>OATG01001288.1_pt1 | contig 20157 bp, 11 predicted proteins | sample 1516581 | NCBI WGS metagenome assembly OATG01 (sample SAMEA2579930, study PRJEB22360) | human gut metagenome | biome: human gut; feature: human-associated habitat; material: faeces | place: Denmark | collected 2008/2010
CGCCCGGGAGTTCCGGATAGGCTGCTCGCAATGCACGGGCGAATTCGTCGGCCGTCCCGTTTGCGGCCAGCAGTCGTTTCACGCATTCCAGATAGTCGATCTTGAAGCGCACGGCATCGGCCCCGGCCGCTCCGCCGTGTCCGCCGATGAAGAGCTCGGCGCCCGATGCGAGCGCCCGACGGGCCTCGGCGATCTCGGCGTCGACGGCTGCCGGCGAGGAGATTTGCAGGGAATTCGCGTGTGCCTTCGCGGGAGCCCAGTGAGTGTAGCAGACCTTGCCGCCGATGAGGATGCTCGCGGCGGGGAAGTGGGGCGCGGCGCCGCGGTCGAAACGGAACGGAATCCCCGCCCACCGCTGCGTAGTGCCGAAGGCCACTTCGTCCGTCGCTCCCGTCGGCCGATCGACGATCGCGTCGCCGAAGGTCTGCGCGAAGTTCCGCATCATGCCGTCGTAGACCGCATCCTTCGTGAAGGCGGGCATCCCTGCGGGCATGACCGTCGCGTGGTCGCCTGTCCCGCCCACATGGTAGTCGGCGATGCGCGCTTCGACGGGCTTGCCGAGCGCGTCGAGGTAGGCGTCGTATTCGGCGACGTTTTCGCGGAACAACGGCTGTTCTAGCGTGACGACCGCCTGCGTTCCCTCGACGATGTAGCTCGCGTCGCCGAGTGCGTCGTTGGTGTGGTAGACATGCAGTCTGAAATTGTCGAAATCGTGCGTTTCGAATGTTCCTTTCGTCTGTGCCATAGCTGTAATCGTTAACAATGTCGATAAAATAGCGAATCTCTTTTTCATCTTGTCCGGATTTATAGGTTTCGAAAAGTTATTCGGTTATTTTTCGAGTGCAAATATAGTCCGACGGATCGTACGTGTCAAGTAGATACGCGAATGTCAGATAGTTACCTCCGGGTAACGATCGCTGGGCGTGAACGGATTGACTGGCGAATTTTTTTTGGATTTTTTCCGCCTCCCGCAAAAACGCCCCGATCGCCGTCACCCGGTGCTTTTCGCGGTGCCTGATCTTTTGGTGCTTTTGGATCAAGCCAAAACGCAAGAAAAATCTGCGAGAAGAAAAATTTCTCGATCGATGCTTCGGGAAGCGCCCCGATCCTTCGATTCGGCGTTTTTTATTTGCGGCGTAAAGTAGTTTTACTTACTTTTGTAAACCGGAGCGGGGCAGCCGGTCGGCGTGGCGGCGCGGGTTCGTCGTGCGGCAGGGCTGCCGATAATCATGAAACGAATACAGACTATGGACAGAACGACCGTACAGGACGCCCTGAACCCCGATTGCCCGATCCGCAACGTGTTGGCGCGTATCGGCGACAAGTGGTCGCTGTTGGTGATCGTCACGCTGAGCGGTGCGCGGACGATGCGTTTCGGCGCATTGCAGCGGGCGATTCCCGACATTTCGCAGAAGATGCTGAGCGTGACGCTGCGCACGCTCGAAGAGGACGGTTACCTCACGCGGCAGGTTTATCCCGAAGTTCCGCCGCGGGTGGAGTACAGCCTTACGTCCCGCGCGCAGTCGCTGCTGGCGTGCATCGATCCGCTCGTCGCATGGGCCAATGCGAATATGGCCGATATTCTCAACGACCGCCGGACTGCGCGCGGGGAGCGGTGACGAGACGGCGCGATCCGTTCCGGTGCGGAACCGGCGACCGGCGAACTACGACGCCCCGCCCTGCTGCAAGAAATAGCAGCAGGGCGGGGCGTCGCGTTCCGGGGTGCGCTGTATTCGAAATGCCTTCCGCAGTTACCGCTGTCGGAACTCGAAGGTGAACTGGTTGCCCTCCTCCGTGAGCCAGGCGTGCTGCCGCATCGTGGGCGAGAGGGCGAACAGGGGCGAATAGGTCATCACGCGCACCGTGCGGCCGTCGGGGAGAAATTCCAGAATGCGGATCCAGCCGTCTCCGCCGTTGCCCTCGTACCCGCCGCCCATCGACTGCGAGTCGAAGAGCATCTGGTGGACGGGACGGCCTGCGCTGTTGGCATCCGTGCGGAATCCCCAGCCCGATACGTGGCCGCAGAGCACCAGTTCGATGTTCGAGGCGGGGTAGACGAGTTTCCGCCAGATCGCTTCGCCCTGATTGGCGTCGGGCAACTCCTGTTTGAATTTGGTGATCTTGCCGTTTTTGACTACCGGCTCGTAACTGGTGACGCGCACCGGATCGCCCGCGATGCGTTCGCTCTCGGCGTTGAGGTAGGAGTGCGTCATCAGCACTACGCGGTGATTGCGGTACTCTTCCAGCCCCACGATGCGGCGCGCCCAGCCGATCACCGTGTCGCGGGGTGCGAATTCGAGGTTGAGGAAGAGGTAGTCGATCCCTTCGGGGCTCCGCAGCTCGAAGGCGGCGTTCTCGACGGCGTGATTGCCCTGTGCGTCCAGACCGTACTGGCTGAGCATCCGCCGGTTGAGGGGGTTCTTGTCGACGGGGAAATACTCGCCGATATGGGTGCGGCGGTCGCCCGTGCGCGTGTAGGTGTAGTCGTGGTTGCCGGTGGCCGTCATGTAGGGAACTACTCCGTCCAACTGCGAGAAGGCGCGGGCCGTAGCCTCCCACTGCTTGTGCGACGACTGGTCGCCCGAGTAGCCGTTGCTGATGCGGTCGTTCTGCTCGACCAGATCGCCCACGCAGAGCACCAGTTTGGTGTTGAGCGCTTCGGCGTGTGCGGCGATCCAGCTGGTCATGATCTCCATGATCGGCTGGTTGCATGCCTTTTTGGCGTAGCCTTGCAGGTCGGGAAGCAGGACGACGGTCCACGAATCGGGATCGGAGAGGGCGGGTTCGCTGAATTTCTCCTGTGCCTGTGCCGGCACGAGGAGTGCTCCGAACAGTGCTGCGAGCAGCAGCCGGGCGAGGAAAACTCTTCTGAACATGGTTTTATCGGTTTGTAGTGGGTTTCGACAGGGTTTCCGGTCGCACGATCGCCGCGGCGGTTACGCCACGCTCTGCATCTCGATGAGCTTGGAGTAGATGCCGCCGCGCGCCATCAACTCCTCGTGCGTACCCTGCTCGGCGATGCGGCCGTGGTCGATGACGATGATCTTGTCGGCGTTGTGCACCGTGGAGAGCCGGTGGGCGATGACGATCGACGTGCGCCCCTTCAACAGCGAGTTGAGCGCATCCTGCACCAGCTTTTCGCTCTCGGTGTCGAGTGCCGAGGTCGCCTCGTCGAGGATCAGGATCTCGGGATTTTTCAGCACTGCGCGGGCGATCGACAACCGCTGCCGCTGGCCGCCCGACAGTTTCATGCCGCGGTCGCCGATGTTGGTCTGGTAGCCCTTGTCGGTCTCCATGATGAAGTCGTGGGCGTTGGCTACCTTGGCCGCGGCGACGATCTCGTCGTGCGTGGCGTCGAGTTTTCCCAGCGAGATGTTGCCCTCGATCGTATCGTTGAAGAGGATCGTATCCTGTGCCACGACGCTCATGTGGGCGCGCAGGCTCTCCTGCGTGTAGTTGCGGATCGACGTACCGTCGATCAGGATGTCGCCGCCCTGGATGTCGTAGAAGCGGGGAATCAGTTCGCTGAGCGTCGACTTGCCGCCGCCCGAAGGTCCTACCAGCGCCACGGTCTCGCCCTTGCGGATCGTGAAGCTCACGCCGTCGATCACCTCGCGGTTGCCGTCGTAGGAGAAGCGCACGTTGCGGAATTCGATCCCTTCGTGCAGGCCGTCGAGCGTGCGGGCGTCGGGGGCGTCGGGCACCTCGGTTTTGGTGTCGAGCAGCATGAGGATGCGCTCGCCGGCGGCGACGCCCTGGTTGATGTTGGCGAACTGGTCGATGAACGAACGCACGGGGCGCGTGATCTGCGAGAACATGGCGATGAAGGCCACGAACTCGCCGGCGTTGAGCGAGCGGTTGATGACGAGCATACCGCCGAAGACGAGGATCACGCCGACGGCCGAGATTCCCAGAAACTCGCTCATGGGCGATGCCAGCTGCTGGCGGCGCGCCATCGAGAGGAGCAGCCGCGAGAACTCGGCGTTGATGTCGTAGAATTTCTGGCGGATGTAGTTCGTGGCGTTGTAGCCCTTGATGAGCTTCACGCCCGACAGCGACTCGTCCAGGACGCTCACCATGTCGCCCATGCGCTGCTGGCTCTGCATGGCGGGGTGGCGCAGTTTCTTGACGATGCTGCCGATGATGAGTGCCACGAGCGGCAGGAAGAGGATCGAGAAGACCGACAGTTCCCACGAGATGGAGAACATCGCCACCAGATAGCCGATGATGAGGAACGGTTCGCGGAAAGCTACTTGCAGCGTGTTGGTGATGCAGAACTGCACGACCATCACGTCCTGCGTGATGCGCGACATGATGTCGCCCTTGCGCTGCTCGCTGAAAAATCCGACGTTGAGGTTGATGACGTTGTCGAACAGTTCGTTGCGCATCCTTTGCAGCGTGCGCGTGCGCATGTTCTCGACCGTCCATGCCCCCAGGTAGCGGAAGGTGTTCGACAGCAGGTTCATCAGCACCGTGACCGTGGCCAGCAGGATGAGCACGTACATGGGGTTGTACTCGCCGAAGACCGAGGTGTAGGCGTAGCGCAGCCATGCGCTGAGCGACGCCTCGTCGAAAGCGAATTCGGGACGGACGTAGAGCGGCTCGAAACGGAACTCGGGGTCGAACATCGCCTGGATGATCGGGATGAGCATGATGTAGTTGACCGTATTGAACAGCGCGTGGAGGATCGAGTAGATGAAATAGGGGACGGCGTATTTGCCGATGGGGCGCACGAACGTGAGCAGGCGGAGATATATCTTGAACATGTGAGGTCGAAATCTTCGTTTGTCCGCAGACCCGATACGGACGTGCCCTTCGAAGGGGGTTCCGCCGATCGTTTCGCCGGTCGGGCCGCGATGGTTTTTCCGTGTGCAAAGATAGAAATAAAATTCGGATTCCTGCCATTCGGGTCTTCTTTTCAGCCGCTTCGCCGTTCTTTGCGGTGTTTTTCGATCGGCGGAACGGTTGAAATCGGAATAATTTTCCTAAATTTGCCGACTGAACCGTTGATTCGTAAAATCTTTCGATATATGAAGTTCAAGGAGTACAAAGGACTCGATCTGCCGCAGCTGGCGGCCGACGTGCTGGCACAGTGGGATGCGGAAGACACCTTCCACAAGAGCATTTCGACGCGCGAGGGGCATCCGGCATTCGTCTTTTACGAGGGGCCGCCCTCGGCCAACGGACTGCCGGGCATCCATCACGTCATGGCGCGCACGATCAAGGACATCATCTGCCGCTACAAGACGCAGCAGGGCTATCTGGTGCACCGCAAGGCGGGATGGGACACCCACGGCCTGCCCGTCGAGCTGGGCGTGGAGAAGAAGCTCGGCATCACGAAGGAGGATATCGGGACGAAGATTTCGATCGAGGAGTACAACCGCACCTGCCGCGAGGCGGTCATGGAGTTCACGGGAGTGTGGGAGAACCTGACGCGCCGCATGGGCTACTGGGTCAACATGGATGATCCCTACATCACCTACGACAACAAGTATATCGAGACGCTGTGGTGGCTGCTCAAACAGCTCTTCGACAAGGGGCTGCTCTACAAGGGCTACACCATCCAGCCCTACTCGCCGGCGGCGGGTACGGGTCTCTCGACCCACGAGCTGAACCAGCCGGGCTGCTACCGCGACGTGAAGGACACGACCTGCACGGCGCAGTTCCGCGTGGTGCGCGACGAACGCAGCGAACGCTTTTTCGAGGGCGTCGAGGGCGAGCTCTACTTCCTGGCCTGGACGACGACGCCGTGGACGCTGCCGTCGAATACGGCGCTGGCCGTAGGCCCCGCGATCGACTATGTGCGCGTCAAGTGCCGCAACCCCTATACCGACGAGGCGCAGACCGTCATTCTGGCACGCGAGCTGGTGCCGTCCTACTTCACCAAGAAGATGGAGGGAACGTTCGAGGTCGAGGATCGTGTTTACAAGGGACCCGAGTTCGAGGGCGTCCGCTACGAGCAGCTGCTCCCGTGGGTGCGGCCGATGGGCGATGCCTTCCGCGTGATCGTGGGCGACTACGTGACCACGACCGACGGTACGGGTATCGTGCATATCGCCCCGACGTTCGGTGCCGACGACAACCGCGTGGCCAAGCAGGCGGGCATCGCGCCCCTGTTCGTGATCGACCGCGCGGGCAAGGAGCAGCCTATGGTCGACCGCACGGGCAAGTTCTTCCGCATCGAGGAGCTCGATCCGGCCTTCGTGGAGCGGTATGTCGACGCCGGGAAATACGGCGAGTATGCGGGCCGTTACGTGAAGAACGCCTACGACGATACGCTCGCGCCCGACGCGCCGGCGCTCGACGTGGACATCGCCGTGGCGCTCAAAGGGGCGGGCATGGCTTTCAAGATCGAGAAGCACGTCCACTCCTATCCGCATTGCTGGCGCACGGACAAACCGGTGCTCTACTATCCGCTCGACTCGTGGTTCATCCGGACCACGGCGCTGCGCGAGCGGATGATCGAACTCAACCGCACGATCCGCTGGATGCCCGAATCGACCGGTACGGGCCGCTTCGGCAAGTGGCTCGAAGGGCTGGTGGACTGGAATCTGTCGCGTTCGCGTTTCTGGGGCACGCCGCTGCCGGTGTGGGCCACCGAGGATTACTCCGAGCTGAAATGCATCGGTTCGATGGAGGAGCTGACGGCCGAGATCGAGCGCGCGGTCGCGGCCGGCGTGATGAAGGAGAATCCCTACAAGGAGTTCCGCGTGGGCGACATGTCGAAGGAGAACTATGCCAAGATCGACCTGCACCGTCCCTATGTGGACCAGATCGTGCTCGTCTCGTCCAAGGGCGAGCCGATGCGCCGCGAGAGCGACCTGATCGACGTGTGGTTCGATTCGGGCGCCATGCCCTATGCGCAGCAGCACTATCCGTTCGAGCATCGGGAGGATTTCGGCGAGGTCTTTCCCGCCGACTTCATCGCCGAGGGCGTCGACCAGACGCGCGGCTGGTTCTTCACGCTGCATGCGATCGCTGCGATGCTGTTCGATTCGGTAGCCTTCAAGAATATCATTTCCAACGGACTGGTGCTCGACAAGAACGGCAACAAGATGTCGAAGCGGCTGGGCAACGCCGTCGATCCGTTCGAAGTACTCGACAGCTACGGCGCCGATGCTACGCGCTGGTACATGATTACCAACTCGCAGCCGTGGGACAACCTCAAATTCGACCGCGACGGGGTGGACGAGGTGCGCCGCAAGTTTTTCGGCACGCTCTACAACACCTACTCGTTCTTCGCCCTCTACGCCAATGTCGATGGCTTCACGGGGCGCGAGGCGGAGGTGCCCGTCGCCCGCCGGCCGGAGATCGACCGCTGGATCGTTTCGTTGCTCAATACGCTGGTGGCCGACGTCACGGCGTCGCTCGAAGGCTACGATCCGACCCCTGCGGCCCGCATGATCCAGGAGTTCGTGTGCGAAAACCTCTCCAACTGGTACGTGCGTCTGAACCGCAAACGTTTCTGGGGCGGCGGGATGACCGAGGACAAGCTGGCGGCCTACCAGACGCTCTACACCTGTCTGGAAACCGTCGCATCGCTCAGCGCACCCTTCGCGCCCTTCATCTCGGAGCGCATCTTCCGCGACCTGAACGCCGTAAGCGGCCGCCACGAAGGTTCGGTGCATCTGGCGCAGTTCCCCGCGGCCGATCCGTCGCTTGCGGACAAGGAGCTGGAAGAGACGATGTCGCTCGCGCAGCGCGTCTCGTCGATGGTGCTGGCCCTGCGCCGCAAGGTGAACATCAAGGTACGCCAGCCGCTCGGGAAGATTCTCATTCCGGTGCTCGATCCGGCGATGGGGCGTCATATCGAGGCCGTGCGGCCGCTCATCATGAACGAGGTCAACGTCAAGCGGATCGAACTGGTCGCCGAGACGGCCGGCCTGATTACCAAGCGCATCAAGCCCAACTTCAAGACCCTCGGTCCGAAGTACGGCAAATACATGAAGCAGATCGCGGCGCTCACGGCCGCCTTCACGCAGGAGCAGATCGCAGCCGTCGAGTCGGCGCCGGAGACGACGCTCGACCTGGGCGGCGAACGGATCACGGTGACAGCGGCCGATTTCGAGATCACGTCGGAGGATATGCCGGGCTGGCTGGTGACCTCCGAGGGCAAGCTCACCGTGGCGCTCGACATCACCGTCACGGACGACCTGCGGCGCGAAGGTGTGGCACGTGAGTTGATTAACCGCATCCAGAATATCCGCAAGGACTCCGGTTTCGAGGTGACCGACCGCATTCGGGTCGAGATCGAGGCGAAGGAGGCGGTCGTCGGGGCCGTCGCCGCCTATGCCGACTATATCGGTCAGCAAACTCTGGCGCGCGACGTCCGCACGGCGGCCCTTCCCGAAGGGGAGTTCGTCGTGGACTCGGAGATCGACGAGGAGCCGTTGAAAATTGCCGTGACGAAGCTCTGAATGCAGTCATGCAGCGATTGACGACCGTCGGCTCCCGAGGGATGCCGGCGGTCGTCCGTTATCGGAGACGGATTTTTGCGAAAATATTTTGCAGTTACCGAAATAAATGTTATTTTTACGTTACACGTTAATAAACCGGACAAGATTATGGCAGAGGAGAAAACCCGATATAGCGATGCGGAATTGGCCGAATTCAAGGAGCTGATTCTGAAAAAGCTTGAAACGGCGCGCGCCGACTACGAATTGCTGCGCGCGACGATCACCCATACGGGCGACAACGATACGGAGGATACCTCTCCGACGTTCAAGGTGCTCGAAGAAGGTGCCACGACGCTCTCCAAGGAGGAGAGCGGACGGTTGGCCGCCCACCAGATGAAATTCATCCGCAACCTCGAAATGGCGCTCGTGCGTATCGAGAACAAGACCTACGGCATCTGCAAGACCACGGGCAAGCTCATTCCCAAGGAGCGCCTGATGAAGGTGCCCCACGCCACCGAGTGCATCGAGGCTAAGGAGGGACGGCGCTGACGTCCCTCCGCAGGCAGAGGCTTCGCCCCGCAGCGGTGGATCGCTTTCGTCCGGGCCGTGGCATTCCGGCTGCCGCGGCGAACGGTTGGAACGGCCTTTTGTGAATAAGTAAAATGAAATTACCCCTCCGTGCAACGCCCGTTGCACGGAGGGGTAATTCGTCGGATGCAGGCCGGCTATTCGCCTCGTCGGATCTTGTCGAGTGCGGCCTTGACCGAACCGCAGGCGAGCAGCAGGGCGCGGGCTTCGGCCTCGGCGATCCCCGTCTCCTGCACGATCATGCGCGTGCCGCGGTCGACGAGTTTGTTGTTCGTCAGCTGCATGTTGACCATCTTGTTCCCTTCGACGCGCCCCAGCCGGATCATCACGGCCGTGGAGATCATGTTGAGCATCAGTTTTTGCGCCGTGCCGGCCTTCATCCGCGTCGAACCCGTGACGAACTCCGGCCCCACGACTGCCTCCAAGGCATATTCCGCTTCGGCGGCGACGGGCGACCGGGGATTGCAGGTGATCGCTCCGGTGAGCAGCCCGTGCGCCCGTGCCGTGCGCAGTCCGCCCACGACGTAGGGGGTCGTTCCCGATGCCGCGACGCCGATCAGGATGTCGCCGCCGTCGGGCCGCCACGGCTGCATGTCGCGCCAAGCCCCTTCGGTATCGTCCTCGGCGTGTTCCACGGCCTTGCGCAGGGCGCCGTCGCCGCCGGCGATCAGCCCGATGACCGTGTCGAAAGGTACCCCGTAGGTCGGAGGCAGCTCCGAGGCGTCGGTCACGGCCAAACGGCCCGACGTGCCCGCACCGATGTAGAACATTCGTCCGCCGCGCTGCATCCGCTCGACGATCCGCTCGACGAGTCGTTCCATCGTGGGAATGGTCGCGGCCACGGCATCGGCCACACGGCGGTCTTCGCGGTTGATGCCCGTCAGCAGGTCGTGCACCGACATCCGCTGCAAATCGTCGTAGGCCGAAGCCTGTTCCGTTACTCTGATCTGTTCCATATGTGATAGTTCAATAATCCTTCGTCGGGGGTCTCGACGATCCGCCCCGCGCGCAACCCTTCGGTTGCGAGCACGTGCCGCAGCTGCCGTTCGAAATGACAGGCGACGCCGCCCAATGCCGACACTTCGGCGTCGGCGGGGTAGTGCGCGAGGTTGCGCCGCACGAATGCGCGGAACGCCTCGCAGACCAGTTCGTCGAGTTCGGGGCGGTCGATGTGTCGCGCCACGAAGCGCGTGAACGAGGCCAGGAAACGGTTGGCCATCCCTTCGCGGTAGACGCGGCGGATGATCTCGTCGTAGTCGAGCCGCTCCTCCTCGAAAAAGAGCCGGCGCAGCGATTCGTCGCAAAGCCCTTTCAGCAGGTTCCCGACGAGTTGCCGGCCGATGTACGTCCCGCTTCCTTCGTCGCCCAGAACCCAGCCCAGCGGCGGCGTGTTGCGCACGATGCGCACGCCGTCGTAGTAGCAGGAGTTCGATCCCGTGCCGAGGATGCAGGCGATGCCCGCACGGCCGCCCAGCAGCGCGCGGGCCGCCCCCATGAGGTCGGATTCGACGGCGATGCGTGCCGCGGGGAAATAACGCGCCAGCGCCTCCCGCAGGCGGGCGCTCTGTTCGGGGTAGCGTTCGCCGCAGCCGGCGCCGTAGAAATGGAGCGCGTCGGCCTGCACCGGTTCCGCGAAGGTCTCACGGAGCAGCGCCTCCACTTCGTCGGGGCGTTGGAGCACGGCGTTGATGCCACGGCTCTGTACGCGGCGTACACTGCCGCTGTCGTCGACGAGCTGCCAGTTGCATTTGGTCGATCCGCTGTCTGCGATTACGATCATCGTTTCGGTCGGGAGTTTACGGGGTTTCGTTTTCTATGCGGGGCGCGGTTCTCGGGCGACTCCGCCCGCACTGGCCGGAAATATTCGAACAAATGTAGGAAAAAATCCCGAATAATCGGATCGGTCTGCCCGAAAACTCCCCGTCGGTCTCTTCGCACGGGCATGCTGCATCGGTCTTCTTCGGCTTCGGCGGCACGGAGGACATTTTGACGGATGCGGAGGGTGCGGGAAAACGAGAGGTCGACCTCGCGCAGCGGGGCCGGGGTGGTTCCGAAATGTACGGCGTACGGAATCGGAGGCCGGCATCGGCAGCGGTTCGTTGTGTCGCGGCTGTTCCGGGGGCGTCGGTTGCAAAAAAAAAAAGCCGCGGAAGCATTTCCGCGGCGTCCTCACAACCTAACTGAAAATTACGGAACCTATTTGATGAACAGAAGTTCCCGATATTTGGGCAGCGTCCACATCTGGTCGTCGATGATCTCTTCGAGCTTGTCGATGTGGCGGCGGATCTCCTCGAAGTAGACCTCCACCGTGTCGTGGTAGGCGATCGCCTTCGCGCGTGCGTTTTCGATGCGGTTGGCCTTCTTGCGCGCTTCGATCATCTCGATCGTGAGCGTCTGGATGGCGGCCGTGTGCCCCTGTATCTTTTTGAGCAGATCGATGTCGGCCGAGGCGTCCAGCCCGCCGATCTGTGCCATTTTGTATACCTTGTCCAGCAGCATCGCCTCGTAGCGCGAGGCGATCGGGACGATGTGGTTCATCGTCAGGTCGCCCAGCACGCGCCCTTCGATCTGGATCTTTTTGGTGTAGGTCTCCCATTTCACCTCGGTGCGGGCTTCGATCTCCACCTTGTTCAGCACGCCCGTGCTCTCGAACATGCGGATCGAATCGGCGGTCAGATAGCGGTCGAAGATCAGCGGCGTCGAGGTTTCGCAGTCGAGCCCCCGGCGGGCCGCTTCGGCTTTCCACTCGTCGGAATAGCCGTTGCCGTCGAAGTGGATCGGCTTGCACTCGCGGATGAGCTTTTTTAGCTCCTCGTAGATCGCCTTCTCCTTTTTCATGCCGCTCTCGATGTGTCGGTCGACGGCCTCCTTGAAGCGGGTGAGCTGCTCGGCGACCGCCGTGTTGAGCGTCAGCATCGCGTCGGCGCAGTTGTCCGACGACCCCACGGCGCGGAACTCGAAGCGGTTGCCCGTGAAGGCGAAGGGCGAGGTGCGGTTGCGGTCGGTGTTGTCGAGCATCAGCGTGGGGATGTGCGAGATGCCGCTCATCTTGAACATGTTCTTCGCCGAGAAGGTGATGGCCGCATCGCTGCGGCTCGCTTCCAGTTTTTCGAGCACGGCCGAAATCTGTGCGCCCAGAAAGGTCGAGATGATGGCGGGCGGCGCTTCGTTGGCTCCCAGCCGGTGGGCGTTGGTGGCGCTCATGATCGAGGCTTTGAGCAGGCCGTTGTGCCGGTAGACGGCCGCCATGACGTTGACCAGAAAGGTGATGAATTGGAGGTTCTCCGAAGGCGTCTTGCCCGGCCCGAGCAGGTTGACGCCCGTGTCGGTGCCCAGCGACCAGTTGTTGTGTTTGCCCGAACCGTTGACCCCCTTGAAGGGCTTCTCGTGGAGCAGGATGCGGAAGTTGTGGCGGCGGGCGATCTTGTTCATGATCGTCATCAGCAGCTGGTTGTGGTCGTTGGCCAGGTTGGCTTCCTCGTAAATGGGCGCCAGCTCGAATTGGTTGGGCGCCACTTCGTTGTGGCGGGTTTTGACGGGAATGCCCAACCGGAGCGATTCGTATTCCAGGTCGCGCATGAATTCGATCACGCGTTCGGGAATCGCGCCGAAATAGTGGTCTTCGAGCTGCTGGTTCTTAGCCGATTCGTGGCCCATGAGCGTGCGGCCCGTCAGCACCAGGTCGGGGCGTGCGGCCCACAGCGCTTCGTCCACGAGGAAGTACTCCTGCTCCCAGCCCAGGTAGCTGAAAACCTTCGAGACGTTGCGGTCGAAGTAGCGGCATACTTCCGTCGCGGCCCTGTCGACAGCTGCCAGCGAGCGCAGCAGCGGGGTCTTGTAGTCGAGCGCCTCGCCCGTGTAGGCGATGAACACGGTCGGGATGCAGAGCGTCGAGCCGACGATGAAGGCGGGCGACGCGGGGTCCCAGGCGGAGTAGCCGCGCGCTTCGAACGTGTTGCGGATTCCGCCGTTGGGGAACGACGAGGCATCGGGTTCCTGCTGGACGAGCAGCTTGCCGGAGAACTCTTCGAGCACGCCGCCCCGTCCGTCGGGTTCGGCGAAGGAGTCGTGTTTCTCGGCGGTTCCCCCCGTGAGCGGCTGGAACCAGTGGGTGTAGTGGTCGGCGCCGTGCTCCACCGCCCACTGCTTCATGCCTGCGGCGATGCCGTCGGCCACTTCGCGCGTGAGGGGCGTGCCGTGTTCCATGGTCTGGATCAGCGCTTCGTAGGTCTCGCGGTCGAGATACCGCCGCATGACGTTGCGCCCGAAGACCAACTCCCCGAAATAATCGGTCGAACGTCCGGCGGGAGCCTGTGCGGGAACCGCTACGTGGCTGAGCGCCTCTTCGACCATCCTGAATCTCAACGATGCCATATGAGTTTGATATTAAATGAAGGATCTGCGCCGAAATCGCAAGAAAAACATTGGCAGGGGCCCCGTCTTCGGCAGAATGCCCCGACGGGAAGGAACCAACTCAAAAAACCGCCGCTCCGCTGTTAACCAAAACAACACCTAAAACCTAAAAAAACAACACCGGAGAGATTCGGATTTACTGCCCCTGCACAATGTATTTTGTTCTTCGGGAGCAAAGGTAATTCTTTTCCGTGAGGTTGATACCCGGAAATCGATATTTTTTCGGAAAAAGTGAAAAAAAACAGAACATTTTCCGAAAAACAACGCTGTTTTTTGGCGATGAAGACTGAAATTTCGCGGGTTTTCCGGAAAAATGCACTCGTTTTTTGGCGAAATCCGATTTTTCGTAAAAATCGATTTTTTGCAAAATTCAGGGATAAACAGGATAATATTGATCTGAATATCGTATTCGCTGCTCCGCTGTCCGGAGGGTCGTTCCGGCCGGCGGGGCCGGCGATGCGCCCGGCCCCGGAAACCGTCCGCCGCACGCGGCCGGCCGTATCCGCGGCGGGCGGGCCGCTCCCCGCTGCGGGCCGTTGGTATTTGGCAGGGGATGGTGCGGGGCTTTCCGGACGCTTGCGGGGCGCGGTGTTAAAAAACTAACACAAGTCTTGCCTCTTTCGCTTTTTTTTTATACTTTTACATGCTTTTTTTACGATAAAGTGAAATTTGCACGAGCGTTTCCGCCTCCGTGTCGCGGCCGAAAGGGCGTGCGGAGCGGGGAACGATTGTTGAAGACGAACCTAATCTCAAAATAATTATGGCAAATACCAAGCGTGAAAAGCTGTTCGCCGAATTCCCGCCGGTTCCGACCGAGAAGTGGGAAGAGGTGATTGCGGTAGACCTCAAAGGGGCCGATTACGAGCGCAAACTGGTGTGGCGGACACCCGAAGGGTTCAACGTCCGGCCGTACTATCGCGCCGAAAACCTCGAAGGTCTCAAATTCCTCGCCTCCGAACCGGGCGAATTTCCCTATGTACGCGGTACGCGGTGCGACAATGTGTGGCGCGTGCATCAGAGCCTGACGGTCAAGTGCCCCGAAGCGGCCAACGCCGAGGCGCTCAAACTGCTCGACTCGGGCGTCGATTCGCTGGGCTTCTCGCTCACGAAGGGGTTGTCGGCCGCCGAGGTCGAGACGCTGCTGCGCGACATCCACCTGCCTGCCGTCGAAGTGGTCTTTTCGGGCGAAGGCGTCGCGGACGTCGTGGAACCCGTATTGGCGAAGATCGAAAAGGAGGGCTGGCAGGAGACCGCTTCCGTGCACTTCGTGCTCGATCCGATCATCAACCGTCTGTCGCTCACCGGCGCGTTCTGCTCGCCCGGCGGGGAGAAGTGCTTCAAGATGCTGGCCGGTCTGGTGCGCCGTACGGCCGCGATGAAGGGCGTGCGCGTGGTGACGGTGTCGGGCGAGAACTTTTCGAACGCCGGTTCGACCATCGTCGAAGAGCTGGCCTTCACCCTTTCGGCCGGCCACGAATACCTCGTGCGGCTGATGGACGAGGGGCTGACCGTCGACGAGGCGGCCCGCAAGATCCGTTTCTCGATGGGCGTCACCTCCAACTACTTCATGGAGATGGCCAAGTTCCGCGCCGCCCGCATGTTGTGGGCCAACATCGTCAAAGGGTACAACCCCGAAAAGGGCTGCTCGTGCAAGCTCTTCGCCCACGCCGTGACCTCGACGTGGAACCAGACGGTCTACGACCCCTATATCAATATGCTGCGCGGCACGACCGAGGCGATGTCGGCGGCTATCGCCGGCGTGCATTCGCTCGAGGTGACGCCGTTCAACGCGTCGTTCGCCGAGCCTGACGAGTTCTCGAAGCGCATCGCCCGCAACGTCGAGCTGCTGCTCAAACACGAATCGCATTTCGATCAGGTGGTCGATCCCGCCGGCGGTTCGTACTACATCGAGAACCTCACGCAGTCGATCGCAGCCGAGGCGTGGAAGCTCTTCCTCGAATTGGAGGAGAAGGGCGGCTACGTCGCAGCGTTCGAGAGCGGTTACGTCGTCGAGCGCGTCGACGCATCGGCCGCTGCCAAGGACAAGAGCGTGGCGCAGCGCCGCATCACGCTGCTGGGTGCCAACCAGTATCCCAACTTCACGGAGGTCGCTTCCGACGCCGTGACCGAAGCCGCCGTGACGCGCCGGAAGAAGGCGGGCGTGCTCAATCCCTACCGCGGCGCGATGGCCTTCGAGGCGATGCGTCTGCATGTAGATCGCAGCGGCAAGACGCCCAAGGCGTTCATGCTCACCGCCGGTCATCTGGCCATGGCCCGCGCCCGCGCCCAGTTCTCGTGCAACTTCTTCGCCTGCGCGGGTATCCGTGTGCAGGACAACACCTTCTTCAAGGATCTGGAAGAGGGCGTAAAGGCCGCGCTCGAATCGAAGGCCGAGATCGTAGTGCTCTGCTCGTCGGACGACTGCTACGCCGAGCTGGCTCCCCGCGTCAAGGAGATGCTGGGCGACAAGGCCATTCTGGTCATCGCCGGCGCTCCGGCCTGCATGGCCGAGTTGGAGGCACAGGGCATCGGCAACTTCATCCACGTGAAGAGCAACGTGCTCGACACGCTGCACAACTACCTTACGCAGATGGGAATCTAAAACGCGAAAGTCATGAGAGCAAAATTTTCTGAATTATCATACACGGGCGCCGCGCCGAAGTGCTGCGCTCAGGCCGGCGGCGAGAAAGAGCCGTGGCTGACCGCCGAGCAGATTCCCGTCAAGGGGTGCTACTCGGCCGCCGATCTCGAAGGGATGGAACACCTCAACTACGCTGCGGGCGTGGCACCCTTCCTGCGCGGTCCCTATTCGACGATGTACGTGATGCGTCCGTGGACGATCCGTCAGTACGCCGGTTTCTCGACGGCCGAGGAGTCCAATGCCTTCTACCGCCGTAACCTCGCATCGGGCCAGAAGGGCCTTTCGGTGGCCTTCGACCTGGCGACGCACCGCGGCTACGACGCCGACCACCCGCGCGTGGTGGGCGACGTGGGCAAGGCCGGCGTGTCGATCTGTTCGGTGGAGGACATGAAGGTGCTCTTCAACGGTATTCCGCTCGACAAGATGTCGGTGTCGATGACCATGAACGGCGCCGTGCTGCCGATTCTGGCCTTCTACATCGTGGCGGGTCTGGAACAGGGCTGTACGCTCGACCAGATGGCCGGTACGATCCAGAACGACATCCTCAAGGAGTTCATGGTGCGCAACACCTATATTTATCCGCCCGAGTTCTCGATGCGCATCATCGCCGACATCTTCGAGTACACCTCGAAGAACATGCCCAAGTTCAACTCGATCTCGATTTCGGGTTACCACATGCAGGAGGCGGGTGCCACGGCCGACATCGAGCTGGCGTACACGTTGGCCGACGGTTTGGAGTACCTGCGCGCGGGTGTCAATGCCGGCATGTCGGTCGACGCCTTCGCACCGCGCCTGTCGTTCTTCTGGGCCATCGGCATGAATCACTTCATGGAGATCGCCAAGATGCGTGCGGCACGTATGCTGTGGGCCAAGATCGTCAAGCAGTTCGATCCGAAGAATCCCAAGTCGCTGGCGCTGCGTACCCACTCGCAGACCTCGGGCTGGTCGCTCACGGAGCAGGATCCCTTCAACAATGTGGCCCGCACGGCCATCGAGGCGATGGGTGCCGCATTGGGTCACACCCAGTCGCTGCATACCAACGCGCTGGACGAGGCGATCGCCCTGCCGACCGACTTCTCGGCGCGTATCGCCCGTAACACCCAGATCTATATTCAGGAGGAGACCAACATCTGCCGTCAGGTCGATCCGTGGGCCGGTTCCTACTATGTGGAGAGCCTCACCGAGGAGATCGCACAGAAGGCATGGGAGCACATTCAGGAGGTCGAGAAGCTGGGCGGTATGGCCAAGGCGATCGAGACCGGTATTCCGAAGATGCGCATCGAGGAGGCGTCGGCCCGCAAGCAGGCGCGCATCGACTCGGGCGTCGAGAAGATCATCGGCGTCAACGAGTACCGCCTGGACAAGGAGGCGCCGATCGACATCCTCGCGGTGGACAATACCGCCGTGCGCGAAAGCCAGATCAAGCGTTTGAAGGAGCTGCGCGCTTCGCGCGACGAGGCTGCCGTACAGAAGGCGCTGGCGGCCATCACCGAGTGTGTCAAGACCAAGCAGGGCAATCTGCTGGAACTGGCCGTCGAGGCCGCGAAGGTGCGTGCCACGCTGGGCGAGATCTCGGATGCCTGCGAGGTCGTCGTAGGCCGATACAAGGCAGTTATTCGTTCTATTTCAGGTGTTTACAGTTCGGAAGTGAAAAACGATACGCAATTCGAGAAGGCGAAGGAGCTGTGCGCCCGGTTCGCCAAGAAAGAGGGCCGTCAGCCGCGCATCATGATTGCGAAGCTCGGTCAGGACGGTCACGACCGCGGCGCGAAGGTCGTGGCGACGGGATACGCCGACATCGGCTTCGACGTCGACATGGGCCCGCTGTTCCAGACGCCGGCCGAGGCCGCGAAGCAGGCCGTCGAGAACGACGTGCACGTGGTGGGCGTTTCGTCGCTCGCGGCGGGTCACCTGACGCTCGTGCCGCAGATCATCGCCGAGTTGAAGAAGCTGGGCCGCGAGGACATCGTGGTGATCGTCGGCGGCGTCATTCCGGCGCAGGACTACGACGAACTCTACCGCGACGGTGCGGCGGCCATCTTCGGCCCCGGTACGCCGATCGCTACGGCCGCCATCAAGATTCTCGAAATCCTGATGGGCGAATAGCAGGCCGATTCTTCCGGTTGCGGCTTCGTCCGCGATCCGATTGCATGAACGACCGGAGGGGTTCCATGACGGAAGCCCTCCGGTCGCGTTATCGGAGTATTCATGCGGGCGAGCGTTTGGTCTTTCGTACCGTTGTTTTTCGTCCGCGGCCGGCGGAGGATGTTTTGCGCCGCAACGGCGCACGCTTTCGTGGCCGCTCAGCGTCGATGACCGGAGGATCCCGCTGTTTTCGCCGTGCCCGATCTTTTGCTGCTTCGGGTCCGATCCGAAAGCAGGGAAGTGAGATTCAACGGTATTGTTTATTCGGTACGTTGCGGAGCGAAGCCTGCGGAGAACGCCATCGGCGGGCCTCCGCGGGCGGAGGCTTCGACCCGCGCGGCGCAGAGGCGCCGCAGGTTATTCTTACGTTTCGTCTCGGCATAATCGAGCTGACGCTTGCTTCTGCACTCGACTTTTCGTACTTTGGCTGCGCCGTAGATACTCCCGCCCGGCAATGTTCAAATAAATTTGACATTGCCCTCGCTTATTCGTATCTTTGGCTTGCGCCGAAGATACTCCGTCTCGGCATAATCGAGCTAACGCTTGCTTCTGCACTCGACTTTTCGTATCTTTGACTGCGCTCCGGCGCGACGGGGCGTACGAAGACTCGAAACCGACAAGTTAAAGATAAAACAATGTCCTACAACAATCTGCGCGAATTTATCGAACGGCTCGAACGCGAAGGCGAGCTGGTGCGTGTCGCGGCCGAGGTGTCGCCCGTGGAGGAGATCGCCGAACTGACCGACCGCATGGCCAAGCAGCCCGGCGGCGGAAAGGCGATCCTCTTCGAACGCACGGGGACGGACTTTCCGGTGGTGACCAACCTCATGGGCTCCGAACGCCGTATGGCGCTGGCGCTGGGCGTGGAGTCGCTCGATGCGCTGACGCGGCGCATCGACGCGCTGCTGCACGAAGTGACGACACCCAAAGCGACCCTGTGGGAGAAGCTGCGGATGCTGCCGCTGCTGGGCGAAATGGCGCGCTGGATGCCGCGCAGCCGACGCGGACGCGGCACCTGCCAGGAGGTGGTGCTGCGGGGCGAGGCGGCACGACTGTCGCTGCTGCCGGTGCTCAAATGCTGGCCGGAGGACGGCGGGCGCTTCGTTACGCTGCCGATGGTGCATACGCTCGACCCCGATACGGGGGTGCGCAACGTGGGGATGTATCGGATGCAGGTTTTCGACGACCGCACGACCGGTATGCACTGGCACGTACACAAGACCGGCTGCGCGGGCCGGGACCCAAGACCGGCGCACGCCACTACGACGACTACCGGCGGCAGGGGCGGCGGATGCCCGTGGCCGTCGCGCTGGGCGGCGATCCCGTCTATGCGTATGCCGCGACGGCGCCGATGCCCGACAACATGGACGAATACCTGCTGGCGGGATTCCTGCGCCGGCGTCCCGTGGAGCTGGTGCGCTGTCTGACCTGCGGGATCGAGGTGCCGGCCGACTGCGATTTCGTGATCGAAGGCTATGTCGATCCCGCCGAGGAGAAGACGGTCGAGGGGCCGTTCGGCGACCATACGGGTTTCTACTCGCTCGAAGACCGCTACCCCCGCTTCCACGTGACGGCGATCACCCACCGGCGCGATGCCGTTTATCCCGCGACGGTGGTTGGGGTGCCGCCCGAGGAGGACGCCTACATCGCCGAAGCGACCGAGCGGATATTTCTGGCGCCGATCCGTCTGGCCGTGCAGCCCGAGGTGCGCGACCTGTGGATGCCGACGGCCGGCACGGCGCACAATCTGGCCGTCGTTGCGATCGAGCGGCGCTACGAGGGGCAGGCGCACAAGGTGGCGCAGTCGTTGTGGGGCGCGGGGCAGATGATGTTCAACAAATCCCTCGTCGTCGCCGATGCCGCGACCGAAATCCGCCGCGTCGAGGCGCTGGCGGCGCTGGTGCGCAGGCTCGATCCGGCGCGCGACCTCATTGCGGCCGAAGGGGTGCTCGACGTGCTCGACCATGCGACGGC
>OATG01001291.1_pt1 | contig 20097 bp, 18 predicted proteins | sample 1516581 | NCBI WGS metagenome assembly OATG01 (sample SAMEA2579930, study PRJEB22360) | human gut metagenome | biome: human gut; feature: human-associated habitat; material: faeces | place: Denmark | collected 2008/2010
GCAGGCAAGTGTTGGCGGGGGTGGGAGCCCCCCGGGCGGGGAAAGCCGGTCACGCCGCCTTGCGATGAAGTGTTCACTATCGCCCCACCGCCCTGCTTCAGCATTTGCAGGATTTCGTAACGCATACAGTTCCATACACCTTTCAAATCGACAGCCACCGTCCGGTCAAACTCATCATCGGTTATTTCTGCCATCGGACGTTGTGGTGTCTGGATACCTGCATTGTTATGGGCTGCATCCAATCGCCCGTAGGTAGAAACGATCCAGTCTATCATTTCCTTTACCATCTGCGTATCCGATACATCGCAGCGATAGGCTACCGCCTGATACCCTTCAGCAACCAGCTTTGCAGCCTGTTCCGCTGGTTCCTTGATGTCTGCCAATATAGTCACATAGCCTGCTTTGGCAAATGCTTCGGCGCAGGCAAGACCGATACCCATTGCAGAGCCGGTAACGAGAGCTACCTTTCCGCTTCCAGATGTTGTTTCCATATCCAATGAATGATAATGATTAATGTTCTGGTGCAAAGGTAGCGGGTCTTGGATAGACCAATTTTGCCTGTCGGCTCAAAGTTCTTTGTTCTGAAGGTCAATATGCAAAAAAGCCTTGCAAATCATATTCTTTGCAAGACTTTTATTTGAAATCAATCGCCTGTGTTGTTTGTGGGAGAACAGCCATACACTTCCTTATAAACCTTTGAGAAGTGCGACAAGTTCTTGAAACCGACATCGAAGCATATTTCCGTCACTTTCCGTTTGCCGGACAGGATGAGGGCATGGGCAGCTTCCAGCCTGCGCCGGATAATCCATTTTTGGGGTGACAAGTCGCTTATTTTCCTGAAATCCCGCTTGAATGTGGCAAGGCTGCGCCCCGTGTAATTGGCTATCTCCTCCAATGTGAGGTCATTCATGTAATTCTTTTCCAGAAACTCCAGAATGTCTATCTTCCACGGGTCGGCAAAGTCAAAAAGTGAAGCATAAAGGTTCTTATTTGTGTTCAGCAGAACATACACACCTTCGGTCATTTTCAGGTTCAACAAGTCATCCGTAGGTTGAATGCCGGAATCAAAATACGGTGTCATGGATTCAAACAAGCTTACAATGTCTGGACGGTTAGACGGCAACTTGCATAGGCTGACTTTGCTTCTTCGTGCTTCCTCCGGCAGTTTGTTTTTATCCAGTTTACTATAAAAATCCCGTAGGAATTTAGTGGTAAACATCAGGAATATGGCTTTGAACTGCTCTTCCTTATAGCTCTTTTTTGTCAGTTGCACGCCAAAGTCCTTGCGTATAAAGGCGCAGTCGCCTTTATGCAAATGGGTTATTTTCTCCCGTTCGTTGATTTCCAATTCGCCCGAATACATATACACCAATACATGGGAATGATTGCGGTGCAGACAGCTCATACCGTCATTAAAGTACATCGCCAGAAAGATGTCCGAATAACGCAGCGTATTGATTCCGTCTAATTTATTTGCTTCCATGACTTCTGCAAGTTTGTAATTTAATGCAAAATTAACGGTTTATTCTGATATAATGTTTGTTGTTAGGCTCAATTTTGTTTGTTGTGCGGATTAAGTAATAGAAAAGAGGCTGATTCAAGCAGAAATATAAGATTTCTTGTTGAAAATCAGCCTCTATAATATGTTACAAACAGAGTGTTTGCGCGATAACTGTAACACTATGTTTTTCACTCTGTAATGTTTCCTGTTGTAGCGCAAGTTCCAGTTGTATCTTCTAGTCGAAGGTAGCAAGTAATGATGATAAATTGTATATAAGACCAGCGTGATTATGCGTTTTCCAAAACATGGGGAGCAAGTTTGCCTCAATGGATGCTCCTGCTTTTTTAAGTCAATCGTATGTCATAAAAATAAAGTCATATATCATCCCACTATACGGAATCCCCTATATTCTAAGCATCAGGCTTATTTGAGCCTGAAGAACGCCACAGGCTACCACACCGATGCCAAATGCTGCCACGCAGGTGCGAAGCGGTTGGATTATGCCGAACATCGTTTTTCTTTGCATCACGGATGCTTGGAACAATCGTCACGGGTTCTGCGGATGACGCCACTCCCTGCCACAAGTTGCCACGATTGTGCCAACCCATCGTTTAATGCGCAATGCCCATTTACTTTGCAGGCAAAACCGAGTATCAACATTAAAAACAGTATCGACAATGGAAGTTTTGATTATTCAGAAAGAGGCGTTTGAGGAAATGGCGGCGAAGTTCAGCCGTTTCACGGAACGGGTGGATGCCATCCTCGCGAAACAGGGCGGCAAGTTTCTAAACAGATGGATGGACAACCAAGAGGTGTGCCGACAACTCAACATCAGTCCGCGAACCTTGCAGACGCTGCGCGATAATGGCACGTTGGCCTATTCGCAAATCAACCACAAGGTGTTTTACAAGCCGGAGGACGTGATGCGTATCATCAAACCCATTGAATGTAAACGGGCGGACAGAGCCGTCTGATTTGATTGTACCACTAAATCCAATGTAACAATGAGTGAAATGATTACCAAGAACCATGCGCTGGTCGCTCAGTTCGGCGACACGCTTGACCGTCTGCTGGACGGCATCGAGAACTTCGTGGCGAACAGCCGTCCGACTTTGGGAGGTGAACGCTTCCTGACTGACAGGGAAGTGTCGGCACGGCTGAAAGTGAGCCGCCGCACCTTGCAGGATTACCGTAACACCGGGATAATCGCCTACTACCAGTTGGGAGGAAAGATTCTATACAAGGAATCGGACATCGAGCGGATGCTTGCCGCCAATTACCGGGAAGCGTTCAAATAGACTGACGGAAATCCCTTGTAAAACAGTGTTACCCTTAAACGGCGTAAGAGATAGCCTTACACGCCGTTTGAGGGTATCTCATACGCCGTATGAGGTCAGTTCAATTTCCCGCTCTCTTTCCACGTGACGGGGAGAGCGAAAAGAAAATGTTGACAGGCTGTCTGTTGTTTATGGTCAGCCTGCCCATGATAAACCGTCTGAAAGCCATGCATTCCCGACTTCTCAACTTAAAAGAAACAGCTACCACCATTTCAAGGCTGTACACGTCATAGCTTGTCCCATTGTCCTGCCTGATATTGCGCATGGTGTCACTTTCCAACAACTCCATGTTCTTGTAGATGGCACGGATAGCCCTGCGTATATCGCAGCCGAACACATTAAACGCATCGGCAATCTCCTGCTGTGTCATCCATACGGGAACGGTCGGCATCGTGACCGTTCCGTTTTCAGTGATTGTGATTATTCCACGTTCCATTTTCATTCCTCCTTGTTCGTTAAGGTGTCCTTTGTTTTCTTTTCCCTTGACGCTCCTGTTCCATAGGCACGTCTGAAAGCCATCAGGTTGTCCATGTCTTTGGATATTTTCTTGTCAGTAACCTCCGCGTAGCGTTGGGTGGTTCTTATGCCTGAATGCCCCATCATCTTGGCGATGCTCTCGATGGGTATTCCCTCCGAAATCAAAAAAGTTCCGAAGGAGTGCCTGCTTTGATGGTAGGACAAGTTTTCTTTCCGCCCTATCGCCACGCCCAGCTCGTGTATCTCGAACCACATCTCATCGCGGCTCGGAAGCGGGAACACGGGCTTCGTGTCGTCCGTCGTGTTGTAGAGGTCGAGTATCTGTTCCGCTATCGGATGCAGGGGGATGAATGCCTCCACGTTGGTCTTCTTCCGGTTGATGCGGATGTAACGCCTGCCGTCCGCTGTCCTGCCGATATGATGCGGATGGAGCAGCATGATGTCCACATACGCCAATCCCGTAAAGCTTGAAAACAAAAATGCCCTGCGCCCCAGTTCCTGCAACGGGTCGAGCATGGGAGTTTCAAGGATGGTTTTCAGTTCCGCACGACTGATGTGCCTGTGCTTCGGTGCAGGCTTCTTTTCGTATTCCATGTCCTCCAACGGGTTGGCACGGAGTATCTCATAATCCACTGCGAGGTACACCAGCTTGCTCAGCCAGCACAGACACTTATTGGTTTGCTGCGCGCTGAAATTCTTGTTGCGCTTCATGAACGCCTTGTAGGAACTGCCGAAGTCCTCCGTGATATCGGAGAACTCGATGTCCTCCTTGCCCAACGAGGCAAGGTAGTCTTTCAGGTATTTCTGGTAATATCCCGAATGGCGGTAGGTGGACGTGGAGTTTATCTCCTTTGAACGGGCGAGCAGACGTTCGCGTTCCCTTTCGCCCATCTGCAACAGCTTGGTGGGGATTACCGCCCTTTTCGCCAATGTGTTTTTCAGCAGTTCGGCGCTTACCACGTTCTGTTTCTTCAAAATCTCATCGTAGGCAAGCTCTACGGATTTGCGGAACTCCTGCAAGCGGTTGTTCTCGCGGACGGCACGGATGGTTCCCGTCTTGCTGTTCCAGTCCTCCGGCCTGCAATAGATGCCCGTCGACATTGTGGAACTCTTGCCGTCTATGGTGATGCGGCAGAGGACGGCAGTCGTGCCGTCTGCCTTTACTTTGTTTCGGTTGATATACGGTAATATGGAAAATGTACTGCGCATAGTTATGATGTTTTTAGATTACTGATTTTAATGGTTTACAAAACAAGTTTCAAGTCCTTGGTCGCCTCTATATATTTGTCCATGTCCTCAAAGAGCTTCTTCGGGGTGACACGGGCATAGACCTGTGTGGTCTGGATGTCGGAATGACCCAGCATCCGGCTGATGGTTTCAATCGGCACTCCGGCTTCCAGCGTAATCAGCGAGGCGAAGGAGTGTCTTGCCTGATGATAGCACAAGCGTCCGCTCACTCCTGCAAGGACGGCAAGTGATTTCATGTGCCGTTGGAGGTTCGGGTGGTATATCATCGGGAACAACGTCGGACGGCTGTCGTCATGGTATTTCTTAATCAGGGCGAGTGCTTCGGGCAACAGCTTCACGCTCGCCCGAAGCTCGTTCTTCTTGCGGCGGTATTTCAACCAAAGGTCCCCCTCGTCATCCGTGTAAAGGTTCTCACGGGTGACACTCACCGCATCCGCATAGGCGGTACCTGTATAGCAGGCGAACAGGAAGAGGTCACGGGCGAGGATGTGCGTGGTGCGCCATGCGGGTATCTGCACATCGCGTATCTTCTCGAAGTCCTCGCGACTCAATGCCCTCGGTGTCCGTTCCGTCTTTTGCGGCAGAGTGAAATTGACAAAATGGCATCTTTCCGCATATCCCTCCTTGTAGGCGATGCGGCATACCTTTTTCAGGATGGCGAGATAGTGGCGCACCGTATCCACGGCATATCCTTTCACGTCCATTACGAAGTTCTGGTAATCGTGTATGAACTGTTCGGTAAGCTGCCCGAAAGCGATGTCCTTCGTCTTGAACTGCCACTCGACGAACTCGCCCAATGTCCTTCTCATGTAGTAATAGCCGGGATAAGTTCCTTTGGCACGGTCGATGCCAATACGCGCCTTCAAGTCCTCACAGATGCGGTCGGTCATCCTCAGCAGGGTCATCTGCGTGTCCATGCTGCCTTGGAACAAGTCCTTGACCGCCGTAGCGTCAAAGTCCTGCCCGCGCTCTACCAGCGTGTCAAACGCCGCATTGACCGCAAGCAGCAGCTTGTCTATTTTGGCATTGGTTTCCACTGCCTCGCGGCTTTTGCCGTCCAGACGGCTTTCCCTCGCGTTCCACAACTCCGGTTTGCACGACAGCTTGCATCCGAACTGCGCCATCGTGCGGTTCACCGTGATGCGACCCATTATCGGGGCTTTGCCCGACTTGTCCGTTCCGCTCTTTTTCAGGTAGAGCAGCACCTTGAATTTTTCAACTTTCATACGCTTACTGTTTTTGTTGCAAAATTAACTTATGAGTAAGCGTCCATCGATTTGCAGAACGGTGCGTATCGGCGCAATCGGCACGGGCGCACAACAATTTCATTTTCCGTGCGTTACCTGTCCCTGCTTCGGTAACAGACGGCTAACGACTTGGTAACTGAAATGCCTCACCATTCCGCACTCCGTTGCGTTTCCGGCATCTGGAAGAATAATGCGAAACCGCTCATTTCAAACGGGTTGCGTTTTATCGTCACTTGTTTGCTGACGGCTGCTTTGTGAGTTCTGTTCCACACGGCTCGTCATACGTTTGCCACACTCACTCTGGCAAGCGGGGCGACGCTCGACAATGTGGCCAAGATGCTGGGACACTCCAATACGAATATGACCCGCCATTATGCCCGAATCCTCGATTCATCCATTATGCGGAACATGCAGACCGTAGCCAAAGCGATGGACCTGTAAATCGAACGGTCAGCGAAGGCCACGAGCGGCCGCAGCGCATAAACGGACATCGCACGTCGTTACGGTCTTCGAATTGTGTCGAACTTAAATCGAATCTTATGGATTACATGCTCATCGAGATGGGAGCCTGCAACGAACTGCGGGCGCTCGTCGACCGCCTTCTCGAACGCATCGCCGCCTATCACGCCCGATGTATGCCTTCCGCCTCTGCGTGGTGAATGACCTCCGACGAGGTCTGCAAAGCGTTGAGTCTTTCCAAACGCGCCTTGCAGCATTACCGCACCACAGGGGTTATCCCTTACTCCTCGCTGGGCAACAGGATCGTCTTCCGCGAGACGGACATCGCCCGGATTTTACAAGCGAACTTCATTCCGGCAGAAAAGCGATGAACGACGGCATCATCCTGCGCACGTCGCCCGAATTTACGGCATTGCGCAAGAACCTCCTCCAAGCGATCGAACGACTCGACGGACTGCTCGCCGAGCTGCGGCTTTCGATTCGTTCGGAAACGTACCTGACAAGTGAAGAGGTGCGCATGATTTTCGACCTCTGCCCCCGCAGTTTGCAGAATTACCGCGACAACCGGCTGATTCCCTATACGACCATCGGAGGTAAGATTCTCTATCCGCAATCGGCGATCCTCGAACTGCTCGAAGCGAATTTCGTCGACGTGCGACGATAGACGACAAGAAGGAGGAGGACGATTTGTCCTCCTCCTTGTCATTTCGGGATATGACGTATGGAATCGTCGGGTGCGATCTCGAAAATCTTGCCTGTTCCGAAATCCAGCCGGATCGGATATTTGCGCAGGTAACGCACATACTTTCCGCCGAACGACTTCCGTATGGCTTCGGCCATGAACACCAATCCCGTGCAGACGGTTATCGGGACTTCGTACTGCGGATACCGGCGCATGATCTCGATGCGGCACTTATCCATCTCTTCGAGCGAGAACGCTTCGCTATTTTGAAAAGTACAAGGGTTTGTTCAAGTCGGACGATCCGGAGATGGAAATCAGGTTTTGCGAGTGTTATCGAGAAAAATCGGATCTGCGTCCTTTCAAAGTATCGGACAGTAAAAAGAATCTTTTTTCAGAATATGACCAGCGTGAAACCTCTAAGAAGCTTTTTGCTCAATTTACGCAGACCTTAGACATCATCGAGCGGATAATCAAATCTGATTTTCCGGGAAATTAAAAACCTCCGTGCTGTGACTGGCTCTTATGAGAAGTTGTTTCAGGTTGTGAAGCCGTGATTTTGCTTTATGAGCAGATCGGTTTATTGTTTCAAGTCAGGATTTTCAATAGCATTGTCCGAAACTACGACCTGCCGGAGTGTTATCGGGCGGATTTACCGATGACGTTCCCAATGGTCTATGCTGGCGATAATATGTAATATCCTGGATATATCATTCGGCAAATCAATTTGGCTTTTTTAAGTTAATTGGCGAACTGTTGGCAGCTGTAAAATTGACCGTATGAGGTGACTCGTTTGATCAGTAAGCTGATATAATTATGCAGTACAAGCGAATAGGTTTTATGTGATTTCATCCCTGTTACTAATGTAGTAGGGGTGACGGCCTGCTTGGCCTTACCCAGAATTTTACAGGCGTCGATCATAATGAGCCTGCGTTCCGTTTTGGATGGTTATAATACGGCGACCATTTTCCCGAAGTTCTTTCAACTCCTGCACGATCCTTCATATGGCTTGCGGCAGATCGTTGAACGTTAGATTTTTCAGTTCTTCCATAATGACAGTTATTGAGTTAGATAATTTATGTTACGATCGGATCGTTGTTTTTATATAATTGTTTTTTCATCATTCCGCAAGTTATTCTTCATCCCGAATTTGTATACGTCCGAGCGGTTGAGTCTTCGTGTCTTTGAATAGTTCGGGATAGATTTCGGTCGTTGTGACATGTTTATGAATCAGCACTTTGCTTACGGTGTGGATAATTAAAACAACTATTGTGAAGGTATTAAAAAGATGGCAAACGGAAGTCCCGTTTTTAGAAATAGAGTTGGAGATTAATTATAAATATTAGGAACCGGAGGCAATAGTCGAGTAGGTATGAATACTTGTGGACTTATCAAAGCTATAATGTCGATGATAGTTATGTTAATTAGCGGCACAGTGGTAAACGAGTCATACTAATCGCAGGATATGGTACTCTTTTTTGTCGTATCGCCGATGGGTTTGTTGATAAGGTGTAGATAATTTCGTATTTTTGTAAAAACATTTTTTGAGTGGAGCAGGAGCGGGAAATATTGGATCGGCTGGCGCAGGGGGATCGGGAGGCGTTCGATGCGCTCTATCTGCATTATGCTCCGAAAGTCGAGGAACTGGCGTTCTGGATGTTGAAGAACCGGACGGAGGCGGAGGATGTCATGCAGTCCATCATGCTGAAAGTCTGGGAACGCAAAGAGGAGATCGCGCAGATGACCCGTTTTTCCAATTACCTCTTTACGATGACGAAAAACGCTATTTTCGACATTTACAGCCGTTCGCTGGTGCATGAGAAATACGAATCGGCCCAGTTGTCCTCCGTCCGCTATTTTCACGACGATACGCTCGACAGCCAGGTGGAGACGAACGATCTGGCGCTGCTGATCTCCATCGCCGTGGACAAGATGCCCGATCAGCGGCGGCGTATCTTCCGGATGAGCCGTTACGAGGGCCTTTCGAACCGGGAGATCGCCGAGCGGCTCCGGATCAGCGTCAAGACCGTGGAAAACCATATGACCGCCGCACTCGGCCAACTGCGGCGCCTGCTTGCCTCGATCACGCTTTTTTTCTGAAAATCGTTCTTTCCGGCTGGGGGTTCGCCGTTCTTTCGCCGTTCTATATTATGAGCAGCACCCCAAACGATGAAGACCGACAAAATCAACAGACTCGTCCGCGATTTTCTGCACGGCGATATGCCGGAGGAGATCCAACGCCGTTTCCGACGGTGGATGACCGCCCCGGCCGACCGGGAAACGAAGGACGCAGCGCTTTTTCAGGCCTGGAAGGAATTGCTCGCCCGGCCTGCGGAACGCGATTACCGCCATAAACTCCCCGACATACACCGCCGGATCGACATGCTGGACCGGGCCGGAAAGAAGAGCCGGTTCATATCCCTGCGGCGTTTTGCGGCCGCTGCGGCCCTGCTGGCGCTCGTCGTCTGCGGGGAATACCTGTTCCTGCGTTCGCGGTATGAACGCGCCCCTTCGGTGTGCCTGGTCACGGCCCGAGGCAGCAAGAGCGAGTTCACGCTTCCCGACGGGACGCGGGTCTGGCTCAACGGCGACAGTCGTCTGAGCTATCCCGAAACATTCGATGCCGGAATCCGTCGGGTCCGGCTCGACGGCGAAGCCTTTTTTCAGGTCAGGCACGATGCCTCCCATCCCTTCGTCGTCGATATGGAGGTCATGCAGGTCGAGGTCCTCGGTACGGAGTTCGACGCCCGTCACCGGGCCGGTACTCGCTATGCCGAAACGATCCTTCAATCGGGCAGCGTCCGTGTCCTGACTCCGGACCGTAAAAGTCCGATCCTGCTGCGGCCCGACGAACGGATCTTGTTCGATACGCAGACCGGCCGGATTGCGGTTTCCGAGGTTTCCGCCGGCGATTATTGCAGCTGGACGTCCCGCCGTCTGGTCTTCACCAACAAATCGCTCTCGGCCATACTGGTCAATCTGGAACGCTGGTACGGCGTACATTTCCATTCCGAAGGGAACATCGACCTTTCGGCAAAACTCTCTTTCCATATCGAATACGAATCGTTGGAGGAGGCGATGCGCCTGATCTCGCGGATCGCCCCGATACGCTACGACATCCGCGGCGGGACGGTTTTTCTCGCCCCGGAATGACGCAATCCCGAACTCGAATCCTGAAAACCATTTGCCTATGATGATCTGACAAGCTTAAAAAAATTGGGACGGATGTTCCTACCATCCGCCCCATGACTTAAAATTAGACCTTATCGTAGATAATACTACGAATGATGAACTTTAAATCGTTACAAAACTATGAAATTTTTTGGACAATCCGATGGCAGCGCTCCGCACAAGCGGCGATTGCCTGTAAAAATCATGTCCTTATTCATTTTTCTGTTTATGTCCGTCGGGGGTGTTTCCGCCGCCAACCCGCCCGTGACGATCCATCTGAAAAATGTCACTGTCGCCGAACTGCTGCGGCAGATCGAGGCGCAGGGGAAGTACTCGTTCGCGTATAACAACGCCGACATCGACCTGACCCGTGTCGTTTCCGTCGCTGCGGAGGCCTGGCCCATCGAACGGATCGTGTTGAAATGTATTCCCGACGTTCTCGTAAACGTCGAGCGGAACAAGGTGATCCTGACGCCGCGCCGCGGTGCGCAAGTTTCCCCCCCCCGCAAAATTTCGGGCAAGGTCGCGGACGCTTCCGGTAATCCCGTCGTAGGTGCCACCATCCTGCTCAAAGACGGCGAAGCGGTCCGGGGCACCTCTTCCGGGGCGAGCGGTACCTTTGCTTTCGACTCGTTCAGCCTTTCGGACAAGGCCGCGCTCGAAGTGTCGTTCATCGGGTTCGACACCTACAAGACGACGGTCGGCGTCCGGACCTTTTTCGACGTGGTCCTGACTTCCGCCCAGCAGAGCATCGACGAAGTGGTGGTGGTCGGTTACGGCGTGCAGAAGAAAGCCAACCTGACCGGAGCCGTCGCCACGGTGTCGCAGAAAGAGCTGAAAGACCGTCCCGTGTCGAACGTGGGCCGCGCCTTGCAGGGCGTGATTCCCAACCTCAACGTAACTCTCTCTTCGGGGCAACCCGGAGCCGGCGCGTCGTACAACATCCGCGGTACGACTTCGCCCAATGGAGGCAGTCCGCTGATTCTGATCGACGGTGTGGAAACCTATCCCGACCGTATCAACTCGAACGACATCGAGTCGATCACGGTGCTCAAAGACGCCTCCTCGGCCGCGATCTACGGTGCCCGCGGTGCGTTCGGCGTCATTCTGATTACGACCAAGAGCGGGCGGTACAACGAAAAGGCCGAGGTGTCGTACAACGGTTATTTCTCCATGTCCAGCCCCACGACCTCGACCGATTACGAAACCCGCGGCTACTACTCGGCCAAGATCGCCGACTTCTTCATGATGGCGACTCAGAACACGCCCTACACCTCCTACACCGAAGCCGATTACAAGGCGCTCTGGGAGCGGCGCAACGACAAGACCGAGAATCCGGCGCGTCCGTGGGTCATCACCGACAGGCGCAACGGCCGTCAGCAGTACGTCTATCTGGCCAACTTCGACTGGTATAACTACCTTTACGACGACAGCCGCCCGACGTGGGATCGATCACAACATCAACATCAAGGGCGGAACCAAGGCGCTCTCCTACATGGTCAGCGGACGCTACTACCAGCAGAAGGGCGTCAACCGGCTCGAACCCGACATGTTCAGGTCCTACAATTTCCGCGTGAAATTGCAGGCCGAGATCAAGCCGTGGCTGACCATCGCCAGCAACACCAAATTCTTCCAGTCGAACTACAAGTATTACGGCTACGAGGACGAGTACAACAATTTCCGCAAGCCCACGCTGCATGCGCTGGCGTCGTTCGTGCCGGTGAATCCCGACGGAACGGCCGTGTCGCATACTTCGATGACGCAGTCTTCGACCCACTACGTGATGGACGGCTACAACGCCATGATGCAGAAGGGCAAGAGCTTCGGCAACAAGAAGACCCAGGAGATCACCACGACGTTCGAAGCCACGTTCAAACTGCATAAAAACTTCAACATAAAGGCCGACTTCAGCTATACGCAGGGCTACCTGCACAACGACTACCGCAGCGTCAACGTCCAGTATTCGCAGTATCCGGGCGAGGTGATGACCGAACCAGAAGGCAGTTTCCCCAATAAATACAAGGAGGTCGTCTGGGATCAGAACTATTATGTGGCCGACGTTTACGGAACCTACAACCGGACCTTCGCCGAGAAACACAACCTGACGCTGATCGCCGGTTACAACTACGAGGCCAAGTATTACCGCGACCTGACGGCGGCCAACGACGGTCTGCTGTCGGAAGACCTCTCGGACTTCAACCTGGCCAAGGGCACCACCAACTTCACGCTCAACGGAGGCCGCAACGAATACGCCATCATGGGCCTCTTCTACCGGGCAGCCTACGATTACAGGGGCAAGTACCTCTTCGAGGTCAACGGCCGCTACGACGGTACCTCGCGCTTTCCGCGCGGCAAGCGCTACGGCTTCTTCCCCTCGTTCTCTGCGGCTTACCGCATCAGCGAGGAGCCTTTCTTCGAGCCGTTGCGCAAGGCGGTGGACAATCTGAAAATCCGTCTTTCCTACGGTTCGCTGGGCAACCAGCAGATCGGTTACTACGACTTCATTCAGACTATTACAACCAAGGGGTCGATGAGCGACTATTCGTTCGACGGGACGGTCCTCGGCCAGCACGCTACGGTGAGCGATCCCGTGTCGGGCGACCAAACGTGGGAAAAGGTCGTGTCGAAAAACCTCGGACTCGACCTCAATATGTTCAACAATCGCTTGTCGCTGACGACCGATTTCTATATCCGTGATACGAAAGGTATTTTGGGCAAGGGCAAATCGCTGCCGTCGATCTACGGCGCGAGCGAGCCGCAGATGAACGCCAACAACTTGCGTACGAAGGGTTATGAACTGGTGTTGGGTTGGCGCGATTCGTTCAAGTTAGCAGGCAGTACCTTCAGCTACGGTATCACAGGAACCTTTTCCGACTATACGGCTGAGTACACCAAGTGCGACAATCCGACGGGATTGATCGGCGATCCCTATGTGGGCAAGAAGTACGGTGAGATCTGGGGGTATAAGGTCGACGGGCTTTTCCGTAACGACAAGGAGGCCGCCGAATACGCTTCGCGGATTGACCTCTCGACTGTCGCCTCGGGTTACTACACCGCGACGGGTGCTTATGGCAAGGGAGTCCGCGGAGGAGACATCAAATACCTCGACCTGAACGGCGACAACATCGTCAACGGCGGCAAAGGCACGCTCGATGATCCGGGGGATCGGCGCGTGATCGGCAACTCGTCACCGCGTTACCAGTACGGAGCGTCGCTGAACTTCTCGTGGTACGGATTCGACGTGTCAGTGTTCATGCAGGGCATCGGCCGGCTGGACTGGTATCCTGGTGCTGACAATCTGCGTTTTTGGGGTCCTTACTGTCGTCCCTATGCGACCTTCGTCCCGAAAAACTTTATGAGTCAGGTGTGGAGCGAGGAGAATCCCGACGCCTATTTCCCACGGGCCCGTGCCTATACATCGCTCAATTCGAATTCAGGCACGGCCTACTACACCAATGATCGTTATTTGCAGAATCTGGCCTACTGCCGTCTGAAAAACCTCACGATCGGCTACACGATTCCCAGACGGCTGACTTCGAAGGTCGGCATCAAGGAGTGCCGCATCTATTTCAGCGGAGAGAATCTTGCTACGTGGTCGGCGTTGAAGAGTGATTTCCTTGATCCCGAGCAGGCGGCCGCTGATTCGGATAAGAAGGCTAACGTTTATCCGTGGTGCAAGACTTATTCGATCGGACTGAATTTAACTTTCTAAAGCAATTGCCGTTATGAAAAAATACATTCTTTATCTACTGACCGGTATGGCGGCGTGCAGTTTCTGCGGTTGCGAGGATGCACTCGACCGTTTCCCGAAAGACCGGCTTACGCCTGACGAATTTTTCCATACCGAGGAGGAGTGCGAGCTTTACACGAATGATTTCTATACGATCTTCCCCTCCGGGGCCTCCATTTACAATGAGACAGCCGACATTATTACCTGCAATACGCTTACGAGCGAGGTGCTGGGCAACCGTACCGTGCCTGCCACGGCGAGCACCTGGAAATGGGAAAAGCTGCGTGACATCAATTTTTTCCTGCAATACTCCTCCAACTGCACCGACGATCGCGTGCGGCTCGAATACGAAGGATTGGCGCGCTTTTTCCGGGCTTATTTCTATTTTGACAAAGTGCGCTATTACGGGGACGTACCTTGGGTCGATCGTCCGCTTGCGTCTGACGATCAGGAACTTTACAAGGGACGAGATTCGCGTGAGTTCGTGATGCAGAAGGTGATCGGCGACCTCGATTTCGCTATCGCTAACCTGCCTGCCGAAAGGCAGGTTTACCGGGTGACGCGCTGGACGGCGCTGGCACTCAAGAGCCGTGCGTGCCTGTTCGAAGGCACGTTCCGCAAGTATCATGGATTGCAAGGCTGGGAGAGTTATCTCGAAGTCTGTGCAGATGCTTCGAAACGATTTATCGACGAAAGCGGTTACGCGATCTACGATTCAGGCACGACACCCTATCTGGGGCTATTCTCTTCACTCAAGGCTATCAACACGGAAATTGTTCTGGCCCGAGCCTATAATACGGACATTGGTCTGAAACACGACGTCAACGGTTATCTCACCAGTATCACGATGGGGCGTCCGGGGCTGTTGAAGAACATTGCCAATATGTATCTGATGAAAGACGGTACGCCCTTCACCTCGCAGCCCGGCTGGGAGACTATGCAGCTGCCCGACGAGAGCCGGAACCGCGACGGGCGTTTCGCCCAGACGGTCCGCACGCCCGGTTACAAGCGTGTCGACGACACGGCCGAATCGGCCCCGAACCTCGCCGCGACGATGACCGGCTACCAGCTGGTGAAATATCTGACGTCGGCCAAATATGACTCCTACCAAGCTTCGACGAGCGATTTACCGCTGTTTCGCGCCGCCGAGGTACTTCTCAATTATGCCGAAGCGAAAGCCGAGTTGGGGACGTTGACCCAGGACGACATCGAACTGTCGATCAACCCGCTGCGCGAGCGGGCCGATGTCGCGGATCTCTCGCTCACGGAGGCCAACGCCCATCCTGATCCCTACCTGGCTTCTGCGGAGACGGGCTACGCCAACGTGACGGGCGACAACAAGGGTGTGATTCTCGAAATACGCCGTGAACGTACCGTCGAACTGCTGATGGAGAACCTCCGCTATTGGGACATCATGCGCTGGAAGGAGGGCAAGCGTTTCGAAAAGCCCTTTACGGGACTTTATTTCCCCGGTACGGGAAGTTATGATCTGAATAGTGACGGGGTGGACGATGTGTGCATTTGGTCCGGCTCGAAACCTTCGACTTCGGCAGCGACGGTTTACGAGCTGAACAAGGATATTTTCCTCAGCGAAGGCGACCGCGGCAACATCATCGTCCATACCGACTATGTCCGGACCTGGAACGAAGAACGCGACTATCTCTATCCCATTCCGACCGACGACCGGGTGCTGACGCAGGGCGCCATCACCCAAAATCCCGGCTGGAAAGACGGACTGAATTTCTAAACGGAAACCTAAAAACGAACTACCATGAAAATCACCAGATTCATATTGTCTGCTTTATTCGGCTGCTGCCTGGTCCTCTCCGCAGTGGCGTGTTCCGACTTGTCGGGCGACAACTCCGATTTCAATTTCGGGGACATGCCCTCCGACGAACCCGAGAACCCCTATGACGGGCAGGGGTACGACCGCCTGCCCAGTTCGGTCCGGCTGGCGACCTACAACACCCACCGCTGCGAGGGTTGGACCCAGAACTCCGGGACCGACCGTGCGAACTACAACAACACGGCCAAGGTCATCTCGCTGATGGACCCCGACGTGATCGCCTTGCAGGAATTGGACAAGAACACCACGTGGCATCCCACCGACCAGTTGCAGGAATTGGCCGACCGTACCGGGATGCGACCCTATTACTGCAAGACGATCGATTACCGCGGCGGTGACTACGGTATCGGCATTCTCTGCAAAACGGCGCCTAAAAATACCTATGCGGGCGACTTGCCGGGCGAAGAGCCTCGCAAGTTCTTCCTGGCGGAGTTCGACGACTATATCTTCATCGCTACGCACTTCTGCCACAAGTCCGACGAGAACCGGCAGCGGTCGTTCGAGATCATCACCGAATATATCACCGCGCATTACATCTCTTACACGAAACCGATCTATCTGGCGGGCGACTTCAATACGTCGGAAATCCCGGAAACGGCGCTCGAATCGTGGAAGATTATCAGTACTTCGGCCAACACCTTTGTGAACACCGCTTCGCCGTCGCGCATTGATTATGTGCTCGTCTATACGGGGAATTCGCCCCATTATGAGCTGTTGGGTACGGCTGTACCGTCGTATGAGGAGATCAATGTGATGACGGTTTCCGACCACCTTCCCGTATTGGTAGACCTCAAAAAGTAAGCGATTATGAAAAACGGACTTTTAAACAGTTTTTTCCGGATGACGGCGGCCTTCGCGCTGCTGCTTTCGGCCGGGGCGTGCAAGGATGACGTGGCGCTGCCGATGCAGTCGATCACGCTGAGTTCGCATGCGATTCTCGCGCCGTCGTTCGCTACGACACTCTCTTTCGATGTTGCGGCCAATTGCGAATGGCAGATATTTGTTACGGGTAACGACGATGGCTGGGCTGAACTTTCTCAGGTTTCGGCGACGGGGACAGCTACCGTATCGGTGATGGTCGACGAGAACACGACTGCGCAGAGTCGTTCATTGACGATCCGGGCCGTGGCCAAACGTAATGCAGATGTGACAGATGAACTAATTTTCGAGCAAGCTTCTGCATCCGCCGAGGGGTACCTCTCCATTCCCGAACTTCGGGCACTGGCTGCCGACGGCGACTATACGGTGAGCGAGGAGATGAAACTACGCGGCATTGTGGTATCGAGCGTTCAGGACAACAACTATTTCGAGAACTGCCTCGCGCTACAAAGCGCCTTGAAACCCGGCTGCGGCATTACGCTGCGCACTGACGAAACGCTTTACCGCAATCCGGGCGAAGAGTTGGAGATCGATCTGAAAGGCGCCGTGGTGGGCGTGAACGCCGAGACCGGCGTGATGGAGCTGAAGCCCGTTTCGGACGACAGGATCACCCGTACGGAGACTTCTCAGGTGAAGATCGAAGCTCTGAAGATTACTTATGAGGAGCTTCGATCGGGTGCCTACGAGTCGATGTATGCGGGCTTATATTCCCAGGTTTACGTGCCGGAAGGTGGTTCGTTGGGAGATTTGACGCTTAAGGATAATCTGTCGATGCAGGATCCTGACAACAATCGCTTTCGGCTGGTTGCTTCGCAGGCTTCCTCATTCGGCATCGACCCTGCGCCAACGGGCAGCGGCGTGCTCAAAGGAATCGTCGTGCCGCAGGATGGTGCCTATGCGATCCGTCCCTGCACGGCCGAGGACAAGGACCTCACGGGGTTGCGTTTCGGTGCACAAGTCGGCATCCGACTGCCCTATGTCTTCTCGTTCTACGCCTCCTCGCAGGCCAACAAGGATTGTAAGTATGTGACGGTGACTGACGGCTCGTTCGATAAATTGGGTGCGGACTTCAAAGTCGAGGACAAGGATGTCTCCAAATGCGTCGTGCTGACAGCGAAGGTGGCCTCGACGTCGAACAGCAGCCATTTCCGACTGACGCACTGGGCAGACGAGGGTGCACACGATAACATTCCGGCCAAGTCGATGGTTTACGGTCAAGATTCTTATTTCCTGTTAACCGTACCTTTGGCCGAGGACATGCCCGCATCGTTCCGCATTTCGTTCGGTATGTCGGGAACGGGCGGCGCTCCGAAGAACTGGGCGATGGCCTATTCGACCGACGGCGAGGAGTATGTCACCCCGTCTGACGGCTCTACGGCGATTGCGATTCCCGAGGCGATTACGGGCAGTGGCTATTTTTATTATTTCACGGTAACCCTGACGCCGCAGTTGCGGCTGATGAAGGGCCAGACGCTGCTGTTGAAACTTTATCCAACGGACAATGTCAGTTGCAATGGTGGTACAGCCGGATATAATTCGGATTCGCGCCTGCATTCATGTATCGCAATCGAAGCCGTGCCGAAATTCAGTACGTCGAAACCAGCCGGAGCGGTTTATTTCGAACCTTTCGACGGACTGACCGAAGGGTTGGATTACCTTTACGGCGATAAACTGGCCGCTATGCTGAACTATTGCGGCAGTGACATTTCGGAGTGGAGCGCCGAGTTGAAAAACGGACTTTCAGGTACCCATGTCCGTCAGCGGCCGGGTTATGCTCAGATCGGTTATGTCGAGTCGCAGGCCGTGAAGAGGGCGGAGTATAAGAACGAAGCGGGGGCGCTGCTCACGCCGGCATTGAACGCGGCAGGCGACCTGAACCTCTCTTTCCGCGCGATGGCTTACAAAACCTGCTCGGATCGCCCTAAAGGCAAGGCGAACGAACCTAAGGACAAGAAAGGCGATCTGACGGAGATCGTTGTCGAGGTAGTTGGCGGCGGAACGATCAATGGCGCAACGAAGGCGATTGTATCGGGACTGGCAACCGATGCGTTCAATACCTATTCGCTGAAGATCACGGGTGCGACGGCCTCCACGCAATTGCGTTTCACGAGCGAACCTGCTTCGGACGAGTTCTCCCGCTGGTTCATCGACGATATCTGCGTGACGAAATAAAGAACGGACAAAACCGGGAGAGAGGGCCGGAGTATTTTCCGCCCCCTCCCTTTTTGAAAACAGACTGATATTTATGATACGAAAAATCATGCTGTCCTTGGCGGCCTGTTGTGCCGCCGCTGGACTCTTCGCTCAGCAGTTCGTCTCTTGGGATGAAGCCTATCGGCAGGCCGATTCCCTGATCGCCCGGCTCAGCCTCGACGAAAAGATCTATTTTGCGCGCGGCTATTCCTCGTTTTTCTTCTACGGCGTTCCGGAGAAGGGGATTCCCTATCTCTATCTCTCCGACGCCACGCAAGGGGTTCATCTGCGCAACAACCTGCCCGACTCCACGATGGTCCGCCAGTTGGAGCGCTCGACGGCCTTTCCCTGTCCGATCATGCTCGCCTCGTCGTTCGATCCCGAGCTGGCTTTCCGTTATGCGGAAGCCGTGGGGGAGGAGTGCCGTGCGGGCGGCATCGAAGTGCTGCTGGGACCGGGACTGAACATCGCACGCAATTCCCAATGCGGCCGCAATTTCGAATATTTCGGTGAAGATCCGCTGCTGACTTCTGTCATGGCTGCGGCTTACGTGCGGGGTATGCAGTCGACGGGGACCGCCGCCTGTCTGAAACACTTCATCGGCAACGAAACGGAATTTTACCGCCGCCGGTCAAATTCATTGATCGATGAACGAGCGCTGCACGAGATCTATATGCCTCCGTTCCGCGCCGGTATCGAAGCCGGTGTGGCCTATGTGATGACCTCCTATAACCAACTCAACGGGGAGTGGGCCGGTCAGAACAGTCGTGTCATCGGGGAACTGCTGCGCGGCGAGCTCGGATTCAGGGGATGCGTGATGAGCGACTGGAGCTCCGTGTACGACACGGAAAAAGTCGTCAAAAGCGGTCAGAATGTGGAGATGCCCGGCCGCCGTGAGTTCGTTGAGGAGGTGCGGGAGCTGCTTCGCCAGGGGTGCATTTCGGAAAAGGATCTGGAACGGATGATCCGGCCCAACGTCGCCACCGCCGTCGCTTTCGGGCTTTACGACCGGGTGAAATACCGTCCCGACCTGCTCGGCCGCTTCCCGGCGCATGCCGAAACGGCCTGCGAAGTTGCGGCGAAAGGCACGGTGCTGCTGCGGAACAACGGGATTCTGCCGTTGGCCGTCGGCCGCCGGATCCTGCTCACCGGACGCTTTATCCGGGAGATACCCCGCACCGGAGGCAGCACCTCCTCGTCAGCCGAAGTACTGGGATACGACAATGTTTCGCTTGCGGATGCTGTCCGTGCGGAATTCGGCGACGCCGTGCAGGTCGTGGAACGTCCCACGCGGGAACAGCTTGCGGCAGCGGATGTTGTGTATTCCCGC
>OATG01001296.1_pt1 | contig 20046 bp, 20 predicted proteins | sample 1516581 | NCBI WGS metagenome assembly OATG01 (sample SAMEA2579930, study PRJEB22360) | human gut metagenome | biome: human gut; feature: human-associated habitat; material: faeces | place: Denmark | collected 2008/2010
AAATAAAAACAAATTTTTAAAATAAAAAAACGACAGAAAACATACTCTCTGCCGTGCATCTCTGAAGTTGGCTGCTTCACCTGGATTCGAACCAAGATTAACGGAGTCAGAGTCCGCTGTCCTACCATTAGACGATGAAGCAATCTCAAGCAACGACCCATTCATAATACGCTTTATTTTAAGTGTCAATACTTTTTCTTATAATTTTCCTCAAAATCTGATTGCAAAAAAGAAAAACGCCGCTTATTTTGAAAAAACATAATATACGAAGCCGCAAAATCCGCAGGGATGCCGTGGCAGCAAAAGGAGGTAACCATGTCTGATGGTGTTAGCGCATCAATGTTTAAAAAACTAAAAGATTTTTTAATCGGCAGAAAAGCCGGAGATATAACGCCGGCAGAAGCGCATAAGATTCAAAAAGCGTCGTATGCACTGGCGCATACGGAGGTAAAAAAACGCTTTTCTCCGAGTTACGAAAGCATGGTGTCCGGTTTGGACAGCGAAGAAAAGCAGATATTTGAAGGCACGGCCTGGTATCTGGCCAAAATTGCGGAAAACAAGCCCAAATACCAGCGGGCTATTGTGGAAATTCTTGAGGCCAAAATTGTCGAAAAAGGTATTAATCCCGAATTTCGTGAATATTTAAAGCTGCAGGTGCAAAATATTTTATCAAAAAACAACTTATAAATGAATATTGCCTATTGACTATAAAATTAATAGTATTATAAATATGGCTTGTCAGGAATAAAATCCTGACGGAGTAGGTGTAACTATTGAAGATAGGAGATAATATGACAACAGGAACTGTTAAATGGTTTAATTCACGTAAAGGTTATGGCTTTATTCAACCTGAAAACGGCGGCAAGGATGTATTTGTCCATATTACGAAACTGGAAGAAAAAGGTTTGCGTAAGCTGTACGAAGGACAGCGCGTCAGCTATGAAATTTATGATGACCGCGGCCGTACGGCAGCCGGCGCCATCGAAATATTGTAATCGTTGGCAAGAGCCGTTTTCAAAAAGCCGTCCTTTGCAGGGCGACTTTTTTTATATCCGTATGAAAGGCTGCGAACGTCTGATACTAGGGAGCCTTTTCGTTTTTGCCCGTTCGACGTATCGTATCGCCTGTAGCATTACCTTGCCATATTCATTTGTGGTGTTGCCCGGTCGCATCATCTGCTCGCGGGGCATTTTTTGCCGTATTGAAGCTCTGCCCGTCGGTACTTTTGCCGCATTAGCCGCCGTATTGCTTGTCGCATTTGTAATATCTGGCAGATTTCTGTTTACATCTCGTAAAAACTTTGCTAAAAATCCAAAAACTGATATCGGTTCTGCTGCATCCGGCGGCAGATAAGATATGTAGTATTGCCTGCCGGAAAGTAGGCGTCGTAAACTGGCATCGCAAGCTGGTATTGGTTTTATAAGCGGCAGGCGCAAAAATTATCTGTTAGGAAGACTTATGTTTCAAAAGCTGAAAGCAAAATTTTTAAATTTGAACCTCATTGTCAATTACCGCAAGATTTTACCGTATGTCAAACCGTATTGGGGGCGGGCGCTGACGGCCGTGCTGATAACGATTCCGATTGGGTCGATGGATGCGGTGATTGCCTGGGCGCTAAAACCATATATGGATGTTGTTATGGTTGAAAAAAATACAATGGGCTCTTCAACGTTTTTGATACCGCTGTTGATAATTGTATTCAGCCTGCTCCAGAGTCTGCTGACGTACAGCGCGACATATTTAAATACCTGGGTCGGCCAGCGTATTGCCATGGATGTTAAAAAGAAGTTGTTTTATAAGCTGATGCACTACAATGCCTCTTTCTTTGATAAAAACACGTCCGGAGACATCATCTTTCGTTTTAACAATGACGTGGATGCCGCCTGCAGCGGTCTTTTGAATAATATGAAACTTTTCACGACCCGCCTTTTTTCGTCGCTGTCCTTAATAGCTGTCCTGTTTTATAATTCCTGGCAGCTGGCGATTGTGGCAACGGTTGTGCTGCTCGGAGCTCTGTTCCCGCTGACCCGCGTACGCAAAAGGATTAAGTCGCTGATGGACAAGTCTGTGTTTTCCGGTTCGGCAGTCATGACGCATTTTAATGAGACATACAGCGGCAACCGCATTATCTCCTCTTATAATTTGTATGAATATCAGAATGCCCGTTTTTGTACGACGCTGGACAGCGTGTTTAAAATCGGAATGAAAATGATTCAGCGCACCGGAATGTTGTCGCCGTTAATGCACTTTATCGTATCGTTCGGCATCGCCGCAGTTATCTGGCTCGGGTCGTACCTGATTGTAACGCACCAGATAACGGCCGGCAGTTTCGTTTCTTTTATTGCCGCGCTGATTATGCTGTATAATCCGATAAAGAGTATCGGCAACAACTTTAACAGCGTCCAAATGGCGTTGATGGCGATGGAACGTGTGTTCGGCGTTTTGGAACGGACGCCGGAAATCGTTAATTGCGAGGCTCCGAAATTGCTGCCGACCCCGAAAGACTGCATCGAATACAAAGATGTCTGCTTCTCGTATGTCAAAGGCAAAACCGTGCTCGACCATATTAACCTGAAAATAAAAATCGGCGAGACCATTGCTTTTGTCGGCAATTCCGGCGGCGGTAAAACCACGCTGGTCAATCTGTTGCCCCGATTCTATGACGTAACCGGCGGCAAGGTAATGATAGACGGCGTAGACATCCGCGAGCTAGATATCGATTCTCTGCGGGATAAAATTGCCATCGTCTTTCAGGATAATTTCCTTTTCGGCGGCACGATTCGCGATAATATCCTTCTCGGCAAGGAAGATGCTTCGGGCGAAGAGATTGCCAATGCCGTAAAATGCGCCTGCCTTGATGAGTTTATCAATACGCTGGACAAAGGTCTGGATACGGAAATCGGCGAACGCGGCGTCCTGCTTTCCGGCGGACAGAAACAGCGGATTGCGATTGCCCGTGCTTTCATCAAAAATGCGCCGATAGTTATTTTGGACGAGGCGACTTCCGCGCTGGATAACAAGTCGGAAGCAATCGTGCAGCAGGCGATAGAAAACCTTATGGCAGACCGTACGGTGTTTATCATTGCTCATCGGCTTTCGACTGTGCGCAATGCGGATAAAATCGTTGTGGTCAATTATGGAAAAATTGCAGAAATCGGCACGCATGAGGAATTGATAGACAAGCCGAACGGCATTTACGCATCGTTGTACCACACGCAGCTGCATTGATGAAAATGCGGAGTTCTGCACCGCTCTCTGCGTTTCTGCACACGTTCCCTGCGTCTCAGTACATGCTCGCGATGTTCGGTTTCGTTCGCGCCGGTTCGCGTCCTGTTTGAGATTGGCAGCAGTCAAATCAACCTGATATTTGAAAGGAAAGAAAATGCCTTATTTAACTGTATATACGAATGTTGAGTTCAAAAATGGTGCCGCCCTTGCTGAGGAAGCCTCAGAGTTGACAGCCCGCGTTTTAGGAAAACCCGTCGGCTATGTCGTTGCCAATTTTATATATAATCCGAACATGGCGTTTGGCGGCAGTGCGGCGGCCAAGGGGGCTTTGGCGGAATTGAAGTCCATCGGGCTGGGCGGCAAGGATGCCTTTATTGGCGAACTGACAGCATTTCTTGCTGCGCATTTGGAAATTGCCGAAGAACGGAATATTAATATTGCCCTGGTGGATTCTCCTGCGGCTCAAACGGCTTGTAACGGAAAGGCTTTTGGCTAAAAACTCCCGAACGCCCTTGCTTCATTCGTTTGTAACCCGGCATTCGGATTCCCGTCTGTGGCTTCGTTTCCCTGTAGCGTTGAAAATATTTGCCGGCCATTAGGAAAATATTAATTTTTTTCGCTTACTATAACAACCAAGTTTAGTACTGTTTCGACGTAATAAACTTTTAGGTAATCAGCCTTAGCTATAACTTTCGTTAGATATATGACTATTTACATAATTGAGTAAAAGGCATTTTTGATGTAAAGTAAACACTGTTTAAGGTACTTATATTTAGGAGAATTAATATGAGAGTTAATGAACAAGGTCGTTCGATGATTGAAATGCTCGGCGTTTTGGCTATCGTGGGCGTTCTGTCCGTTGGTGGTATCGCCGGTTATTCAAAAGCAATGGCCAAATTTAAAACCAATAAAGTTATTGACCAGATTAACACGATTTCCACAAACGTTAGAACCCTGTATTCTTCGCAGAGAAACTATGGTGGTTTGAACAACGGTACGGCTATCAGAATGGCATTAATTCCGAGTGAAATGTATGCGGCAAGCAATAAGAGTGCTTCTGGTTCTGATGTTGAAGTTACAAACGCTTTCGGTGGTAACCTCTATATTCATTCAGTAAATCAGGGAACCGGTACTGACAACGCGTATGTAATTGCTGTTGACGCTTTGCCGAAAACCGCTTGCGTTTCTATCGCCACCACTGACTGGGGCGGGGATTCCGGCTCCGGTTTGGTCGCCATGCAAATTAAAACATTGGGTGCTGATGAAACAGCAGATGGCTTAACGGATTTAAATGCTGATATTGATACAAGTGGCACATCAGCTGCTGCTGGTAACGTTATCGCTGTTCCGGGATCTGACACTACTACGCCTTTGTCAATCGCTAATGCTGAAATGGCATGCGGTGATTTGAACGGTGTCGTTTGGAAGTTCCAATAATAAAATCGCACTTTATAGCGTAAAAAGAGGCGTCTTTAAGGCGTCTCTTTTTATTTGTGCTGTATCTTTCTTTCTATGATGCTGCGTAACTGCCGCAGCTTTCCCTTTGCTTATATCACACTGTACAGCCACGAGTACCGGACGCCGGAAACCGCCATTTCACCTAATCCGCATACAAGGAACACACTTACTTATACACTGATACGACACCGAATGGCTCTTCTTCACCTAATCCGCACACAAGCACCCCCCCCGTTTATACGCCGGTTCCTACATCAAATGGCGCCATTTCACCTAATCTGCGTACGGATTGTCAGATTTCCTTACCGTAATCCTCAGCGGTATCCCTTTGAGGTCAAAAGTCTCCCGCAGCTGGTTTGTCAAAAAACGCAAATAAGAATCAGGAAGTCCCTCGGGATTGCTGGAAAATATATAAAATGACGGCGGACGGGTTTTTGCCTGAGTTATGTAGCGCAGTTTAATCCGCCTTTTGTTTTTGCCGAGCGGTGCCGGATTCATCTCCTGCACATCGCGGAACCATTTGTTCAAAGGAGCAGTCGGGATGCGGACATTCCAGCGCTGGTAAACCTTGATAACCGCGCTGAAAAGCTTGTCCAGCCCTTTTTTTCTGAGTGCGGAAATCGTAACCGTCGGAACCCCCTCCGCTTGTGTCAGAGATGTTTCCAACTTGTCGTTAAGTTTTTGCAAAGCTTCTTTTTTATCTGCGATATCCCATTTATTGACGGCGATAACCAATGCTCGTCCTTCGTCCAGAACCTTACGGGCAATTGTCAAATCCTGCTTGTCCAAAACGCCGTCCGCATCCAGAACCAAAATGACAACCTGTGCCATATTTGCGGCATACATTGTGCTTTCCACCGACATCTTTTCAATCGCGCCGGAAACGCGTGCTTGCTTACGCAGTCCGGCCGTATCAACCAGATTGATTGTCCAGCCTTTCCATTCCCAGCGAGAAGATATGGCGTCGCGCGTCAGCCCTGCCTCCGGGCCGGTCAGCATCCGCTCGTCGCCCAGAAGCGCATTGACAAGCGTTGACTTTCCGACATTCGGTCGCCCGACAATTGCCACTTGAATGGGGCGTTTTTTCAGACTTTGGGTTTTGTCTTCGTCCATATCTCTTTCATTCTCTTCTCCGGCTTTCCCTGCCGGCACGCGCTCCTCCGTTGGTCCTTCGGCTCTTCCCGCCGACTCACCGGCTTCCGCAGCTATATATCCGGCTCTTCCCGCCGACTTACCGGCTTCTGCAACTATATATCCGGCTCTTCCCGCCGACTTATCGGCGTCCGCAGCCAGTTTTTCCTCCAGTTCTTTCAGCCCCAGATACAGTTCGTCAAAACCGATGTTATGTTCGGCAGAAAAAATAATCGGATCACCCAGTCCCAATTTATAGGCCTCGTAAATTCCTTGCTCTTGGGTTCGGCCTTCGCATTTATTGGCCAACAGAAATACCGGCTTTTTGCTGCGGCGTACCAAATCGGCAAAATGTTCGTCATAAGCCTGCATTCCGGCTCGTGCGTCGAACAAAAACAACACGGCGTCCGATTCTTCAATCGCGCGCCTGGTTTGCTGCCACATCCGTTCTTCCATCTGTCCGGCGGGCGCCTCTTCATAACCGGCCGTATCTATAACGGTCAATTCCAAATCTTTCAGCTTTGTTGTAACTTCCTTGCGGTCTCTGGTAACGCCGGGCAGGTCGTGAACCAATGCCAGCTTCTTGCCGGCCAGACGATTAAACAAAGTCGACTTGCCGACATTCGGCCGTCCGACGATTGCTGCTTTCAAAGCCATTTTATTCCCTTTATGCTGTAAAAATAAACTATTGGTCTTGCATATAACATAAAGGCTTAAATTTTTCAAGCCTTAAAATGGCCGCTCTAACATCGCCGCTGCCGCCCGTTTCATCGCTTTCGCCGGTGCTTAGGTCATGGCCTGCGCTGCAGACCGACTCATCGCTTCGCTATTGCTGTCCGATAAATTCCCGATATTGTTCGGCAAAAAAGTCCGGCCATTGCCGATAAAATGCATTCAGCATTTTTTTCATAATCAGTCGAACCGAAGGATGTGCAGCCTGATGGCACCTGAGCGAAAAAATGTGTTTCCATTCGGTAATGTTTGCCGACATAATCATATCTGCTTTGATGGAATGAGGCAGCAACATTCGCAGCTGGTCGCCTTTTCCTCCCAATGCTGCCATTTTCATATACGATTCTTCAATCATATTCATGCATTTCAGCCATTCGGCATACATCTCCGTCCCTTTTTCAATATTGCACGGATCTATCATGGTCAGTTCACTGCCGAATTTCCCTTTTGCATAATTGCAATAGCGGGTCGATTCTATGGAAAATGAAGCAAGCCTGTGCCGCGTAATGTCCTTATATGCTCCCAAATCGCATACCGAATGGGTCGTGATATAATTATGCAGTTCGGAGAAACGGGACGTTTGTACGCTTTCCAGCTTAATTCCGTCAAATGCCCGTGAGGCATCTTGTTTTATAAAAAACAACGGATTGCCTATAAGCAGCAGAAAATCCTGAATATCATATTTTCGCGCCAAATCGCGAAATGCGCGCATATTGCCTGAAACGACAATCGCGTCTTCTCCCGTCAGGCTGTCCCGTTCCACGGATATGTTCAGCCCGCGAATGTCCCGCATCGTCAAAATCCGGCGATTCTCCGGTATGTTCGGCATGGTAAAAATAACGTTGGCGTGTTCAATAACCGATTCGTGGCCGCTTTTTAAAATCCCGTTGATAAACGGAACCGCTGTCTCATTTGTTATCATATTTTCCGACTTATAACATGTCCGGCCGCATCTCTCAATATGGGTACAAATATCTTCTTTTTTTTCCAGCGGGTAAATTTCGGCATCGGCTTCAACAATTCTTACCATAACAGACTCCGTAAAATAACCTATTCAAACACAATCACATCAGCATCGTCAGAAACGGCAACGACTTTCTGCTGCACGGCAATCAAACCGTTGCTGATGTCAAGTTCAAGCTCCGTCTTCGCGCTGACAATGCCGTTGGCAGCGTCAATCTTCAAAATTTTGCCGTTCGAGAAAGCCAGCAGAATGTTGCCGTTCAGCATCAGCGGAGGCGCGGCATAAACAGCAGCTTTTTCATCTTCGTCGTTAAGATATTCCCTGATATCTAAAGACCACAAAATCTCGCCGGTATATTTCTCAACGGCGTATAAAATGTTTTTGTTGGAAATAATGAACAGATAGTCGCCGGAAAGCAGCATATTCTGTGTGGAGCCGATTTCTTTCTCCCACAACTTGTCACCGGTGCGCATATCCAGTGCTACGGTCATATCGCTGTTGCTGATGGCATAGATAATACCGTCCTCGACAATCGGATATGCACCGATTGTATTAATCTCCGTTGTCGACCGCGCCTGCTTGTTGGAAACCAGCATTTGCGACCACAACGGTGTCCCGACTGCCGCGTTCAAAACGACAATTTCGCCGTTGGAAAATCCGGCAACGACAACATTGTCTTCCGCATCATAAGCAGGGGACGCACCGCCGGCAATAACCGTGTCTTCATGCGCCACGCCGAAACGCCATAATTCCTGGCCGTTGCTCTTGTCTAAGGCATAAAGCCTGTTGTCTACGGTCTGAATCAGCAACATATTAGCTGTTACTGTCGGGGCAATGCGGATAGGGGATTCCATAATTTTGCGCCATTTGGGCGCGCCGGTCTCTGCATTCATCGCAAACACGCCTCCGAACCCCGTTGTTGCAAACAGCGTACTATCGTCAAAAGCCAATCCTGATGCCCGGCTTTTGGTATCCTTAAATCCGCCGATATTGGCCGTCAGGCTGTTTTCCCAGAGCCTCTTGCCGGTCTGCAGGTTAAATGCGCTGACCTTTCCGTGCGTATCCATGACAAAAACAGCGTTTTTGCCGGAAACCGGAGCCGCCAGCATCAAATCACGCTTGTTTATTCCTGCTCCGAAATTTTCAGCCCATTGCTCTTTAAGGGCAAATCCTGCTTTCAGGTTACCGATGATATGTCGGGGGTTAACGCCGGCCTGCGCCCATGATGCATTAATGCTTGGCTGCGGAAGCCTGACAAGTTTTTTGTGCTCGGTTGCCAGTGCCGGCGTTTCGTCATCCAAAACCGAAACACGAACGCCTTCCGGCAATTTCTTATCCTGTGCGCAAGACGCTACGCAAAGCGCTATTCCGCATATACAAAGTCCTCTACCCAGCCAATGCATATTCCTCTCCTTCGGTAAATTAATATTTTCACGCCCGGTTAAATTATTTGCAAGCCCCGGCCAATACTTTTGGTCAATGCTCTTTACGCTGACTTTGTCCGGCTCTTATATAATCTGTTTTCACAGAATTCAAAACAGCTGAAGACGACAAACATCCAAACAAGCAAAACGCCAAAAGGAAAACCGCCGGTTCTTTTTATTAGTTAATTTTTATTCCTGTCCTGCTGTGCTTCATTGATAGATGCCAGCATATCGTTAATTCTTGCTCGGAATTCTTCTGAGATATTTCCGCCGGCCAGCAGTTCCTCATAAAGGGCTTTTGCCTTCGCCATATCCTTGTTTTGAATTGCCGACATCGCCAGAAGCTCTTTAGCCATTGGCGCCCATGCGCCGCCTTTGCGGACAATCGGGCCTAACATAGATTCAATTTCGGCATAAGAAGCAGAGTCGATTTTATAGGTGGCCAGCTTAACTGCCGCAATCTCCCTGATTTTCTCACTCACCGTGTTATCCTGATAAATTTTGCTCAACACATCCAGAGCTTTGGTTGTCTGGTTATTATCCAACAGAATATTGGCAATTTGGAGTCTGGCAATGTCCTTATACAGACCGCTCTCGGTATTGACGATACTTTCGAGTTCGGCTATGTTGTTTTCATAATCCGTTCCCGGTGTTACCGCCTGTACATAGCGGATGTTGCTCTGTTCAGCTTTGCTGACGCGCCATTCTCCTACTTTTTCATAACCTACGGCAAAAGCAAGTCCTGCAATGACTACGGCCAGAATAAAACCGCCGTATTTGTTGACGAGCTCTTTGAATTTTTCGTTTCTTACCTCTTCATCGACCTCGTCAAAAAAAGCTTTTTCCGCATCCAGGTTAAAATACGGATTGCTCCCGTTTTCCGACTTCCTTTCTCCGGCTCCGCCGCGTTTGATTTCTTTTGCCATAACTCAATCCTTCAGTTAAAAATAAACGGTTTATCCTTAAAATACGAAATCCCTTGCGCTTTCGCAATGAAAATCTGTCATTAATTACCAATTAATTTGCGAATGACGAAATCTTTAAGCCACAATAGGTCGTTGACCGGAAGGCGACCCCCAAGCGTAATAACCTTTTCGTCGCTGATAATCGCCAGGCTGTAACGGTCAATAGTGGGGTTGTAGCTGAGCTCTACGTTCTCGATCTTGTCGGCAGCAATGTTCTCTTCATTTAGAGGGGTGTCGAACAGCGTTTTTATGACGGAAACCGAGTCGCGGCCGAGAATAAGCCGGTAAGAATTAAAAAGTTTTGTGGAAAAATATAGGACGGCCAGCAGTAGAATTGCGCCGAATGCCCAGTATTTCAAAGGAAGTGTCGTACCGATAATCGTCAGGTATACGCCGCCGGCCGTTAACAACAGAACGGCGGCAATTGCAATCAGTAAAAACAGCGTGCTGAAAATATCCCAGTAGATGCCTGAAGGTTCGACGACCGTAGATGTGCGCTGTTCTTCAACGGAAAGGGATTCCGGCGCCGGCAGTTTGCCGCTGGCGATAAATGGGAGCTTTTGCTCGGCGGCGAGCGTTTTTAATGATTTGTCCAAGTCGGCGCAGTCCCTTTGTATAAGCCCGCGGTCGCCGATGCTTAGCGCAGGAAGGTTAAAGCGCCGGGCATAATCTTCCCAGATTTTGCGTATGTTTTTGTTTTGGGTTGAAATGTAAAGCGGTATGATTTTGTTAGGATCTTTATGATATAAATCTATAATGTAGCGGCTGCGGTTAAACAGGCCCGACTGTGTGAACAAAACTCTCAGTCTGACGCCGGCATAGTTTTGCAGAGGCTCCGTAAAGCGGTGCGTAACGCCGATGGCCGGCCGGTAGGTTATAGTGAAAGTTTCGCCGTCAAAATAAAACTTTTTATAGCGGATAATGGAAAGCGTTGAGCCGATGACAATTCCCAGCGCAATCAAAACAATGATAAAAGCAAAAATTTCTACTGCCAGAAAAGACTGCCCGCTTCCCTTTTCTGCCGTAATGAAGCTGAAAAGTTCAAAAATTCCCAGGCAGAGCAGCAAAGTGCCGCATATCCAACCGGAAACGGCCAGCAGCAGGGATGAGCGGTCAGTCTTGGCAGACGGCAGTTTCGCCAAATCAAAAGCGAATTTTGAACTGAAATGGTCTGGAACGTGAATTAACATCAAAATCTCCGCGTAAAATTGAACTTAACTCTCATTATATATCATTAAAATAAATATTCATCTCTTTTTTAAACTTTCGCCGCAGAAATGTTTAAAACTTGCTTGTGTTTATGATTTTTTTTTGCTAAACAGGCAAAAAAGGAGCAATAATGGCTGACAATAAAATAATGGAAGACGCATGTGCCCGGTGCGGCGGCTGCCCGCTTCGCTCAATGGCGGAGAATGAATATCGCCGGAATAAGGCTGACAATTTCGCAAGGACGCTGGCTATGGTCAGAAATGCGGCTCCTTTGTTTGACGAACCGGTGTTTATCGGCGATGGCTGCCGTCGTCGTGCCGATATGGCTTTTGTCCTAAGCGGAAAAATGCTGAAACTTGGGTTTAATCAAGCCGGAACCCATAATCTGGTAGATGTGCGGAATTGTCCGATGCTGACGCTCGGGCTAAATGCCTTTCTGCCGGAGCTGCGCCGGTTTTTGCTGGAATTCTGTCAGATTTCCGTAACGGTCAAAGCCAAAAGGAAGAAAATGCAAACCGTAAGCCTGCGTTGCGGTTCGGTTCGAATGTTGCAGGCAGACAACGGAATGGATGTCGTCTTGGATTTGCCGGCGGAGCCGGGATTGGAACACAGATTGGCGGCGGCAGATTTTGTTAATGCTGTGCCCGGACTGCTGCGCCTGTCATGGTGTATAGGCGGAGGAATGCCGGAAACCGTTGTTGAAAAGCAGGTGCCCGAGCTTTATATTTCCGGCTGTGCGGTTGCCGTCCCGCCGGGCGTGTTTTTACAAGCCTCCAAAGCGGCGGAAAATGCCATGATAGCTGCGGTAACAGGCTATGCAGGGAACGCCGGAGGAAAAGCCGCCGACCTGTTTTGCGGGTTGGGAACCTTTACCTATCCGCTGGCAAAGAACCGGGCTGAAGAAATAATTTCGGCCGATTCTGCCCCGGCTGCCCTTAAAGGGCTGCAAAATGCTTTGAACCGTAATCAAATCCACAATGTCCGGATAATCAGCCGCAATTTGTTCAAGTCTCCGTTTGAGGCGGAAGATTTGGATGGTGTGAAGGTCGTGGTTATGGATCCGCCGCGCGCGGGAGCCCACGAGCAGTGCCGTGCAATTGCCGCATTGCCGCAGTGTCGGCGTCCGGAAAAAATCGTTTTTGTTTCCTGCAATCCTAAAACTTTTGTTTATGATGCGGAAGTGCTGATTAATGCCGGTTATGTATTTGAGCGGGTAAAGCTCATCGACCAGTTTGTCTACTCCGGGCATCAGGAGCTGGTTGCCCTGTTTATATTAAATCCTGCAAGTAAAATTAACCTCGAAAACACGAAGGAGTGAAAACATGATGGAAACCTCAACCCTGCACAATATGGCCAATGCTATCCGCTTTTTGTCGGCAGATGCCATAAACCAAGCCAATTCGGGGCATCCGGGAATGCCCTTGGGAATGGCTGATGTGGCGACGGTCTTGTTTGCGGAATATATCAAACTGAATCCGGAGGCGCCGAAATGGTTTGACCGCGACCGTTTTGTCCTGTCCGCCGGGCATGGGTCTATGCTGCTGTATTCTCTGCTGTGGTTGACGGGATATAAAGATATTTCGCTTGAGGATATCAAAAATTTCCGCCAGTTTGGTTCCAAAACCGCAGGACATCCCGAATACGGGCATCTGGACGGGATTGATATGACCACCGGGCCGTTGGGGCAGGGGATATCTTCGGCTGTCGGTATGGCTCTTGCCGAAAGGATGATTAATGCCCGCTTCGGAGACGATTTATGCTGCCATTATACTTACGTCATTGCCGGAGATGGCTGCCTGATGGAAGGAATCTCCGAAGAAGCCGCATCGCTTGCCGGACATTTGCGGCTGAATAAACTAATTGTTTTCTGGGATAACAATAACATCACCATCGACGGTACGGTAGATAAGTCCAGCTCCACTGACCAGCTGTTGCGTTTTCAGGCAATGGGCTGGAATACCATTAGCATTGACGGGCATGATTATGTCGCTATCAGACAGGCGATAGCCAAAGCACAGCAGTCGGACAAACCGACACTGATAGCTTGCAAAACGACCATCGGCTTTGGCGCGCCGTCCAAATGCGGAACGTCCAAATGCCACGGCTCGCCGCTCGGCGCCGAGGAAACCGCAGCAATGCGCAATGCTTTGGGCTGGAAGTGGAAACCGTTTGAAATCCCGGCGGAAATACTGGATAATTGGCGTCAGACACAGAGGCGCAGCTTGCCTGCATATAACCGGTGGGTGGAAAAAGCCTCTGCAGCCGGTTCCGAATTCCGCGATTTTATCGCCAATCGTCTGCCGCGCGGCTGGGATACGGCTCTTAATGCCCTAAAAGAACAGGCAATCGCCGAAAAGACAAAAGTTGCCACGCGCAAGGCTTCGGAAATGTGTCTGAAAGCGATTGTGCCGCATGTTCCGGAAATCGTCGGCGGGTCGGCTGATTTGGCAGCCTCTAATCTTACGTTTGTTGAAGGGCTGAAAACCGTAACCGGAAACGATTATTGCGGCAATAATATTATGTACGGGATTCGCGAGCATGCTATGGGCGCGGTAATGAATGGCATGGCGCTGCATGGCGGCGTAATCCCGTATGGCGGAACTTTTTTCGTCTTCTCGGACTATATGCGTCCGTCCATGCGTTTGGCGGCTCTGATGGGAATTCGCGTGATATATGTTTTGACGCACGATTCTATCGGCGTCGGAGAAGACGGGCCGACGCACCAGCCGGTTGAACATCTGGCTTCATACCGGGCTATGCCGAATATTCTGACCTTCCGTCCTTGTGATGTTGTTGAAACGGCCGAAGCTTGGCAGACAGCGTTGACAGAAGAGCGCCGTCCGAGTATTCTGGCTCTGTCGCGCCAGGGATTGCCCCTGTTGCGAACCTCTGCGGATAAAAACTTGACGGCCAAAGGTGCTTATGTGATTTCTCCGGCTGTCGGAACGCGGCAGGCTACAGTGATAGCGACCGGTTCCGAAGTGTCAATAGCGGTGGAGGCACAGAAATTGCTCGCCGGCGAAGGGATTGATATTGCGGTCGTCTCTATGCCCTGTATGGAATTATTTGAGGAACAGAGCCTGAATTATCAGCTGGAAGTTTTGGGAAGAGCTCCGGTCATTAGCTTTGAAGCCGGAACAACTTTCGGGTGGAACCGTTTTGCTCAAAAAACGATTGGGCTGGATTCCTTTGGCGCGTCCGGTCCGGCAGGAGAATTGTATGGGCATTTCGGCCTGACGGCAGAAACTTTGGCAGATGAAGTGAAAGATTTTATTTTTGGGAAAACAATATAACCGGGCTGCAAAGGCATTTTATAAAGCATCTGGTTTTATAAAAGTGTAAAAGTAGAAGGCGGAAAAATTTTTCTGCCTTCTAAAGTTTTTCTGCCACAATAGATGAAAAATCATGTCTTTTAATTGAACGTATATAGTTTCCCGGTTTTAAAATCCTTGTATAAAATTCCTGCATTGTTACGGATGTTCGGATCTGCACCAAATTTTAGCAATAAATCTATTGCTTCTCTGTTGCTGGCAAAATTGGCTACAAATAACGGTGTATTTCCTTGAAAATCGCGGATATTTGGATTGGCCCCTTTTTCCAAAAAATATTTTAACAATATCGGTTTTTCATTTTGAGGAACCTGTGCCGCAAAGTGCAGCGGCGCAACTTCGTTGGATTTTTTATTAATGTCAGCACCATGTTGCAGCAATATATCGGCAATTTTTATATAATAGGGTTCAATTTTCTTCATTTCTTCTTGAAAAATCTGGCGAATTTCGGCTTTCATTTGTTCTCTTTCCTCGGGGGATGTGTCTTTGCATATTTTAGCCACTCCGTTAACATGACACATATCTGTAGAATAATCTATATTCAGCGTTATTGTTTCCATATAAGCTTTTTCCATTTTCCGTGCCATATAGGGAATGCCTGTCAATGTTGCCAGAGGCGTTAATCCGCAGGTTGCCAAATTCACATCGGCGCCGGCATCAATAAGTATGCTTATTTTTTCTAATGTATCTTCCGGGGTTGCCGCCGGGTCTTGGCTGGCTATAAGGCTCTGTATAGCTTTGTTCAGCAATGTGGAGCATCCATAATCAATATTCGGATCTATGTTTTTGCTCAAAAGTTCCTTTAGCCGTTGGGGTGGTTCGTTTAGCAAAATATTTTTAATTTCCTCGTCATCCACAGATGTATTATGAATATTCTGTTCCTGAGCAAAAATCTCATCCAGTGCATGAGCAGGGAAAACTGAAGTATATGATGCAATATACAACAAAACAGCCATACTTGTTTTAGCAAATTTTTTCATACTAAAAATCCTTTCTGTTTAAAGACATAAAAAATTATTGCCAGACTATACAGGTTGTTTTTTACCGCTCCCTGTGAACTTGCCCGTGTGTACGCTTTTCGTCCTGATAAGAAAAGTCAAAATAATAATCGTTGACACTGGACTTCATGCTTTGGGTTTTATTATCCTTTCGAAGTTGTCGCAATGCCCGGTTGCGTTTTGCCGAATTGGGGTAGGCGTCTGCTCCGAGCGTTCCGCCTGCCATAAAAGTCGGGTCGACATATATTTTGGAGCCTTTATAATAAAAGTAATTCCATGCATGGGCGTTATTTTTGCGGACAGCCGGAGAAAAAGCAGTTTGTGCCGGATAAGCATAGCCGTAAATAACCCGCGCAGTTATTCCGGCTTTCCGGCACATCGCCGTAAACAGGTTGGCGTAGTCTATACAAATTCCGGTGCGGGAACGCAACAGCTTTGCCGGTGTCTGTTTCTGATATCCTTTGCGCAGATATGTGTCTTTGTTGTCCGTTCCGCTGTAGAGGAAATCGTCGTAATATATTCGGCTGGCAATCCAGTAGGCAATGGCTTTGGCCTTATCATAATCATCGTTAAAGGGTTTGGTCAGGTAGCGAACCAGCGGGGCTATATTATTTTCAACATTGCGCGGCGTGTTGTCCACATAGCTTTTTATTTGTGCAGAGGTATATCTCCTGACATCGTCGGCATGGCAACAGAAAGTAGTCAGGCAAAATATCACGGAAAAAATAAGCAACGATAACCTTTTTATCATCAGCACTCCTCCTGGACTGCTATAATAAAACCGATATGATTAAATTTTGTTTAAATGCAAAAATAATTAAAAACAATGTGTTAAAAAACGGTAATATTGTACCTTAAACTAACGTGTTGAAAATATGATAAATTTTTGTGTTGACAAATGCATATTTATCTCTATATTAAACACCGAATTTAACCTGAATTTTTAGAAAAGAGACCAATAAGATGAATACATACGCAACCAAGCCGTCTGATATTACAAGAAAATGGTACGTTGTTGACGCAACTGACGTCGTATTGGGCCGTCTGGCCGCTCAGGTCGCAAAATTGCTGCGCGGCAAGCATAAGCCTTATTTCACGCCGAATTTGGATTGTGGCGATTACGTTGTTGTTATTAACGCCGATAAAGTAAAGCTGACCGGCAAAAAATTGACTGATAAAAAATATTATAAGCATACTGGCTGGATTGGCGGTATCAAAGAAACGACCGCAGGCAAAATTTTGAACGGACGTTTCCCTGAAAGAGTTGTCGAGAAAGCTGTAGAACGCATGATTTCCCGTAATCCGATGGGACGTCAGCAAATGACAAAATTGAAAGTATATGCCGGTGAAAATCATCCGCATACTGCTCAAAATCCTGAAGTTTTTGATATTGCATCAATGAACGAAAAGAACAAAAGGAGTGAACTGTAATGGCTAATAAAAAAATTGAATCTTTAACCGAAATTAAAGAAGCTGTTGCAGCGACCTCTGCTGTTGCTGAAACAAAACGCAAACCCTCGCGCGATAAGCAGGGGCGCTCTTATGCAACAGGTAAGAGAAAGAATGCTGTTGCCCGCGTATGGATTATGCCGGGTAAAGGCAATATCACCATCAATGAAAAGCCGGTTGACACATATTTTGCCCGTCCGGTTTTGAAGATGATTATCAATCAGCCGTTTGAAATCACCAATCGTGAAAACGAATTTGACGTCGTTTGCACAGTGCAGGGCGGTGGTTTGTCCGGTCAGGCTGGAGCTATTAAACATGGTATCTCCAAGGCTCTGAACGAATATGAGCCGGAACTGCGTTCTGTTTTGAAACAGGCAGGTTTCCTGACACGTGATGACCGTGTTGTTGAACGTAAGAAATATGGCCGCGCCAAAGCTCGCCGTTCTTATCAGTTCTCCAAACGTTAATTGGCGCGTGGGATTGTATCTCCTGAGGCTGCGGAAACGCAGCCTTTTTATATTGCAATGTTTTTTTTGATATTCACAGAAGAGGATAAAAAACTTGACTTTATAAAATTGGCGAGTCACTCTTTTTGCAGAAAGTATCCAAAGTTAAAGGCCGATTATGAAAAACAGTCATATAAGCAGGAACCGGCAGTTGAATATCCCGATAACCGTGAAAAATGAAGTCGGGATGATTAATACGGTTGCTGACAGGGTGGCTGCTGATGAAGCACATGCTACGGCACATGACCGGAAGTTGAACCGGGAAGTTTCCCGGCAAAAGGCTGAAACGGAAGATGCCGAATGGAAACGAATATCCAAAATTCCTGAATCTTCCAGTGATTTAATCGTTATTACAAAAGTTAAAAAGCTCGGCGCTTATGTAATAGCCGCAACAGAAAAGTCGCCGGCAAAATATCGCGGGGTATTCGTTAACAGAATGCAGAATTATTGTTTGGATGCGCTTCAGGATATGCTGAATGCCAACTTCATCCGTCCGGCCGATGCAGAAAACCGCCGCCAGCGGGCGCAATACCAGACTGATGCCCTCATCAAATTGAAGATGCTTGCTTATGTGGCAATGGTTGCGCAAAATGCCGGCTGTATTTTGTTGCGTCAATATAAGCAGATATCGCTGCAGATTGGCGAAACGGTAAATTTGTTGTCTGCGTGGAAAAAAAGCGACGAAGAAAAATGGAAACGAACACAAGAGGTGTAAAGAAAGATTTGATAACACATACGGAATTTGCGGTATCAGCCGCAGATAAGGGAAAACTTATAAAAGAGCTTTAGCCTGGTCGGCGTCTTCCAACAAAAATGAAAACGTCCGCACCGTCAACTAAAACGGCGACAAGAACAACAATAACCCTAACAAACGAAAAGCCGCCGGCTGTCCCGATTTATCCTTGAAGAGAAACGTTGCTGTGTCTGGCAAAGCCTCAGGTTTCTGAAAAACAAACCCGAAAAGCGGAATTTAGGAAAATTCCGTCCGCGTTCAGGATAAAGGAAGTTTTCTCTTTTCCCGTCCGTCCGGTCTTTTCAGGGCGGCGGGAAGAAACAAAAACGGCGCCGCCGCAAATAATGTGAGTTATTGCGGTAGCAAATGCCAACGCCGTTTTATGAAATGCCACATACGCCGACGCATAGGGGCTTTGGCGTGTTATCGGGCATTTCTTTTTTTATGTAAAAGGAAAAAACAATGCAGGCAAAGGAGATATTTACGTTTGAAAATCTGCTCGAAGCGCACAAAATGTGCCGCCGGAGCAAACAACATAAACGCGGCACTATATTATTTGAAATAGCGCTGGGCGTAAATCTTTGCAAACTGGCTAAGGAATTGGCCGATAAGACCTATAAGCTGGGAAAATACAGGGTTTTTGAAATTTATGACCCCAAACGGCGCCTGATAGAAGCGTTGCCGTATAAAGACCGGGTCGTATTGATGTGCTTTTGCCGTAACGTTTTGGAGCCGGTTTTAGAGCGCCGTCTGATTTATGACAATGCAGCCTCGCGTGTCGGCAAGGGAACAGACTTTGCCATAACGCGTCTGCACGGGTTTATGCGCCGGATGTTTATTAACGGCGGTAATGAAGGATATTTTCTGAAATGTGATATAGCCAAGTATTTTCAGAATATCAATCATGATATTCTTTTGAAAAAACTGAAACGCTGCGGTTTTTCTGAAGACGAAATGTGGTTTATGAATCAGGTCATCAGGTCGCATCCGGAGCAGGGGCTGCCGCTCGGCAACCAGACCAGCCAATGGTTTGCCCTGTTGTATCTGGATGAAGTTGACCGCCTGATAAAAGAAAAGCTGCGCGCTCCGTATTATATTCGCTATATGGATGATTTCGTATTGTTAAGTGAAAGTAAGGAGTTTTTACAGAAATGCCGGGCGGAAATACAAAAGGTCTGTGCCGAAAAGCTGAAACTTTCTCTGAATAACAAAACGCAAATCGGCAAAATCAAAAACGGTGTAGACTTTCTCGGATTTAATCATAAACTTACCGTTTCGGGAAAAATCGTCAAATCTCTGCGGGCATCGGCCAAAATTCGGCAGCGTCAGTATTTGAAAACAATGGCTCATTATTATCGCTGCGGCGTGTTGGATGAAGAATATCTGAATGTTCGCCTTAACGCATACAAAGCGCATCTTGCCGGTACCAGAAGTTTTAAATTTATCCGTAATAAGATACAAACCTTAATAAGCTCGGTGAAGAAAATGTCCGGGAAATCTTCGTTTTTTTCTCACAAATAGCTTGCCAAAGGGTATAAAATATGGTAAATTGTTCTATATAAGGCGTAAAAGGCGGCCATAAAGCCGCAAATAACAGGGTCAAAAGAGGCAAAAATGGAAGTAACGTTTTTAAGGGAAGAGGACATCTGGGGCGACAACGCGTTGGAAGTGATACAGGCGTATGGCACAAAAGTCGGCATTTCGGATGCTGCGATTGCCTTGGGAACCTGTATGGGCAGCGGCACCAAAAACAGTGCCGGCGTGGCTTCCGGTTTAGCCTGGTCGGCGTCTTCCCACGATAGTGGGAACGTCCGCACCGTACACTAGGACGGCGGCAAGGACAACCATGACCCTAGCGGACGGAGAGCCGCCGGCTGTCCCGCTTTGCCGTTCTCAGCAACATCTTTAATCCGCCCGAAC
>OATG01001303.1_pt1 | contig 19980 bp, 19 predicted proteins | sample 1516581 | NCBI WGS metagenome assembly OATG01 (sample SAMEA2579930, study PRJEB22360) | human gut metagenome | biome: human gut; feature: human-associated habitat; material: faeces | place: Denmark | collected 2008/2010
TATGTGTATTTGGAATTTCTCATTTTGGCTTGTACTATTTATATTCTAGCACCACAAAACGCAAAAACGCTTAGATGAAAAGACCCTAAAAGCATATATTATCGATTTAAAACAATTTTCCACATTAACTTCTTGTAAAGAAATTACAATGATTACACCCAATACACTTGAAACACATATTGCCCAACTTCATCAACAATATAAACCTAAGACAGTAAAACGCAAAATAGCCTCCTTAAAAGCATTTTTTCACTATCTTGAATACAAGGATATCATCGAACACAACCCTTTCAACAAAATCCAGGTGCGCTTTCGAGAACCTGTCATCTTACCCAAAACCATACCATTGCATACCATTGAAACATTTTTATCAATCATTTATCGCCAACGTTACAATGCCAAGACGGATTATCAAAAAAGAAATGCTTTAAGAGATGCTGCTATTATAGAACTTCTATTTGCCACGGGGATGCGAATTTCCGAATTATGTGCTCTCAAAAACAATGATGTAAATCTATTTGACGGAACGATTCTCATACACGGAAAAGGTGATAAAGAACGACGCATCCAGATTGGAAACGATGCAGTTATTCACATATTAGAAGAATATAAAAATAATTATCTCTTTGAAATTCAAAACTGCAAACATTTCTTTGCCAATCAATCAGGAAATGCTTTGTCTGATCAGGCCGTCCGCAGAATGATCAACAAATACACCTCTTTGGCAGCTATTGATTTACATATTACACCACATATGTTTCGGCACACTTTTGCTACCTGCTTATTGGAAGCCGATGTTGATATCCGCTATATTCAGGAAATGCTTGGACACAGTTCTATAAATATTACACAAATATATACACATGTAGCTGTTGCAAAACAAAAAGATATTTTAACCACAAAACATCCTCGAAAAGATATGCATATATAATTTTTACTTAAGCACTCCATCACTATTTATTTAGCAGAATTTTTGAATACTGACAGATAATAGAAGATTATCCTTCAATAAGAGGAGGCGTTTTATAATGTACGAATTAACAGATGAAACTTTAGAACATTCTATAGAAGTTCTTTTGAAACATTGTAAGAATAAAAAACGTTTTAGCAAAGATAATAACCAAATTAGTGTTGGTGGTAAAGATTGTTCTGACTATACCAACAAAAGCCTTAGACGCTCAAGGGCAAATGAAAAAAAATATTTAGAATCTATTTTCAGAAATTCTGCTGCGGCAGGATCTAATTTTTATCGTTGTACTTTTGAAAATTGTCGGTTTATTAATGCTAACTTTCAAGAATGTTCATTTAATTGCAGTAACATTTTATACAACGTTGAGAATAATGAGGTTATTAGTTGTAACTTTAATGATAGCCTGTTTTCAGATGATTTTTTATTGCAAAATATTCAATTTAAACATTCAGTATTTTGTAATTCTGCATTTATAAATGGAAAAATAAAAGACATAGATTTTTCCGCTTGTACTTTAGAAGGTACAACATTTTCAAATGTTAAAATGGAGAATGTTCGATTTACAGATTTGAATCTGGATTATTCTATTTTTGAAAACATAAAAATGAAAAATGTTATATTACCTTTTTCTCAAATATGCTATGTTTTTGGTTTATTAAAGTATCTGAAAAATACTAATGATGATGTATATATATCATCTGCTTCTAATTCAAATGGATATATATCAAAAACGGAATTTCTTGATTTGATGCCACATTTTGTCACGTACTATACTGATACAAAGGATTTTTTCCCACTTGCAAATATTTATTTCTATTTAGGAGAAAATGACAAAGCAAAACAAACTATTTTATTTGGAATCGCAGAAGCTATACAAGAAGTTGATTTTAGAAAAATAAAATATTTGTGTAAATTAATTTATACATATGGAGTGTTTAATTTTCATGAACGTCAGGAAATATATAACTATATTCACTCAAAAATTACTTTTTATAATATGCATTCCAGCCTTTTGTATAACTATATAGTATACAAAAAGGAGATTGAAGGCTATCTATTAACCAACAATCGAAAAGAAACTATCACTTGTGAAATTTATATAGCTACAAATGTTTCGCATGAAGAAGCCGACAAATTAGGGATTTTGATTTACACAATTGAATCAGTTGTTGACTTATATCAATCAATATATGGAGAACATAAAATTGTATGTAGACATAATTCACCAGAATCAATTCTATTAGTTATTCAGGATTTTGCTCCAATTGCAATATCTATTGCTACTGGATTATATTCTGTTTTAATGGGCTATCATAAATTAGAAGAGAAAAGATTACAAAATAAAAAGTTGTTAGCGGAAATAGAAAAACTTAATACTGAAAAAATCATGAATGAATTAGATATAAAATTGAAAAATATAGAATTACAAAACAAACAGGCAGAGGAGAAAAATCACACTCGAAACAGTATTTTAAGTAGGAATATTTGCCAGAATAATATCGAGATTTTGGATATGCATCATTTTATATATGGAAATATTCCTACTCAAATTGACCATTCATTGGTACAAAATAGTTATTACAAATCAAATAGATAACATATTGTTTCGGCATTCCTTACACATTGGCCCCAGTTCTAAATTATATTTTTGACATATTGAAGAGGCCTCATGATAAAGAGTCCATAATTCTTGGTTTGATGGTGGAACTATAGACTCTAGTTTTGTGTTTATCATAGGTCGAAAAATGGAAAACATTGGTTGTATACCTAAACTACATAAATGACGTGTTGCCTCTAATAAACATTCATGCTGATTTAGCCCTACAATGAGTGCCGTTCTAACATTGCCATTTTTTCCCCAGAGTCTTGTACTTTCTTCTAAAATATTAAGGTAATGTTCTAGGGAAATATTGCCTTTCCCTGGCATAATTTTTTTGGCCAATTCTCTATCCCATATTTCTATATTAAAAGCAACTTCTGTAATACCAGCTTTTTTGTAGGAGGCCAGTACATTAATATTCTGGGGAGGGATGCTCATTAGGTATATTGGAATATTGTGATTCCTGGCACGAATCATGTTTGTAATAGATATAATTTGTTCTGCCTCAGTATCAGGAGCTCCTGAACCTCCTCCTATAAGAATATGTCGAAAAGCTGGTTCATGTAGTAAATCGTCTAGAATTTCTTCAAAGTCATCTGTTGTAAAATCCAAAATAGATTTTGGTAGGTTACAAAAATAACAACCTTTGCCGTCTCTTTTGAATGTACAAACAGACTCATGTTTTAGGCGCAATCTGTCTGTAGATAAGTAAGCTATACGAGTATATGGAATTCCATTTTTTGTTTTTTTATTACCCCACTTTGGTTGCATTTCGATAGTAATTTCAGATATTTTTTCTTCATAATAATATAGAGATAACGTGCCATTATAATATATTGTAAATGGAGAAAATTCATTAAACTTTAAATTAACAGGAGCATTTATTGGTATATTATTTGACAATCTAAAATCTATTGAGCTAAATACTGCTTTCTTAGGAACTCCATTAGAATATAAGTATTCCAAAGTTATAGGTTCAATAGTACATCCTTGATTTACAAGAGCTATTTTTAAAGCAAGGTCTGAATCCAATCTTTCTTTCAAAAAAGATTCTTCACCATTAATATTGGAATATATATTACAACAATAATCAGGCGTTATAGATGCAATATTAGTTTTAAAAATAATGCTATAACAATATGCATCTTCTTCAATATCCATTTTTGCATTCCAGCCATCCGTAACGATTCGTTCAATATATTCGTTTTGAACTGCTTTTTTCCATATATAAAACAAATGATTTGAACCATTGGTATATAAATATTTATAAAAGCTATAATTAACTTTAAGGTTACTGATCTCTTCCATATTTTGCAATGAACCGTAAAATGCTGATAAACATATTTTAGATAAAGATGGTAAATTACTATCGTTTAATGCATAATTAATTAAAAAACTTGATGCTTGATAGCGTGGGTTAATTTCTAAAAAATAAATTTCATCTGGAGTAATAATAAAATCAATACCAAGAATACCAAGGTATCCAAGTAATTTTACATGTGATAATATAATATCTGTGTACTTACGTAGTTTTTTTAAATCTGAATCCTGAATAAAGTCAGCAGCCAAATAATCAGCTCCGTGATATAAAATTCGCTCTTTATTAACCTCAGATATTTGTACTGAAGGAGGAAAAACCAAGATATCATTTTGTCCAATTATTGCATTAACATTGACAGAAAATCCTTTATTTATATAAGGCGATACCATAAAAAGAGTGCGTGGATTTTGACGAAGTGTATTAAGCATTCCGTTATCTGCTGATAATATATATGTTCCAAATCCACCAGAACTTCTATTTTTTTGCACAATATATTTGTCTGAACAGCATAAACAATGCTCAATATTTTGAAACGATAAACTGGATGCTGAAATAGTTATCGCAGGTAAGGTTGGAATGTACCGGCTTGCCCAATATCGAGTGTATATTTTGTCATTTAGTATATCTAATAATGTGCAATCGTTTAAGCAGTCTATGTATTGCTGCAATTCGGAATCTAAATTATATGCAATTCTGGGATTGTAAAAAATGAATTTTGCTTCTGGATGTCTTTTTAATATTTCATTCATTTTATTTTCTACATATTTGTTAAATGTATTTCCGTATATATTTGCCTCGCGCGTTCCCTTAATATTTTGTTCTGAGAAATAGCATATTTTAGCCGAAAAAACAGGATCTTGAATACAATCGATATCCCGTGGACCAACCCACACATAATAACTCATAATTATTTCCTCCTCTTATTGAAGGATAATCTTCTATTATCCTTCATAACGCATGTTTTTATTCGAACATATTATAAACTTTTGTTTTATAATTTTTAATGTTTTATAAAATGCATTTATCTATTGTTCTCTTTCAATTATTATAAATATAATTAAAATAGTTGTACTCTGCAAATTCAATATCTTTTACTATATATTATCTGTTTACACTCCGTTCTATTTCCATTGCATATATATTTAGTTTAATAATACAAACAAATATATTTTTTTGCAACATTTTTTCTATCTAAATTCATTAAATTTTCAATGGTTATAAAAGTATAAATAAAATTCAATAGTTACCATGTTCACTTGTAATCAATATATTATTCACATTATCAAGATTTTTCTTTCATTACTTAAATCGTCTAATATTATTTCTTTGTAATAATCCATAAATCCAAAGTACTTTTAAAATTCTTGATGTTTTTCTGAACCATATTTTAAAGTTCGTAGGTTTTCAATCGTCCCCTTTCTGCATCATACTGATAAGTTAATATAATAACTCTTTTAGATCTAGCAACCCAAGTAATTAATTGCCTGTTTTTATAAAATCATCTCCTAAAAGAAGCCGATTTTTCGACTTCTCTCATCATCTGATTCCTATGCAACCACATTAGGTTTTATCTTAAGATGATCTACCTCCTTTGCTAATTTTTCCAGTAGATCCAGCAATTTTTTAATCTCAGGACGCGTAAATTCAGGAATTTTATCATCAACATGTGTGCCCTTATTTAAGACACTCCACATACTTTTATCTTTCAATAAACCTAAATCATTATGGATTTCTTCTATCCCACCAAATCCTTTTTCCGTTGCTCTATACAATGCAGTTGTAACATTGTATAAATCTGGACCATTGTTAATTGAACGGATATGAACAGATATCCCTCCATTTATATGACAAGCTAGTTTTTTCCACAATTTACCAGTTATACATTCCACTGCTTGTCTACATTTTGCAGCAGAATCTTTTAGATTTCCTTCATTATATTTTTCACGAGCAGTTTCAAGTGGTATTGACGAATCCTGATACTTTATGAATACACCTCGTTCCTCCAATGCATCAGCCGGTAAGAACATGTATCTAACCATATCCTTCTTCTCCGATACATAATCTTCTAGCTTTGATACAAATAGTTCACCATGACAAGTTAAAATCATCTGCATATCAGCAAAATCTTGATTTGTAATTAAAAGTCTGGCCACCCCATCTCTATGATCATCATCAATCGAATTAACAATATCGTCAAAAATCAGAAATTTGCTTTTCTCATATACTGCTTTAGCTAATAAAATTGCAAGCCCCAATATTTTTACATGACCTTCACTAAGGATTTGAAGTGCATTCTGTTCCATTCCATCGTGCATTTTAATGATAATTTTTTCACTTGGTGCAACTGGAAGTTGTAACTTCTCAATCAATTCAAAATCAGCATCATCTTCGTTTATGCGATTATAATAATTCTTTATTTTTTCAGATAAATTGCTAGACATATATATAGGAAGCTTTCGTACATATTCATCCAGTCTTTTAACCAAACCATTATAAGCAGTAACCATCTTAGTATTGAAGTTTATATTCTGTTCTTCTTTATCTACCTTATCTTTTAATTCTTTAATTTTTTCTTTTCCATTCTGAATCTGCACTTCCCATTTTTTAATAGTTTCTTGTTTCACCGTAATATCCGAATTTAGTCGTACTAATTGCTTATGTAATTTCTGAACTTCGATCAACTTGTCATCAAAACTCTTATTATGTTTTTTTGCAGCCTCATTATATTCTGCAATCTTTGCTTCTACAGTTTCCTTACTATTTAACAAAGAGTCCAGCTTACTGAGTTCTCTGTAAACACTCATTACATCTGAATCCATTTTTTCAATTTCGGACGTTTGTAAATGCTTACCATCTAAAACTTTAAAATCAACTGTCAAAAATAGTTCTATTTTACTAAGTTCACCTATTATCTTGAGTATTTTTTCATATAGATATACAACGGAAGATGCATTTTCCTCAACCTTTTTTTTAGCATCTTCTATCTTTTTAAGTTTATCTAATTCTGCTTTAGCATTTTCAAATGGATTGATTACTACATTTTTTAATGGGGTATGACAAGCCGGACATTTATCTGTTTTTTCTACTTTAATAATTGCATTGTACAATTCTGACAAATTAATCGACTTTGCATCAGATAAAATTTCCGAATTGTTTTTTTGTATATTTTCCATACAAAATATAATAGACTTTATTTGCTTTGACAAATCTACAATATCTTGTAATATTATGACTTGTTTTTTATTATCATTACATTTTTGGGTTTGACTAATGATCAACCCAGTCTCAGGGTCCGACAATAATTTTTCTGCTTCTTCATATGAAGATATTTTTCCAGCTCCAATTTTTTTAATAAGTGACTCCATTTCCCTGACAATAGGAGTTATCTCTTTTTTTAAAGTATCTATCTGTTTATTTAGATTATCTTCAACTTGAAGTGCCTGCCTATATTTTTCTTGTACAACCGGAGTTACACTAAGATACTTCTCATCAATAGTATTTGAAAAGCCTTTCACAAACTCTTGAAATTCAGACAGCCCAAACAATGCAGCAATCCTCTCTGTTTGAGTCTTAGCAGAACTTGCTCCAATATGTGAAAATCCTTCAATTCTGTTTTTTTCGATAAAACCAAATCTGTAATCATTATAATCTGGTACACATTGTCTAACTTCCCCCGAAGAGTACTTACACATCATAACCGGTTTTTGTATCTTCTTTTGACCAGCATGAAGTATATACTTTTCTATAGGGATATTTCTTGCTGTTGCTTCTTCTATCATACCAAGTGTACTATACTCAAGAGCTTCACAAAAACTTGTTTTGCCTGAGCCATTAGGTCCATGAAAAAATGTATATTTACTTTTAAACTCGAACGTCTGAATAGTTCCGAATCCTCTAAAATTCTCAACCGACAATGACTCTATGTGTTCAATTTTATCTTGATTCACTTCTTTTCCAACCAATGATGTTATCTCATCTACAGTTTGATTCTTTAACGCTCTTATCTTTTCCCCTAACAACTTAGAACGGCCGCCTCGAGCTGTCCCTACTGCAGCTATTTCATCAAAATTATCATTTATTAGACTTAACAAAGTCTTCTCATATTTAGTCAGTTCTTCTTTTTGCAATAATCTCTCCCATTTTGCAAACTCATGCTTTGCAATTTCATACATTTTTCCTATTCCTCCTTAGACGCTATTATGCCTTTTTCCTACATTTCTATTTTCTTCAAATTACCGATTCAATTATATCTCCCCAGATGGATCTAGTTTTTCTATTTCAAAAAAATACAACATATATTTTATTTCTTTTCATATTATTCATTGCTCACCTTTTTCTCTATTATACTATCAAACGCATGTTCTTGCAATATTTATTGTATTCTTTCTTAACGTTAAAAAATAACCATGAAAACTCTCCGCCACCATCCTGGCAAACCTCATAACCACGAATCAGAAGAACCTCTCCATGGCACGCAAACTAAAAAACGAGACGGCTTATGCCGTCTCGATAAAAGTCTTTTTCATATTATGATACCTTTTTCACTTTTAACTTATAACAAAAATTCTTATCATATGATGAATATTTCATATAAACTTTCTGTCCTTTTTTCAGAGAAACTGTTCCAATCTTTTTCCAGCCTTCACCACTATCTAATCGTGTACTAGCAAGACACTTATATGAATTATTATATAATGCACACGTCAAACTATAATAATGATCAATATCGGTATTAACTGCCTTAATTATGTATTTTCCTTTCGATGGAGCCGTAAATACATAATAATCCTCATCATCCAACATCATAATTCCATTATATATTGTATTCAGTTTTACCTTATCTGCCGAACTCTTGCTATTATTGCTCTCTGTCTCCAAATTCTTTATATTATGTTCTACTACACGAAATTTATAATACCACTGATAATCAGATTCGGATGAAGAAGAAAAAATCATTCTAATTTTAGTCCCTTCTTTAAAAGATAACATAGATGATTTCCATACACCATCCGAGCAATGCACATCTGTATTCTCATATAATTTATCATTGACAACAACCTTTACCGGCATATACCATGATGTTGAATCAGATACCTTACCTCCATACGTATAATATTGATCTACAACCTCAACAGTTACATACCCTGACGCAGGCATTTCATATACATACTCTTGTGATGTGCCTCCTGGCAACGCCATCTCATACCAATTATTTGCATTTACTACAATTGATTCTGCCTTAACCTGCATTGGCATCAGAAAGCCAGATAACAACATTGCACCTGCCAATATCAAACTTGCTATTTTTTTCATCATAATCTCCTTTTTATTATTCTATATATTTCTACTCTTCTACACACTTTAAATTTTCCACTAAAAAATCATATACCTTTTTAAAATCAGGTATTTGCATATATAAATCATAGTATTCTTTACGAATAATTTTATCTTTAATCGCAAAGCGAACCGGACGGTCCGGTTTCAACACTGCGGAAATTGCTTCAAATTGTACTTTATCTGCATAAAACTCTTGTATCTCATCTTTTTTTGCCCAACATTTTTTCCTTATATCTGCATATTCAGGTTGCATTACTACCATCTTGAAGTTTTCAGCATCTTTCGTCAGTGTATCATATGATTTTTCAACGCACTTCAAGAGTACTTTTTCAATTGCGCCCCTTCCACTCGATGGCAACAAATGAAGCTTACAAGTCAGCTCATGCCCATATGCTTTAATTACATCTCCAGTATAATCAAAATCCCTTTCTTTAAATGTCCTCGTTAAAAGAGTTTTAATTTCATCTTCTGTCTTTTCATCAGTATCTCCAAATAACAAAAATCCACCAAATTGATCATAAACATCCAATTGATCAATTATTTCGATCAAAGCACTTGCCTTAGCAGCCAAATTATTACATCCATTCGTCTGTTTCACTGCTATTCCGATTACATCCTTATAATAAAACATCGGACTATCTGTTCTTTTTAGTTCTCCCAAACCACTTGGATATATTCCTATCATATTTTTAAATATTTCCGGCAATTCATCTACTTTTGCAAACGAACTGAACTGCAAATACTGTTCCAAAACCGCTTCCAATAATGAACAATCGGTAACGCCCTCAGCTATCAAAATATAATATTTTTTAATATTCATCGTACATCAAACCCTATCTCATTTCTCAAATTCAACAGTTTATTTCCGCTATATCTCTTAGCAATAGTTTTGTCTTCGCCTTTACGAATATGATAGATTGCAGTATCATCCAAATGCTCCTTACAATCTTCCAATAATACATCTATCGCTTCCAAACTATGTGTTGTCATAAATAACTGCACATTATTTTTTTCACAAACCTGCATAAGTTTTGAAATAAAATTTCGAAGAGCTTTATTGTGTATTCCCGCTTCCACCTCATCAATTAGCAAGATACCATTTTTCGCCAATAATGCTGACATTCCAATATAAAAAGCCTTATACATTCCATTGCCATAATCATATAATGTCAATGGTTTCTTATTTTCTTCTTTAAATAATTTGATAATACGATTTGTTCCAATTAATTCGAAATTCGTAATACCCGGATCGAAAATCTGCAAAATTTCTATCAATTGTTGTCTTAAATTATTATCTAGAATATTGTCCAGATCCTTTAAAAATCGGTTTGAGTTATCAAATCTTGAAAAAGAGATAAACTTACATGGAATTTTCATTTTAAGTGTATTTTTTTTCGATTCTCCTATTCCAATCCTGAAATTATCTCCTGTTTCTTCAAATCGAACTTTAAAATTTCCCTTCAATGTATCATTAGAATTTTCTTTTCCATATGAATAGTTAAAAAATAACGAAAGAGATTCATTTATCACTCCAGGTTCTTTTTTATCAATAACCTGTTCCTGATCAAACGTCAAATGCGTATGCAGAATCTCCTCATCTCCATTCCATCTGGATTTCAAACAAATAATAGGATCATCATAGTCAATTGGGAAAAGTGACTCTAACAAATCCATTGAAAACCCATGGTATCTTGATACTAACGCATCCAACAGTAATTCCAGATCATCAAACAAACCTGATAAAATAATTGCTTCCAAAATAGATGTCTTACCACAATTATTGGGTCCAACAAAAATATTTACTTTCTTTAAATCATCTAATTCTAAATCCTTTAATCCTCTATATCCTCCAACACCAAACTCGTTCAACATATTGACCACCACTCCATCAACTTCATAAAAAACTAACTTTCCCCGATACTTTCGGTAAAAAAACAAATTCATAAAACAAATAAATGATTATTTCCACTAGCAACTATACTAACATTCATAGTTTATTCTCATCTACTTATAACCTCCCTACTATGTATCTTTTCATTCAAACATTATACAAACTCCACGAAAAACTCCCTAAATAAACTTATATCATATATGTTACTACACTTTAACATCCAACGCTATATTTTTTATTCTTTTTTTCCAGCCATACGTGACTTTATTTAATAAGTATTACTCCACTATTAATTTTTGATACCTTGTTGCTGAGTTTTACCAATTTATCCCTTAAGTAACGGACCACCTCAAGAACATAGTGTCGCATGCTATGTGAGTGGTAACCGCCTCTGCAAGATGGAAGCGCAATACAAATATAGAGAGTTTCTGCTGGAGATGTGACTTTCATCGGAAATCTCTGTTCTCCACTCAACCCAAATTTTTCTATCATTGTACTACGTGTTTATGAAAACATCTTTATCGAATTCCAACCCAACATTTGTACAAATATGTTGAAACCAGGTATTTCTACTGACCACAAAGTTCCGATGAACTTCGTTCTATGAACTCCGAAACAGTATTTCTACTCCTTCACTAATCTCTTCCATCTTAAATGTGGTCCCCATTCTAATACCCAAAGCTATACCGCTATTCTCCCCCCAACACATCCCCAACAATATACTTGTTCTCCTATTTGATTCCAAATAGTTTCAATGGGATCACAGACTTGAATCGATGCCAACTTATCTTCTTTATTCATTTCTTGCATATATTTTAATGAATACCTTAGAATTCTTTGGCAAATTCCATCGATCAAGAATTCATTGGCATTTTCATCAATTACAATTCCGTAATCTTCAATATATAATTTCCAATATCTTCTATAAAGTTCCTTTTTTCTAAATTTCTTTTCTATTTCTTGGTTTGCATTTTCCTTCAGAATAAATGCATTTCTATGTATTCCCATTTTTAGATCAAAATAAAAATAAGGAGTACTCAACGTATTATCATATTGTAATAAATATTTAGCAAAAGATAACCCTTCCTCAGGCAGTTTCATATTTTTAATTACTTTTTCCAAAACTGAAATTGGAATCATGTTTTCTATTTCATGTATTTCAAGTAAAATAACATCATAATATTCACGAGGGTATCTTTCTTCAACTTTCTTAACTCTTTGCATTGTTTCTCCAGGGGTATCATCCTTATACTTCCCCAACTAATATATATAATATCTTATAATATTTGTAAGAAAGTAGCTTTCTCAATTTCAAGATACTGGTTTTAAACCAATTTCATTATCGATATTCTCTTTATTATCTAAACATTTCATATTTCTCTCTTGAATTCAACATTCTCACCTTCTTATTTGTAATGTTAAACACCAATTGCTATCCTTCTAACATGTTTTCCTGTCTAATTGCTTCATTAATCAAATTCTGAATCAACTCCACCATCATACCACTTTCAAATATTTTATTTAACAATTCTTGTATTTCAAGCATTGAATTTAACTTTACAATTGTATTTCTTCTTCCACTTCCATATTCAGCAGCTATATCCGCATTCAGAACAACTGTTGCCGGATATGATACTGTACCATACTCAACAAACATCATTCTGTATTTATAATTCTCTATACCTTTTACTTTTAGATAAACCTCAAATTTCTTTTCCTCATTATTTTGTTCCCCTAACTTGTCTTGAATATCCACATGTACAGTTTCTTCACTATTTTGATATAAATTCAAATTAGCTAATCCTGTTCTTTTTGTGTAATCATAGGAAAAAATACGACCACTATATGGCTCAATCTTTCCCTCCACATAACCTTTTGTAACTTCCACTAATTCTTTTAACTTATCCTCAATCACTTTATCCGGAGTAAGTCGATCTACCAAATCAAAATTAAATTCCATTGCCATTTCTATATCCTCCTCATACATCTTTTATCTCACACATAATCGGGAAATGATCACTTATTTCTTTATTAGGATGCATATTTTCATCCATAAGTTTCGCATAACTACACGATGTCAAAATTTTCAGACTTTCCCTTTTAAATTCAGGTAAAATGTCTTTGCTCAGAATAATTTGATCAAACATATACCACATTGGATTATGTAATTTTGCCTGATTATAATAATAAGTTCCTGGTGGGTATGAAAAGTCTCCCATCAAATTCCACATTGGATTATAAAATTTTCTATATTCAACATTGCGTACCTTTCTAGTCGGTCGATCCTCCAAATTCAACTCGGGTAAACCATGAAACCCATTAGCATTCAAACAGCCGTTATCGTATGGCATCTCATTCATATCTCCAATAATAATCGTTTTTTGCGAGTGAATTCTTTCTTCTGCCTTTTTTATATCTTCCATAATTGTATGAATAATTTCAAGACGTTCATCTCCCCCATCCCCATACATGTTGGAAAACAAATGAACACAGCAAATAATATATTGACTTTTTATAACTTGTATTGAATAATAACTTTCTTGAATATCGGGTTCAATGTCCTTATAGTTACACCAAAAACTTATTCTTTTGCAACCAATTGTATTCTGTAAGGTCAAAGAAATTCCTGCTTTATCAAAAAGCATTTTTAACTCATCTTCGTTGTCTTCATACTCAGCCATAACCAATACATCTATGCCATTATCTATAACCAGATTAACAATATATTCATTCACATTATTACTATGTGTATTCCAAAATAAAATTTTCAAATTGTATCCCCACACTTAAAACCCGATACCATTTTCTTTATAGTCGTCACAACGAATATACAACTTTAGAACAATAGCAGCATTTCATCTATCAACAAGTTTTCCAATATCTTACTTTCCCAGCAGGAACAGTTACATAAATACTGTCATTCCATTTGCATTTTAACCTACCGAACACTCGTTGTAAGTAGAAATACCTTTAAAAATTTCTAATCTTTGAGAAAAGCTTCTGTATCTGCTCACGGTCTATTTTACGATCCAGCTTTAATAACTGAATCAACTATGTCTAAGTAACAATTGTTACATTCAGTTGGATGATGAGATCTCTGTACTCAAAAAATTTTAATTCTATTGCGCTTACTAATATGTGATTTTCTGTTTCCTTTTGATATTTCTATTATACCACAAAGAACACCTCAAAAGAAGCGGAAAACCCATAAAAATTGCAAAGTGAAAATTGCAAAGTTTAACTCTACCGTCCATTGAACAAAAAAATTCACTTTTTCGTTTCCAATCCGCATTTTGTCGTTCAAATTCACACTTCATTGCATTTTTGTTTAATTTATGATGCTATACATACAGTTATCAGCGCATTTTTGTTATTATAAATAACTTTTCATTAATTACAACCACAGAAAGGAAATCACCATGAAAAAACTCTCCACCGCCATCCTGGCGAACCTCATAATCACGAACCGTAAAAAACTCTCCATGACACAGCAATCTCTTGCTGATGCAACTGGAATCAACCGTTCCCTAATCTCTCGTATGGAAAAAGAAGACTTTCTTCCTTCCATTCCTCAACTGGAACAGTTAGGAGAAGTCCTCGGTTTCGAACCCACTGACGTATTTACAAATGGAATACATGAGAAAAAAAGGAATGTACCATCACCTATGAACATTGCTGTGGCCGGAACCGGATATGTTTGTCTGTCAATCGCTACTCTATTGGCACAAAACAATCACGTCACAGCTGTAGATATTATCCCGGAAAAAGTTGATATGATTAACAAACGTCAGTCTCCCATCCAGGATGAATACATCGAAAAATATCTGACCGCTAAAGAACTGGATCTAACTGCTACATTAGACGGTGAAGCCGCATACAAAAATGCTGATTATGTCGTTGTAGCAACTCCTACCAACTATGACAGCCAGAAGAATTATTTCGATACCTCCGCAGTAGAAGCAGCAATTGAACTTGTTCTGAAAGTTAATCCGAATGCAATCATTGTAATTAAATCCACCATACCTGTCGGATACACCGCATCTGTTCAGGAAAAATATCACACTTCCAATATCATCTTCAGCCCTGAATTTCTACGTGAATCCAAGGCACTGTACGACAATCTTTATCCAAGCCGTATCATTGTATCTACTGATCCGGAAGATTCACATCTGGTCGAAGCTTCCCACACCTTTGCAGCATTACTGCAGGATGGAGCAATCAAGGAAAACATCGATACACTGTTTATGGGATTCACCGAAGCAGAGGCTGTAAAATTATTTGCCAATACCTATCTGGCACTTCGCGTATCGTATTTTAATGAATTGGATACTTATGCAGAAATGAAAGGATTAAATACAAGAGATATTATCGATGGTATGTGTCTTGATCCGCGAATCGGAACCCATTACAACAACCCATCCTTCGGTTATGGCGGTTACTGCATCCCGAAAGATACCAAGCAGCTTCTTGCCAACTATAATGATGTGCCACAAAATATGATGTCCGCTATTGTAGAAAGTAACCGAACAAGAAAAGATTTTATTGCAGACCGTGTTCTTCAATTGGCAGGTGCCTATGAAGCCAACAGTCAATGGGATGTTTCCAAAGAGAAAGAAATCATTATAGGTGTCTACCGACTTACCATGAAAAGCAATTCCGACAACTTCCGCCAGAGCAGTATTCAAGGTGTCATGAAGCGTATTAAGGCGAAGGGCGCAACTGTTATCATTTACGAACCAACTCTCGAAGATGGTGTCACCTTTTTCGGAAGTAAAGTTGTAAATAATCTGGATCAGTTCAAAAAAATGAGTCACAGCATTATTGCAAACCGCTATGACTCTAATTTGGATGATGTACATGATAAAGTATACACTCGTGATTTATTTCAACGTGATTAATTTTTAAGATTTCAGGAATCACTTTGATTCCTGAAACTTTTCTAAACAAAATACCATATTTTGCAAATGCGTAACAGCTTCCCCGTTATCATTTTCAGAACATTTTTCTAACGTAACCTTCTCATCAGGCAAATTTACTTTTGTCATTTGTTCTGTTCCCCTTTATATTATTACAATTCTTCCAACACGGATTTACAAGGGCGTTTATGGTCAAATTTCAGCTTATTGATTCACACTTTCCATCGTAAAGTTCCTTTATAAATGAATCTGAACATAATTTCTTTTCATCTATAGAACTTCCTCCATAAAGAATACTTTCTAACTATAAAACTCCTTATACCACTCCGCAAACTTCCGTAACCCGGTCCGCAAATCCGTACTCGGCTTAAATCCAAAATCACGCTCCAACGCCGATGTATCCGCATAAGTAACCGGCACATCGCCCGGCTGCATCGGCACCAACTCCTTATGACTTTCAAAATCATAATCCTCCGGCAAAACGCCCGCCCGGATCAGTTCCTGCTGCAGAATATCCACAAACTCAAGCAAATTCTCCGGATGATTATTTCCAATATTGTATATCGCATACGGTGGAACCGGCAGTCCATCTTCTCCTGTCTTCTCTTCCGGTGGAGCCTGCATCACACGCATCACGCCCTCTACTTTTCGAATAACTTTAAACACAGATTGGAGCCAATAAATCCTGCTGCACCTGTAACTAAAATTGTTTTCTTATTCATCATAATCCTTTCTGAAATATTCACTATCGTCTTATTCTAAAAAATCTATGTACTTTTTTGCATTTTCTCTGATATAGCACCTTTTAAAAGCAGCAAACCTCGATTCTCTTCTGATCAATACTTGTAACTGTTTCAAAAGAAATCCAGACCTTTCATTCTTTGAAAGTTCCTCCAGAATCGTATACAGTTTGTTCATTTCACGATTTAATTCATCAAATCGCATATTACTTTTTGTACACGCGCATTCCACTATTGGTTTTATTAAAAACTTCCGTCACAAGCTCTGCCGTCATCTTCGCATCTTCATCCTCCGGATCCACTGCTTGTACATTTGTGTTGCCATCACATAACCTAAAATAAATTTTCACTTCGGGATCCAAAGCACAGCAATCAATAACATGCTCATCATACTTTCTCTGATTTTTCACGCTGTTGCAATGTCCACATGACCAAAACAAATTATTCCAATCAAATTTAAGATCTATATTTTTGCCATTAAAATGTGGCCTCAAATGTTCTACCTGTGGGTCCTGCAAATTATCCATTTCGCATATATAACATTCATTATGGAAATTTTTTCTCAATCTCTCTACTACATCCGTTTTTCATAACTTCCACTCGCTTTATTCTTTTCTCTCTCCAATGATTCGGGTGCCGGCATACTACGTTTTACTTTTACCATACTATACCTCCCGATTTCTTAATTTTTCTTTCAATTCCTTATATTCTGTAGAAAGTTTTAAAGCAAGATAATCCGGAATTTCATTTAAATACATCTCTAGATCTGCAATCTTCTCATAGTCAACCGTATCAAGTTCCGGTTTATTAACAATTTGTTTATATTCTTCGAATTTATTTCTCAGTTCATCAGATAGCTCATCTGCTTTAAAATAGCCTTCAACAATTCCACTATACGGAACATCCGCCAATCCATGTTCAACAAATACCTTCTTTTCCAAATCATAAATAACGACATTATCCAAACTGTTCAGTATAAACGGAGAATGACTTGAAACAATAAATTGGATATTGGGGAATACAGTTGTCAGTAGTTTCATCACATTTTTTTGCAGTTCAAGGTGCAAGTGCGTTTCAATTTCATCAACCAAAACAATTCCATGAATACTAAAATCAAAAGATCTGTTTGATTGCTTCTCCATACGAATAATAAGATCGACCACAATATCAAGAACCGCAGCATATCCACTTGATAATGTATTAAAATCAAATGACTCTCTGCCGTCCATTACAATTGAGAATTTAAAGGTTTCTTCATCAAATTCCAATCGAACGGAATCATCATCAAAAATCTTCTTCAAAAGTTCCTCAAACTTTTTAAACCAAGTCGCGATTGTATCCGCTTTGTCTTTCTTTCCATTCGATGCAGCCAAAGCTTCTGTCATTTTTAAATCCAATAAGTACTTAATAAATTCACTTCTCGGAGTTTCATCAATCGCATACTCTGATTTAAGCTGAATCTTTTCCACATGCTTCGGTTCAACCGATGAAAATACTCGATTTGCCTTATAATAAGCAACAACAAACCGTCCCTCTTCAAATTCTTTTCTGATATCAACAAATGATTCATTAAAATCAAGCCAAACACCAGCCGTAGACTTTGCAAACAAATTCTTTTCATATTGCAAATTTTCTTCGGCTTGACGCTGTTGGATCTTTTCGCCCATTCGTATCCACGATTCCAACAAGCTTTCTGTTCCATCTATATCCTGCATAAGCTGCTCTGGATTTCTTCCCATCGTAACAGAATTTATAAACGTTGCCATAGCATCAAGAACGCTCGTCTTTCCACTTCCGTTCTTCCCCGTTAATATAATATGCTTACGTCCACTATTTCCAACCGATAAATTAATATTTTCAAGATGGCGAACCTTATTAATTTTTATATTTTGAATATAAATCTGTTCCATACCTAATCCTCCCAGACTAAAAAAATGATTTATGAGATTTACCCTCTACTTTGAAATTAACTTTTCCAAATTCGCGTAATTACATACCAATAAATATACACTTTTTTCTGGTTCTTTCAAACATTTCTATTGCTTGCTTTTGTAAATTCGTTTCTTCTGTCTATCTCCCCATTTGTAAAAAGCACAAATAATTTTCTTTCATATTACTTCCAATTTATTATATCTCATTGAATTCGTTCTATTTTTTCATCCGAATATAGAATATCATGATGCTCATAATCAAAGATCTAATATATATTTGTAAATTTACGCTGATCTAAAACCGGTGAAATCCCCTCTCTTCTACTGATTAACAACGGAATGTCTATATCCACATTCTGTTCAAACCAATCATCCCCATACTCAAGTTCTATCAAATGATAAAGATCATATATTTTTGCACCATACACATGAATATTCTCTTTTTAAATATTGTACTAACATATCAGCCATCTTATAATGATAAAGGAAATCAAATTCATCTATGACGATAAATGTCTCCAAAGCAATCTTATCCATGTAATGATTCATTATTTTGATGCATGTACATTATTCTTTCCATACTTATTATATACATGTAAATATATGTACTTCCTTACACTTCTAAAATATGGATTATCCTCTCGTCTTTTTTCATCCATTCCATAATAATAGTTAAAATCATTCCATACCTTTTTGAAATCAGCATCCAACTGCAAAGTATAAACCATATTCAGATAATCATCATGCTGTCGATTTGCAATGGCTGAAACAAATAATTCTGCTTTATTATATGTTTCATCATCATAATTTTCATTATATTTATCAATCATTTCTCCTAGTTTTCGTTTTCCATATTTACTAGGATAGTATTTAGTTCCTCCTGTTTTACTCTCACGCCCTCTTTCATAAACAAATTTACCACCAATATAAGCACAAAATAGTGTGACATAGCTATGCACCCATGGTTGAAATGCCTCGAAAAAAGCAACAATGTCTTCACTTTGTTTATATAATATGAATCCTACAATAATGACTCCAAGTGAAGCCAAAGACATAATTACCTTTAAACCAACTATTGAAATAGCTGGTTTAAGGGTTGCATCTGATACATTTTCTCTCTGTTTTTCTACCATCTTAGTTTCTCCGTCGTCGTTACATTGCAATTTAGGCGTTTGTAAAACGCCAAACTCCGCATAAATATGGCTTGTTTATTTCCATCGTAAGCGCATAGTTTTAGGGCGTACCCTATAAATGAAATCTGACACCCCGCGCTA
>OATG01001304.1_pt1 | contig 19961 bp, 11 predicted proteins | sample 1516581 | NCBI WGS metagenome assembly OATG01 (sample SAMEA2579930, study PRJEB22360) | human gut metagenome | biome: human gut; feature: human-associated habitat; material: faeces | place: Denmark | collected 2008/2010
CACCCCGTCGCACGCCCCCTCCGGCGCGGCCGCCGCAGCGACCGGCAGCAGCATGCACAGCAGCGAAAAAAGCAAGAGTTTGCGCATCGCCTTCGTTTTATCGTTTCATATCTTCGACCAGCGCATCGACCAGCGTGCGGCAGGCAGGTTCGACAGCCGTTGAATACCCCTGCTTCAACTCGACAGGCGCGCCGACGACTACAATCTTCATCCCCTCGGCGAACTCCGTCATACGACGTACGGCGGCACCGGCCCACGTAAAGGAGCCGAAGCAGGCGAAACGGCGGTGCGGAATGCAGCGCTCGGCGATCTTACGCAGCAGCGCATCGACCGGCGGGTAGAGCTGGCCGTTGTAGGTCGGCGAACCGACGACGAGCGTATCGTAACGGAAGATGTCGCGCAACACCTGCGACACGTCGGCCGTCGAAAGATTGTAGACGACGATCGGCCGCACGCCTGCGGCGGCCAGGCCGCGGGCGACGGTCTCGGCCATCTGCTCCGTATTGCCGTACATCGAACCATAGGCGATGACCGCCCCCGGCTCGCCCTCGTAACGGCTCACCTTGTCGTAGAGCTCCACCACGCGGGCGATCTCTCGGCGCCAGACGGGGCCGTGCGTCGAGCAGATCATGGCGATGTCGAGCGGGGCGACCTTCGCCAGGGCGCGCTGCACGGGCTGGCCGTATTTGCCCACGATGCAGGCGTAGTAACGGCGCATCTCCTCCCAGAAGGGTTCGACGTCGAGCTGCTCGTCCGTCACGCCGCCGTTCAGTGCGCCGAACGTGCCGAACGCATCGCCCGAGAAGATCGTACGCTCCTCGGCGCACCACGTGGCCATCGTCTCGGGCCAGTGCACCATCGGAATCATGCAGAACGCCAACGTCAGTCCGCCCAGGTCGAGCACGTCGCCCTCCCTGACCTCGACCGTACCGCACGCGATGCCGTAGTAGCCCTCGATCATCTGCAACGTCTTGGCGTTGCCGACGATCCGCACGGCGGGATAGGCCTGCCGCACGGCGGCGATCGAAGCCGAGTGGTCGGGCTCCATGTGGTTTATCACCAGATAATCCAACGGTCTGTCGCCCAGCCGTTCGCGGACGTTGGCCAGCAGACGGCCCGTGAAGCAGGCGTCGACCGTATCGACGAGCGCCGTCCGCTCGCCGCAGACCAGATAGGCGTTGTACGACACGCCGAGCGGCAGCGGCCACAGCCCCTCGAAAAGATGCTTCGTGCGGTCGTTCACCCCGACGTAGAAAATACGATCCGTGAGTTTTGTCAAGTCTTTCATAACGGATACTGCAATTTATTTATCGAAATACCTTTATTATTTCCACTCACGCCTCGGCGCCGAACTGCATGAGGTAGGCCTTGATGAAGGCGTCGATCTCGCCGTCCATCACCGCGTCGACGTCCGACGTCTGGCAACCCGTGCGGTGATCCTTCACACGGCGGTCGTCGAAGACGTAGGAGCGGATCTGCGACCCCCACTCGATGCGTTTCTTGCCCGCTTCGAGCGCCTGCTGCGTGGCCATGCGCTTGTCCAGTTCGCGCTGGTAGAGCTTGCTTCGCAGAATGCGCATCGCATTCTCGCGGTTCATCAGCTGCGAGCGCGTCTCCATGTTCTCGATCAGGAACTCGACCGGTTCGCCCGTATCGGGATCCTTGCCGTGATAGCGCAGCCGCACGGCCGTCTCGACCTTGTTGACGTTCTGACCGCCGGCGCCCGACGAGCGGAACGTGTCCCACTCGATGTCCGAGGGGTTGATGACCACCTCGATCGAATCGTCCACAGCGGGCGACACGAAGACCGACGCGAAGGTCGTCTGGCGCTTGTTGTTAGCGTTGAAAGGCGACAGACGCACCATGCGGTGCACGCCGTTTTCGCTTTTGAGATAGCCGTAGGCGTAGTCGCCCTCGATTTCGAGCGTGCAGGACTTGACGCCTACCTCGTCGCCCGCCTGGTAGTCGAGCGTCTTGACCTTGTAGCCGTGGGCCTCGCACCAGCGGGTGTACATGCGCAGCAGCATCGACGCCCAGTCGAGCGCCTCGGTGCCGCCGGCTCCGGCGTTGATGTCCAGAATAGCGCCCATCTTGTCCTCGTCGCGACGCAGCATGTTGCGCAGTTCGAGCGCTTCGATGTGCGCGATCGTCTGCGCATAGTGCGCATCCATCTCCTCCTCGGAGATCACCCCCTCTTTCAGGAAATCGGGCATCAGTTCCAGATCCTCGACCTCCTTGCGGATCGTGTCGTAATCGGTGATCCAGCTCTTGATCGACGCCACCCGGCGCAACTGCTCCTGCGCACGCGCCGCATCGTCCCAGAAGTCGGGGTCCTGCGTCTTCTCCTCCTCGTTCTGCAAATCCATGCGCTTGCGTTCGATGTCGAGACACTTCTCCAACGTATCCCGACGGCTCGCCGCCTCCTTGATCTGTTCTGCCAATACCATAAAATTTCCGGCTTGAAATCGATAGGGGACAAAGATACGAATAAGTGAGAGCAATGTCAAATTTATTTGAACATTGCCGAACGCGAGTATCTTCGGCGAAGCCAAAGATACGAAAAGCCGAGCGCAATACAAATATATTGGCTTTTGCCGAGACGAAAACGAGCTGCGGACAAGTCGCAACCCGGCAGCCCGGCAGGAGGGCCGACAAACCACGGTACGAGACCGGAAAAAACCGATGAAAATTTCGGGAATCAGCCGGACGGGCCGCCCCCTCGCATCCTCCGGAAAGCTCCGCGACACCCGAATGAAACGGGGAGACGAGATCGGTCGGAAGGCCATTTCTTTCACCTCTCCCGACGATTTTTCGGAAAAAAGCGTATCTTTGGGTTTCGAACGGACAACGAGCAACGATGATTTTTCAGTCCAAATACGATCTCGACGACAACCGCGCAGTCATCCGCCGGCTCCACCGCGGCGACATGGCCTGCTTCGAAGCCTGCTATAAATTCTATTACCGCGGCCTGTGCAGTTTCGCGTCGCGTTGGGTGCCGGTCTCGACGGCCGAGGACATCGTGCAGGACGCGATGCTCTACATCTGGGAAAACCGCGACAAACTGCTCGAAGAGCTGTCGCTCAAAGGGTTGCTCTTTATGATCGTCCGCAACAAGGCGTTCGACCGCATCGCCCACCGGCAGGTCCGGCAGCGCGTCCACCAGCAGTTGAGCGAGCGCTTCGCCGAACGTTTCGAATCCCCCGACTTCTATCTCGGTTCCGAGTTGTCGCGTCTGTACGACGAAGCGCTCGCCCGTCTGCCCGAACAGACGCGCCGCATCTTCGAGATGAGCCGCCGGATGGGGATGACGCACCAGCAGATCGCCGCCGAACTCGGCGTCTCCCCGCAAACGGTCAACTACCATATCTCGCAGGCGCTGCGCACACTCGGCGTAGCCCTCAAAGATTACCTGCCGCTGCTGCTCTGGCTGCTCTCGCTCTCCGGACGCAACGATCTGGTCTGACCGTACCGCAACCGGTTTTCCGGTTTCGACGAAAGAAAACTGCCTTTTCCCCTTAGTAACTTTTCATGTCGGGACGTATTATTATCAAAACCCCGACATCCATGATCGAAATCGACGATACGCTGTTGATCGAATTTCTGGGAGGAAAACTCGACGCCACGACCTCGGCCGAGGTTGAACGATGGTACGACGCCTCCGACGAGAACCGCCGCAGGCTGGAACGGCTCTACCTCGTTTTCTTCACGGGCGAACGCCTGTCGGCCGCAGCCGCGGTCGATCCCAATCTCTCCTGGCAGACGCTGCGTCGGCGCATCGAGGCGCGCAGGCGCCCCGCACCGACGAAACGGCTGCGCACCGTCGTCCGCTATGCGGCCGTCTTCGCCGTCGGACTCCTCACCGCAGGTTCGCTGCTGTTTCCCTACCGGTCTGCGGACGACCGCACCTGTACGGTCACGACCGAAGAGCGGGCCTGCTCGATCCGTCTCTCCGACGGTTCGAACGTACGACTGATGCCCCACTCGCAGCTGCGCTACGCATCCGATTTCGGCAGCGAGGGCCGCACGGTGCATCTGACGGGGGAAGCTTTCTTCGACATCCGCAAAATGGCCGACGCACCGTTTACCGTTGACGCCGGAAAGGAGACCCGCACCGTCGTGCGGGGTACGAAATTCAACATGAAAGCCTACGACGACTGTTCGGACATCGAGACGACGCTCATCGAAGGCGTCGTCGACTTCCACGCGGGCGACCGCACGGTGACGCTGAGCCCCGGACAAAAGATCTCGTACAATCCGGCCAACCGCAAACTGATGCTGCGCGAAGTCAACGTCGATGCGGAACTCGATGCGCAACTGCGTTCATTCCAGTACGTCCAGCTGTCGAAGGTCGTCGAAAGCATCGGCACCCACTACGGCTGCGACATCGCTTTCGGCCGCGAAGCGCTCGGAGAGATCCTCTTCACCGGCACGCTCGACTACAACATGCCGCTGCGCCATGTCCTCGAAATCGTGACGCTCTCGACCGATACACGCTTCACCCGGAACGGCGACAAAATCACCATCTTATGAATAACTGTCCGAGATAGAAAAGACGCGGCCGCCGGCACACGGCGTGCGTCACGATCTTAACTAACTTAACCTAAACCATTCGTCTATGAAACAGAATTTTCGCGGTTCATGGCATGTCCGGGCATTGCTGCTTCTCTGCCTGACATTCCAAATCCCGTGGGGGGGGGAATTATCCCACGCCGCACAGACGGCGCAACAAAACACGATCCGCATCGGGAACGTGACCAACCTGAAAGAACTGATCCGACAGATCGAAGCGCAGACCTCTTACAAGGTCTCCTACCAAGGTAATCTGGCCGACAACATCACGATCAAGGCCGATCCGTCGAAACACAACGTCGAGGAGCTGCTCGCCGATGCACTCCGCGGCACGGGTATCAGCTACGTGATCCGCTACAACACGATCATCCTTACGCAGGAGCAGCCGCGCGCCGAGGCTGCGCAGCAGGCGTCGCAGACGCGTCACATCGCGGGTCGCGTGATCGATGCCGAGACCAAGGAGCCGATCATCGGCGCGACGGTCTGGGTCAAGGATTCGGCGCTGGGAACGAATACCAACGTCGACGGAGCCTTCGACTACACCTTCACGGGACACTACGGCTACATCGCCGTCTCCTACATCGGCTATCAGACACAGGAGTTCCCCGTCACCAACCTTCCCAAGGTGATCGAACTCTCGGCCGGCAACGAACTCGACGAAGTGGTCGTCGTGGGATACGGCACGCAGAAGAAGGCCAGCGTCGTGGGGTCGATCGCCTCGGTCTCGGTCAACGACATCCGGATGCCGACGGCCAAAATCTCCAACAACCTGGCCGGCCAGCTGGCCGGCGTGATCTCGGTGCAGCGTTCGGGCGAACCGGGCGCCAGCTCGACCTTCTGGATCCGCGGCATCTCGACCTTCGGCAGCAGCACGACGCCGCTGGTGCTCGTCGACGGCATCGAACGTGATCTGGATCTGGTCGACATCGAGGACATCAAGGACTTCTCGATCCTCAAAGACGCCGCCGCGACGGCCATCTACGGCGTGCGCGGCGCCAACGGCGTGATCCTCATCACCACGCGCGAGGGTATCGTCGGCAAACCCCAGATCAACATCCGCTTCGAAGCCGGCATGGTGCAGCCGACCAAAGTCCCCGACATGCTTGACGCCGTGCAGTTCGCCGAACTGTGGAACGCCGCCGCGGGCAGCGAGGTCTACACGCCCGAAGTCATCCAGAAATACCGCGACGGCTCCGATCCCGACCTCTACCCCAACGTAGACTGGGTGGACTACCTCTACAAGGATCTCTCGTTCAACGAGCGCGTCAACGTCAACGTGACGGGCGGCGGCAGCACGGCCAAATACTACATTTCGGGCGGTTTCTACAACGAAGACGGTCTGTTCGCCCGCGACAACATGAAGGAGTACAACACGTCGGTCTTCTACCGCAAGTTCAACTTCCGCTCCAACGTCGAGGTGCAGCTCCACAAATACACCAAGCTCAACATCAACCTGGCCACCACCTTCGAGCGCAAGAACGAACCGGGAACGGCGTCGTCGAAGATTTGGGACTATGCGATCAAATCGGCTCCCAACGTCTTTCCGGCCGTCTACTCCAACGGCCTGCTGCCCGGCCCCGGCGCCAACAACGGCGAGAACCCCTACGTGCTGCTGACGCAGACCGGTTACCGCGAGAAGTTCTACAACACGGCGCAGTCGCTCTTCTCGCTCACGCAGGACCTCGGCGACTGGGTAACCAAAGGGCTCACCGTCACCGTCAAAGGCTCGTTCGACGCCAAGAACTACAACCATCTGGCACGCACCAAGACACCCCCGCAGTACATGGCCAGCGGCCGAGACGAGTTCGGCGACCTGATCTTGCAGCAGAAGGTTATCGGCGCCGACAACCTGACCTACGCCGAGTCGCACAGCGGCTACCGTTCGGTCTACCTCGAAGCGTCGGTCAACTGGGCGCGCTCCTTCGGCAAGCACGACCTCTCGGCGCTCTTCCTCTACCAGCAGTCGCAGCGCAACAACGTGGGAATCGACAAGTCGCAGCCCGAACTGGCCCTTCCCTACCGGCACCAGGGTATCGCCGGACGTATCACGTACAGCTACGACAACCGCTATTTCATCGAAGGCAACTTCGGCTACAACGGCTCGGAAAACTTCTCGCCGGGCAAACGGTTCGGATTCTTCCCGTCGGTAGCCGCCGGCTACGTGATCTCCAACGAGAAGTTCTTCGAACCGGTGCGGGGCGTGATCGACCTGCTCAAAATCAAGGCCTCCTACGGTATCGTGGGCAACGACAAGATCGGCACGGGCGACAACGTGCGCCGCTTCATCTACAACGAAACGGTCGTTCCGGGCAACTCCTACAACTTCGGTACGAGCACCCAATCCTATGCCGGCACACGGCTCGGCGACTGGGCAAACCCCAACGTCGGTTGGGAAGAGGCGCACAAACTCAACGTGGGCGTCGACCTGTCGCTGTTCAGCAAGCTGAAAATATCGGCCGACTATTTCAAAGAAAGGCGCGAAGGCATCTTTCTGGAACGTGCGTCGATTCCCGTCTACGTCGGTCTGAGTACCAAGCCGTGGGTGAACATCGGCAAGATGCGCAACAGCGGCGTCGACGCTTCGCTGGAATATCACCAGACGATCGGCCAAGACCTGCATCTGACCGTGCGCGGTAACTTCACCTATGCCCGCAACATGATCGTCGACCAGGATCAACCCGACTACAAATACCTCTACATGAACCGCACGGGACAGGCACGCTACCAGACGTTCGGCCTCGTAGCGGCCGGCCTGTTCCGCGATCAGGCCGACATCGACGCATGGCCGAAGCAATCGTTCGGCGACGTCGAACCAGGCGACATCAAGTACCTCGACCTCAACGGCGACGGCGTGGTCGACTCCTACGACGTCAAACCGATCGGCTACACGTCGATCCCGGAAATCGTCTACGGATTCGGCTTCTCGCTGCAATGGAAGGCATTCGACTTCTCGGCCTTCTTCCAGGGCGTCGGCCACGTAAATTTCTCGACGCGCACCGACCAGACGCAAGGCTTCATCGCCCGCAACAGCCGAGAGGCCAACCTCTTCTCCGATGTCTACGATAACTACTGGACGCCCGAACGGCTCGACGCCAAATATCCGCGGTTGTTCATCGGCACGAATAACAACAACAACCAGAACTCCTCGTTCTGGATGGCCAACGGCCGCTACATGCGCCTGAAAAACCTCGAAATCGGCTATACGCTGCCCAAGCACATCTCCCAGAAGATGGCCATGCAGAACATGCGCGTCTATCTCTCCGGCGTGAACCTGTTCACGTTCAGTCCCTTCAAACTGTGGGACCCCGACTTGCAGACCGGCGCCACGAACTACCCCAACAACCGCATCATCAACATCGGTCTTACGATCGGCTTCTAAACCAACGACAACGACTATGAAAAACATATTGAAAACATTCGGATTGCTGTTATTGTCCGGCACCGCGTTCGTAGCCTGCGACGACTATCTCGACCGCCAGCCCGATGAACAACTAACTGCGGCACAAATCTTCCAGAAAGCCAAAACCACGGAGCAGTATCTAACAAACGTCTACGGTTACCAGTCCAATTACAGCGACCCCAGCGGCCAAATACTGCCGTGGTCATGCTGCGACGACGACGGATCGATCGTATTCACCGGCCGCAACTATTCGCTCATCAACTACGATACGTGGAATCCGGACAACAACATCTATCGTTCGCAAACTTACAACAACCTATACAAGGGTATCCGCGAGGCCAACTACTTCATGCAGCACGTCTTCGAATGTCCCGAAATGTCGGAAATTGACAAGGGCTATCACTACAATGAAGCCCGCTTCCTGCGCGCCTACTACTATTCGCTGCTGATGTCCGCCTACGGGCCCGTTTTCCTCATCGGCGATGATCCGGTCGACTTCACGCAGGAGGGGTTGAACGAACGCGAACGCAACACGTGGGAGGAGTGCATCAACTACGTGGCGAATGAACTGTGGGAGACCAGCAAGGGCCTGCCTGATGTATGGACGGGAGAGACGGCCAACTACGGTCGCGCTACCAAGGGCGCCGCACTGGCAATCCGCTCGCGGATGCTTCTCTATTCGGCCCGCAAACTCTTCAACGGCAACGACCTCTACAAGGGCGAGATCGACAAGTACGGCAACCCGCTCTTCCCCACGGTCTACGACGAGAAGAAATGGGAGACGGCCGCACAGGCCGCCAAAGACGTGATCGACATGGGCATCTACGGTCTCGTCGGAGCCGACGGAACGGATCCCTATACGAGCATGCACGACCTCTACACGAAGGTCGGTCCGGTCAACGGCGTCACCGAACGGATTTTCACTTATCTGGTCAACGCCTATAGCTGGGGCGTCGCCACGACACCGCGTGCGGCGCGTACCCGTGCCTACGGCTCCTACGGCCCGACGCAGAAACTGGTCGACGCCTTCGCCATGGCCAACGGCCGTTATCCCATCACGGGATATACGAACGGCGACCAGGCTCAGCCGATCATCGATCCCGAATCGGGATACAGCGAGACGGGATTCTCGACCTTCACGCATCCGATTTACGGCGACGAGTTGAAAAACACCTTCATGATGTATCAGAACCGCGAACCGCGCTTCTACATCAACGTCTTCTGGAGCGGCATGACATGGCACAGCGGCAACGTGAAGAAAACCGACATGCAGTTCTACAACGGCGGAAATTCGGGCTACGGAGCCACGCAACAGAACTACACAGCGACGGGATACTTGGCCCACAAGTTCATCGACTACACGCGAGATACAGCCACCAACGGCGATAAATACGACATCGCTACATGGGGTTACCTCGACTGGCCGATCATCCGTTACGCCGAGATTCTGCTCAACTACGTCGAGGCGCTCAACGAATACGATCCCGGCAATCCGGACATCCTTACCTATCTCAACATGGTGCGCAAGCGCGCGGGCGTCCCCGACATCGACAAAGTCTACCCCGAAGCGGTGGGCAACCAGACGCAGATGCGCGAACTGATCCGACGCGAGCGGCACGTCGAACTGTGCTACGAGAACCTGCGCTACTTCGACATCCGCACATGGATGACAGCCGAAACGGAGCACGGCGATGTCTACGGCATGAACGTCGACGCCAAAGACCACAAGCCCAACGGCGATTTCTGGAAACGCACGCTCTGCGCACATGACAGCGCCCGCGACGGACATCGCAAATTCTCGCCGCGCGGCTACCTCTTCCCCATTTCGCAGGAGGAGATGGACCGTACGAATTGCACGCAGAACTACGGTTGGTAACCCTAATTCAATTCAGACAATCATGAAACTCAAACAGTTCATCATACCTGTCGCCGGAGCGTTGCTGCTCGGCGGCTGCGAAGCGGATCACCGCAACGACAACCTGCCGGACTCGGTCGTCTATCTGCTCGAAAGCGACCTGCAAAAAGCTCTCTTCTACGATATCGAAGAGACCATCGACTACTCCTTCCGCGCTTTCAGCAGCGGATACACCGTCACGCCCTCCGAGCTCGGGATCGAACTTTCGGACGACGTCCTCACGGCCTACAACGAGGCCAACGGTACTGCTTATACGGCGCTCGATCCCGCCTGCTACCGGCTGGTGAACAGTACGGGATCGGTCGATGCCGACCACCCCTCGACGACGTTCACCGTGCAGCTCGACTGCTCGGCGATCAAGCAGCTCGGCGATCTGACGTCCTACGTCATCCCGCTGCGCCTGACCTCCTCCTCTTCGAAGGTGAACGAGGAGCTCGGCAGCATCCTGATCAATCCCGAGATGGCGGAGACCCAGGTGTTGGTTCGAAACGCCGGCGTGGTGGAGTGCGATCTGGGCTCTTCCCAGACGCTCGACTTCACCGCCTACGTCGAATTCGACAACAAGTGGGAGACCACGACCGAATACGTCTACGGCGACGAAGTGCTCGACGCCTACAACGCCGAGCACGGTACGAACTACCTGCCGATCCCGACCGACGCCGTCACCTTCACGCCGGCGCAGCTCGAAGTGGGCAAGCGCGAGGCCGTGTCGCATTTCGAGATCGACAAGTCGAAGCTGACGCCCGACCGCTTCTACACACTGGCCGTGCAGTTGAAAAGCAACTCCGAATTCAAGATCGGAGCGGACAACACCGTGCTCTACCACATCGCGCTCAATCCCCTCTTCACCGACCGCAGCAAATGGATCCTCGTGGCATGCAGCTCGTGGTACACCGGCCGCGGCCCCGAACTGACGATCGACGGCGACGTATCGACCAAATTCGAGAACCGCTACAACGATATCGGCCAAGGCGACATCGAAACGCTCCCCGTGACGATCGACTGGGATCTGGGCAAGACCTGCTACTACGCCGGCATGAAACTCACGCGCCGCAACGACAGCTACGTCACCGACCTCAAAGCGGGCTGGATCGAAATGTCCGACGACGGCAAAACCTGGATGCCCCTGCAATCCTTCGACTTCGAGGGCAGCAAGACGGTCGTCGGCGATTTCCGCAGCGAACAATGGTTCGGGGCGGGACGCTACCTGCGGCTGAAAATGACCGAATCCGGCCGTCCGGGCAGGAAACTGGTGTCGGTGTGCGAATTCGAACCCGTACTGATCGACGCCGGCGAATGATCCCTCCCATGAATCACAGCAACTACCGGCTACCGGTCCTGCCTGCAAACGGCAGAACCGGTAGCCGGTTGAAATCATTCGTCATGACCTGCTCCCTGATCTTCGCCGCAGCAGGCTTCTGCCTCGCCGCTACGAACTGTTCGAACGGAAACAATACGTCCGACACCCCGCCGGCCCTCTCGTTCGAAACCGCATCGAAAGCGCTCGAAGTGGGCGAAACCTACCGCCCGACGCTGCGCATCCGCCACGACGGCGATGCGAACGACACCGCATACGACATGGACGGCAACCCGCTGGGCGTGACATTCCGCTCTTCTTCGCCGCAGACAGTTTCGGTCGATGCACGGGGCATCGTCACGGGCCGCAACGTCGGTACGGCGACCGTAACAGCTGAAACGGCCTCCGGCGACGCCCGATGCGCGATCGGCATCACGGTCCGCTCCTCGAACACGACGTGGATCGATGCGCCGCTGAGCGACGGAATCATTCTCAGCCGGTTCGTCCAGTTGCCGGCCAATACGGTCATGCAGGGCTTCGACGTCGACTCCCGCGGCGAAATTTTCTACACGCAGGTGACCGATCGATACAAAATTCTGGTTTCGCGCAGTATGCCCGACCGACAGGCTACGGAGTACATGACCCTCTGTTTCCACGGCCACTCCTCGAACATGGCCGTCGAAGAGGCGGGCGACGAGCGTTTCGTCTGGGTAGGCAATTACGCCAATCGGGTGGACGACGGCAACTACTGGCACGAACAGGTCGTCTCGCGCATCCGCTACAACCCCGGCTCGACCCATTACCCGTGGAACTCCGACGAAAATTATTTCATCGAAGCCGGCTGCCTCAACATGAATCCCGCCGTCGACGCGGCGAACGACCAGCTGGCCATCCTCTACACCCGTGTCGACACTCCGGGCCGTTACTGCTGGGTGGTCTATTCGCTCAGCGAAGCGAAAGCCCTTCCCGAAGAGACCGTCACGCTGCAACCCCTCTCCTACGGCGGCGAAACGGAGAGCTATCCGCTCCGAAAAGACGTCACGCCCGAGGTGCGTGTCCGCAATCTCTCGCGGCTGCAACCTCTCGCGCGATTCAGCATCCCGACGCCCGCCATCGCATGGCAGGGATACGAGATACACGACGGCCGCATGTATCTCATGGAGGGAACGAGCGGAAACAACGACGGTACGACGGGAGAAGCCTACATGACAGTCTACGATTTCGAAGGCCGCATCGTACAGTCCCGCACGAAAGTTCGGGCCGTCTCCGATCTAAAAGCGCTGACCGAAGCGGGCATCACCGAAAGCGGATACATCGAGTCCGAAGGGGTGAAAATCCGGCACGGGAAACTCTTTCTGGGATTCGCCTCGCAATCGAAAAAGGACGGCAACCGACGCCGCGCCAATATTTTCCAATACGAACTTCCTTAACTCAAACCGCACGAAGTCGGATTTCGCACGATTTTCGGAAAGATTTTCAAAGAAAATGAAAGAATCCGACCGTTACAACTGACTTTTAAGGACTTGTATTCGAATTTTCAAAGAAAAATCCTATATTTGTATGAAGACATCCTATGTTTTGATCGGTACATTAATATATAGATGTCTAACTTAAATCAAATCGAATCATGCAACGACTACTCGCGTTTTTCTTCGCGGCCGCGCTTCTGTGGACACCCGCATGGAGCCAGTCGGCCCCCGACACCCTGGTGCCGGATCTCTCGCAGTACATTCTCACCCCGCCCGCGCCGCCTACTCCCCGCATCAACGGGGCGAAGGTCTTCGGGGCCCGTCCCGGCTCGGAGTTTCTCTTCGCCATACCGGCATCCGGAGACAGACCCATGACATTCGCCGCCGAAGGTCTGCCCAAAGGCCTCTCCCTCGATCCCTCGACCGGCTTCATCACGGGCCGCGTCAAGAAGCCGGGCACCTACCTCGTCAAACTCACCGCACGCAACGCACTCGGGGAAGCCACCCGCGAACTTCGCATCGTCATCGGCGAGCGGATCGCCCTCACGCCGCCCATGGGCTGGAACTCGTGGAACTGCTGGGCGCGCGACGTCACGCAGGAGCAAGTCCTCTCCTCGGCTCGTGCAATGGTCGAGTCGGGGCTCGTGAACCACGGCTGGACGTACATCAACATCGACGACGGCTGGCAGGGCCGGCGCGGCGGCCGCTACAACGCCATCCAGACCAACGACAAGTTCCCCGACATGAAGGAGCTCTCGGAGCAGGTACACGCCATGGGACTTAAACTCGGCATCTACTCCTCGCCCTGGATCGGAACCTACGCCGCGCACATCGGATCGTACTCCGACAACCCCGACGGCGAGAACCAGTGGATCAAGGACGGCAACCACAACGAGAATTTCCGCTATGAGAAACCCGGCGGCAACTACTGGCAGGACCGCAAGGAGATGTACCGCCACGGCGCCTACTCCTTCGTCAAGGCCGACGCACGCCAGTGGGCCGACTGGCAGATCGACTACCTCAAATACGATTGGAATCCCAACGATCTCTACCACGTAAAGGAGATGCACGACGCGCTTCGCGCAACGGATCGCGACATCGTATACAGCATCTCCAACTCGGCACCCTATGCCGACGCTCCGCTATGGGTGGAGTATACCGACTGCTGGCGCACCACGGGCGATATTCGCGACACGTGGAAAAGCATCTCATCCATCGGCTTCGAACAGCAGCGCTGGGCGCCCTTCTGCGGCCCCGGACACTGGCCCGACGCCGACATGCTCGTCGTGGGACTCGTCGGATGGGGCCCCAAGCTCCACTATACGAAGCTCACGGCCGACGAACAGTATACGCACATGTCGCTCTGGGCCATGCTCGCTTCGCCGCTGCTCATCGGCTGCGATCTGGCGCGGCTCGATCCTTTCACGAAATCGCTGCTTACCAACGACGAGGTGATCGCCGTCAACCAGGATCCGCTGGGCGTGCACGCCGCGGCGATCTGGGAAAAAGAGGGACGGGTGATTTACGTCAAGCACCTCGAAGACGGTGCGATGGCCGTAGGGTTGTTCAACAAAACCCTCGAACCCGCGAAGATCGGTTTCACGCTCAAACAACTCGGCATCAGGGGAACGCAGGTCGTGCGCGACCTATGGAGGCAGAAAGACCTCACGACCACCGACAAGGGCTTCGAGACACAAGTCCCGCCCCACGGGGTGGTGCTGGTCAAGATCGCACCCGGAAATCCGACACGAAACGACCTGAAAAAATAGAACGCAGCTTCCTGCAAACGAAAAAGGATACGACGCACGTCGTATCCTTTTTCGTTTGCGGTCCCCCGAACGGGAAGCGTTCCGCCTTACTTGCGCTTCGTGCCTTTCTTTCCGGAACGGCTCTGCGCCTCCTGCTGGCGCATCAGCTCTTCGTAGCGCAACTGGAACTTCGACTTCTTCTTGTTCTTCGCCTTGTTGGCGTTGGCCTCCATGACGGCGTGAATCTTCCCGTCGTCCACCATGCGGCGGATCAGGAAGGTCTGGGCGATGGTCAGCAGGTTGAACAGCAGGTAGTAGTAGCACAGACCGCTCGAATAGTCGTTGAACCAGCAGAGCATGAAGACCGGCATCATGTAGACCATCATGAACTTCATGCCCGCCATCTGCGGCTGTGCGGAGGCCGTCTGCTGATAGCTCATATAGGAGAACCCGAAGGTCGAGAGCGCCATGAGCAGCGCGAACAGACTCACGTGGTCGCCGTAGAAGGGGATCGAGAAGGGCAGATTCAGGATGCTGTCGTACGACGACAGGTCGTGCGCCCACCAGAGCGACTGCCCCCGCAACTCGATCGACGAGGGGAAGAAACGGAACATGGCGATCAGGATCGGGAGCTGGATCAGCATCGGGATGCACCCTCCCAGCGGATTGATGCCCGCCTTCTTGTAGAGGGCCATCATCTCCTGCTGTTTCTTCATCGCGTCGTCCTGCTTGGGATACTTGGCATTCAGGGCGTCGATCTCGGGTTTGATGATGCGCATCTTGGCCTGCGAGATATAGCTCTTGTAAGTCAGCGGCGAAACGATGATCTTGATGAGGATCGCCAGGATGAGGATGATCCAGCCGAAGCTCGGAATATACTGCCGCAGGAAATCGAAGACGGGGATCACCAGCCAGCGGCTCACCCACCCGATAATGCCCCAGCCCATGGGGATCAGCCGGTCGAGCAGCAGCGATTGGCCCTGCGCGTCGTCGATCTTCTTCAACACGGCGTACTTGTTGGGACCGAAGTAGAACGAGAAGTCGTACTGTTCGGTCTGGGCCGTATAGGGTACGGCCATCGTGGCCGAAAAAGCCTTGATAAGCCCCGAATCGGGCGATGCGGTATCGTACGCCACGTCGGCGTAGAGGAAGTCGTCGCGGGCGATGAGCACCGACGAGAAGAACTGCTGCTTGAAGGCGATCCACTCCACCGACGAAGAGATTTTCTCCTCCTTGGCCCCCTCGCTCATCGACAGGTCGTCGATCGACCCTTCGCCCGGAACGCGGTAGGCGACCGTCGTGTACATGTTCTCGTTCTTGAAACCGCGCTCGTTCTGGTAGGAGGTGTTGCTCCACGCGATGCCGATGCTGCTCTGGTTGGCCATGTAGGGGGCCATCCCGACCAGACGCACCGTGTAGTCGACCAGATAGTCGCGCGAGGGCGTCGCCTCGTCGTAGACCACGTAGCGGTATTCCAACGCCGCGCCCTCGGCGACGGGCAGCCGCATACGGACGATCTGCGCCGTGTCGGTACGGACGACCGGATCGGCCGTGAAGGTATATTCCGACGTATTGACCTTCACGTTGTTCAGGCCGTTTTTGATGAAAAACGACAGATCGAACTTCGCGCTTTCGGGGACGAACATCTCGATCGGTTCGTTGCGTTCGCCCTGACGGCCGTAACGGGTATAGTCTTTGAGCGTCACGGAGCGCACGATGCCTCCTCCGGTCGAAAAGCGCACCTTCATCACGTCGTTCTCTACGACGATCTCCTGCGGCGCAGCGTTCTTGGCCGCGGCGAGGAAATCACCCAGCACGGCCACTTCGCGTGCCAGACGAGTCGAATCGGGCGTCGCCGCACCGAGCGACTCCACGACCGGCGCTGCGGCCACGGCCGACGAATCGGGGACGACGGGCTGCGTCAATTCGGGGTGGGCCGCCTGATAAGCGGCCAGCTCCTCCTGATATTTCTGTTGCTGCCGGGAACTGTAAATCGTGAAACCGAAAAACAGAATCCCGATAAGTACGATGCCTATGATTGATTTTTTATCCATTCGAAATTTCTCGAAGCGAGGGGATTAGTTACCACTGTATTTCAACGCCGCAGCCACGAAGGCCACGAACAGGGGATGCGGACGCTGCACCGTACTCTTGTACTCGGGATGATACTGCGTGCCGACGAACCACGGATGACCGATCAGCTCGACCACCTCGACCAGCCCCGTTTCGGGATTGACGCCTGCGGGGATCATGCCGTGCGACTCGAAATCGCCCAGATAATCGTTGTTGAACTCGTAACGGTGGCGGTGCCGCTCGACGATGTCGGTCGCACCGTAAGCGGCGGCGGCTTTCGAATCGGGCCGCAACTGGCAGGGATAACCGCCCAGACGCATCGTGCCGCCCTTGGCCGTCACACCCTTCTGCTCCTCCATCAGGTCGATGACCGGATGCTTGGTCGAAGGCTCCATTTCGGTCGAATTGGCATCCTTCATCTTCAATACGTTGCGCGCGAACTCGATCACGGCGCACTGCATACCCAGACAGATGCCCATGAACGGCACGCCGTGCTCGCGGGCATACTTCACGGCCGCGATCTTCCCCTCGATGCCGCGGTTTCCGAAGCCCGGCGCCACGAGGATGCCGGCCATCCGGCCCAGTATCTCGTCGACGTTCGCATCGTCGATCTTCTCCGAATTGACGTAACGCAGCTTGACCTTGCAGTCGTTCATCGCGCCGGCATGGATGAAGGCTTCGCTGATCGACTTGTAGGCATCGGGCAGTTCGGTATATTTTCCCACCAGCGCGATCTCGATCTTGTGGTGCGGATTCTTGACCTTCTCCACGAAAGCCTTCCACTGCTCCATATCGGGTTCGCAGTCGGCCGGAAGGTCGAGTTTCGAGAGCACCACCTCGTCAAGATGCTGATCGTGCATACGCAACGGCACCTCGTAGATCGTAGGCACGTCTATCGATTCCATCACGGCGTTGGCGTCGACGTTGCAGAAGAGCGCCACTTTGCGGCGAAGCCCCTGCGACAACGCCCGTTCGGTGCGGAGCACCAGGATGTCGGGTTGCAGACCGTTTTCCATCAATGCCTTGACCGAATGTTGCGTAGGCTTGGTCTTCAACTCGCCCGAAGCGGCCATGTAGGGGATCAGCGTCAGGTGCACGAGCGCCGTATCGCGGTAGCCGAGCGCATAGCGCAGCTGGCGCACCGACTCGATGAAGGGCAGCGACTCGATGTCGCCCACCGTGCCGCCCAGTTCGGTGATGATGATGTCGTAGACCTTCTGCTGCGCCAACAGTTGAATGCGCCGCTTGATCTCGTCGGTGATATGGGGGATGACCTGCACGGTCTTGCCCAGGTAATCGCCGCGGCGCTCCTTTTCGATGACGCTTTTATAGATTTTGCCTGTGGTGACGTTGTTGGCCTTCGAGGTGGTGATCGACGTAAAGCGCTCGTAGTGCCCCAGATCGAGGTCGGTCTCCGTACCGTCTTCGGTGACGTAGCACTCGCCGTGCTCGTAGGGGTTGAGCGTCCCGGGATCGATGTTGATGTAAGGGTCGAGCTTCTGGATGGTCACCGTATAGCCGCGCGCCTGCAACAGGCGGGCGATCGATGCCGAGATGATGCCTTTGCCCAGCGAAGAAGCCACGCCGCCGGTAACAAAGATGTACTTCGGTTTTTTGAGTTTCATATCCTCTTTTGAACGTATATGGTCTGAAAAGTTTTTCGTTAATAACTCGTCCGCGGCCGCACCCTCGCAGGCACGGTCGGCCCCGCCGGCCGCAACGGCGGCCTATGCCTCGCGATCCTCCGACTCCCGGGCCGCTTCGCGGTCGATGAGCTTCACCTTCTCGATCGTGTCGGCCATTTCGCGCTTGGCGCGCTCGATCTTCTCGCGCACGTCGGCGATCAGCGCCTCGGCGCCTTTCGAATGGGCGAAGAAACCGATGTTGTTCTCCAACAGGGCGATGTCGGACTCCAACTGCTTCACCCGATTGTAGAGACGGTCGCGTTCGGTGCGGATCCGGCGGTCGCCCGACGCCTTGAAGGCCGAGACCTTCTCGCGGAACCGCGACATCGAACGGTCGCGCTCCGAACCGCGCAGTACCGAGAAGAGCGTATCGACGCACTCCTTGTAGCGCTTCTGTATCTCGTCCTTACGCTTGATGGGCACGAAACCGATCTCGCTCCAACGGCGCTGGAACTCCTTGATCATCTCGAAACCGCCCTCCTTGACGTCGGCTGCGGCCATTTCGTCCAGAAGCGCCTGCTTGCGGACGAGGTTCTGCTCGTACTGGCCGTCCACGTCCGAGAAATGCGCCGCCTTGCGCTCGAAGAACTTGTCGCACGCGGCACGAAAACGCTTCCACACCTGATCGGAGTAACGGCGCGACACGGCGCCGATCTCCTTCCAGCGAGCCTGCAAGGCGATCAGTTCATCGGTCGTCTTCTTCCACTCCTCGCTCATCTGCAACGCTTCGGCCGCTTCGCACAGCTCGTTCTTCAATTGAAGGTTGTGCTCCATTTCGGTCTTCACGTCGGCATAGAAGCGGCGCTTGGCCTCGAAAAACCGGTCGCACGCCGTACGGAACCGCTCGTAGATGCGGGTATTGTCCTTCTTCGGCGCGAAGCCGATCGTCTTCCACACCTTCTGTATCTCCAACAGACGGTCGCTGGCCCGGTTCCACTCCTTGCGCGTGGTGTAGAGCTGCTGGGCAAGCTCTTCGGTCTGCTCGCAGAGCCCCGCTTTCAGTTCGAGATTTTTCGTCTGCTCGGCCTTGATGTTCTCGAAGAAGGCCTGATGCTGCTTGTTTATACGGCTCGAAGCCTCCTTGAAACGCTCCCAAAGCGTCTCTTTGAACTCATTGGCGACGGGGCCCGTCTCACGCCACTCGTCGTGGAGTTTCTGCAATTTGTGAAATGCCTCCACGATCGACGGTTCCAGAACCAGCGCCTCGGCCGCTTCGCACAGCGCGAGCTTCTGCTCGTAGTTCTTTTTCAGATCGAGGTCGCGCAACTCCTTGTTGATCTTGATGAAGTTGTAGAAATTCTCGACATGCAGGTTGTAGGTCTCCCACAGATCCTTGACGTTCTGCTGGGGAACCAGCCCCGTCTCCTTCCAGCGCTGCTGCAATTCGCGGAACTTGGTGAACGTATGGTTGAGCGTCTCGTCCGAGTTGACCAGTTCCTTCAACTCCTCGATGATCTGCAACTTGATTTTCAGGTTGGCTTCCTTCTCGGCGTCGAGCGACGCGATGAACTCGTCGCGGCGGCGGCGGTACTCCTTGAACAGGTCTTTGAGCCGAAGTTCCTGCGCATCGGCAGCAGGCACGAACTCCGCTTCGTCGCCGCCGGCTTCGACAAAAGCCCTGCGCTGTGCCTCGACCTCGGCGCGGTGCGCCTTGTAGAAGGCTATCTTGACGGCTTCCACCACCCGGCGCAGCGACTGCACCGGCTCCTCGTCGAGCATCTTGGCGAACAGGGAGACCATCTCCTCCTCGCTCCGGCCGTCGAAAAGCGCATCCGACGCTCCGGCCGCACCTTCGTCCACCGCTT
>OATG01001317.1_pt1 | contig 19807 bp, 13 predicted proteins | sample 1516581 | NCBI WGS metagenome assembly OATG01 (sample SAMEA2579930, study PRJEB22360) | human gut metagenome | biome: human gut; feature: human-associated habitat; material: faeces | place: Denmark | collected 2008/2010
AGTCGCCTGTCATGCCGTAAGCGATCAGAAGCGACGAATAGGTCTTGCCCGAACCTGAAGCTCCCGCCAGTGCAAGCCGCATCCTGGCTGCACGGCGCATGGATTGTCTTAATTGCATAACTCTACAAATTAGATGATTAGTAAATGATTAAACTAATCATCCTGTCTGTGGCTTTTGTATTCAGTCTGCAATTTTTCTCGATAATCTGTTATAAAAAATCCCTCCCCGAATTTCGTTTTCCAAACCAAATAGGGGGAGGGGTGTTAATTGGGGTATTTATTCGTGGGTAGATGATAAAATCCCATGTTAAATTAACATTAAAGCTTTACGCATTAAGCAATTGATAAATGGGAAATGTTCTAAATCTTTCTTGATCATCCAATGTATTGAACAATACTTGTGCTTGCACCTGATTATCACAAAGTAAATAAGCGGCTATTTTATGTTCAGGGTCGGTGTCATTTTGAATAATGTCATTTATAATACTTAATTCTGAGCCAGTTAAAAGTCGAAGTCGTTTTACAGATTGCAAATAGTTTAATTGTCTAATTGGCAACGGCAGTTCATTAGCATTTTCTAACAACCATTTAGAAAAGTTTATACATAAATCAAGTAGTTTCGGATTCGCAGTTTTATCATATGCTCGTAGCATATCCAACAACGAATAGTTTAAGCGATCTGCCAATATTGGACAATCCATAATATTCTGCTTAAAAGAGGATATTATACGATCATAGTATTGAGGCGGAAGTTCTTTATAATTTATTTGTTCCAATAATACATATTTAGATATGGGATATGTCTCCCCATTGCTGCGTGATATGGATACATTAACTTCTTGCTCAAAAATGTTGATAAACATATCTGACTGCTTGCCTTTCCCTTTTACAAAAACGACAGGAATATATAAATTAAATATTTGGAGCCCACACAAACACGGAGAAGCATCATTTAGACCCTTATTAAAACAGCGCTTCTTTCTTAAAATGACATCAATTAAAAGAGTTATTTTCTCGCGATATTCTGGTTTAAAGTCATTGTAATCAATGACCAATTCTTCTTTTACATTTAATGCTGTAAGAACGTTTCGAATATCTTTTAGATACTTTAAATGTTCTTGAAATTCAGCTATTCGAGGCGTTATTTCTTCGTCTATCTTTGTGGGATCTTGATGAATTGTTGCATCTCCTAATGTAACCTCTCCTGCTTGAAAAAAATCCAACAAAAAGGACATATCTGTAATTTGTTCAGATAGTGTCCCTTGCAAATTAAAGTCTGCTTTGAGATTTTCGCCTATGTTAAATCTAATACTTTTCCCAATTTGGAGATACTTCCCACTTTTGGTATAGACCAAATGATACAACGAATAATGAGTTTTACCTTTAATTGTAATTGATTTTTCAATTGTCCTCTCCAGTTGAAGACAATTGACTGTATCAAGAGGTATATCTGGATAAATATCTAAAGGAGGTTTGGCATATAAGCATACCTCATGATTAAATATATAATCAAATAGAGAATCGGGAGAATTACCAAAACATGTAACATTGATTGATGTTTCATGCGTTTTAAAATCTTCCAATTTTAAAGTTGGAGTATCAACAAAACTAACTTGCTTTTTACAATCATCAAAAAAATTCATCAGTACAGCAACCAACTCATGTTCATCTGTGGGTAATTCCTCCAATTTAATATTAGTTCCTTGCTGACCACCTTTATTGGCTAATAATTTCTTTATTTTGATTGGCTGTAATAGTGAATAATAAGACTTGGTATCACTATTATCATCTATTCCAACAACCAAATATAAAACACCGAGAGTGCGATAACTTCTCAAATCAGATATGGGTACATGAAAAGTTAGCGTAGGCTTGTTTATGGACTTAACTCGCTCTCCTTTGACTTGAACGGGAATTCGCCCATATAGCAATTCATTCTTTTTTGATTTATTGGTATAAATATAGATGTGCCCATCCCACAATGGCTCTTTGTCTTTTTCTGCAATATATGCAGATAACAAAGACATTCTCGCTATTAACATTTTAATAGTGCTTGTTGCCAATTGTTCTATATCCATATCAAATTCATTTTACGTTCAAATATACGAATTTCTTTGATAGAAATAAGTACTCATGATTTCATATAAAGAGAAAAAGCAAGCAAAAATCGAGTGGCGCTATTAATTATATATTACATAGCTCTATAAATAGATAATCCACAAAATATTTTACTCTATTAAATGGGAAAAGCCCCCATGCGTTAGCATGAGGGCTTGATTTAGTATATCGTCTTCTATTTATTCTCTAATCGTCGTTTAATTTCTTCCTCTAATAACTTCAACTCGTTCAATTCCGATATGCTAACTTGATATTCATCGTATTTCTTTTGCCTAATTTTATCTTTCATTTCTTGTAATATTTTAGACAGATTGAATGATTCGTTTTTAATTAGAATATATAAAATCGAACCTACTATTGGAAATAATCCTAATCCCCATAGCCAAAATCCCATTTGTTCAAAACCAACTCGGCATACAGCTGTAATAAGCCCAACATAATAGCCTAATACTATAAGTGCTGCAATAAATTTACGAATTGAGAAACCAATTTGTGCCTTTTCTTCAGCCTTAGTTTTTCGCTTCTCAATGCTATCTATGGCTGCCTTAACTTCTCTTAATCTTTCTTTATCTTTATCAATTAATAAGCGACTAAAACGCTTTTCAAATTCATTATTCAATCTGGCTTCTAATTCTTGTATTGCTTGGTTGTGGGCAGCTTGTGTATTCTTTGCCACTTCATTAAATTCTTTTTCTTGAGCGGCAATTTGTTCTTTAAAATGTTCCTCTAATTTATCCTTAGCAAATAGTTTTGCAGATTCTCTGGTTTTAGAATAATCTTGTTTTTCTAATATCCCATTAAATTTGCTTGCAACCATATCTGCCACAATATGCTCTTGCAAGTCAAAATCTTCTGTAATTTCACTAATCCCAGCTAAAACTATTTGTAATTCTGTCTCACTCAATATCGCATCATTTTTGGGCAAGTTTAAGAAGCTTATGAAACTCTTGAAATCATCATCCGTACGAGAAAAATATTTTAATATCAATGTCATCCATTGACTCGGTAAAAGTAGTAAGGGTTGAGCTAATGAATGGCTTTCATCCCATTGTTTAAGTTTTTGATCTGTTGAAATGAAATAATACTTACAATCTATTAGATTTATATTGTTATTTCCTCGGTTTAATTCCAGCCACAATAAATTGCAGGCATCATAATGATGTTGCTGTTCCCGTTTCGTATATTTAATTCGAGCTATTTCTTCTTTATATTGTTCTATTTTCTTGTCATATATATCGGAATCAAGAGGCGTTTTATAATCCTCATCAATATTATATAGCTTTAACAATTTTTTATACTCAGATACTAAATGAGCCTTAAATATATCAAAGCCATAAGTAATACGCCCTTTTCGCCACTCATGGTAATACTGATATATAGATTCCCCATAGCAATACTTATCAAATATAGCGGGATTAATTCGTCCGAATTGAGACGATTTTAGCTGGTTTATATGAAAATCTATTGATTCCTCAAATTCTTTTTTTGTATATAAGGATATGATTAATTTCTGTCCACTTTCTTTACACTTCCTCAGAAATACTGTTGTTCTCTTTTTTCGAGTGTCGCCATTTATGCCTAATGCTCTGTATAAAAGATTAGTATCCAAATAGAAGATTTTAGTTCTTAATGAGGATAAGTACACATTATCCCTTGCATTGTTGCTAACTAATGCATATTCTAAAGCATAACTTAATAGCTTAAAAATAGCCTTGTTCTTCTCGATATTGTTCCAATTCAGAAAATCATTAATAATATCGATTTCGGCTGGCGTGAAGTTTTTAGATTCAACCTTAATTGATGTTTCAGCATCCTTTTTAGGATTTAACAACTGTGAATATGCAGAGATATTAGTATTTAACAATTCATAAAAATAGCGATTTAATAAATTTTGGATGGACTCGGACTGAATGGATACTTGGGGATGTTGCAATAAGTATTCATCTATATACTGTGTAATATCGTTTTTTGTTTCTTTATTATATAAATAAAGATAGCGACTTTGAAGCAAAGATATTTTTTTGTTCTCAACATATTTTGCATCTAAAACTAAAAAATATTTATCAGTTTCATTTGCTATTATACTGTCCAACTCTTCTTCAGAAAATGACAACTCGAATATCTCATAAATTTTATTTGCTAATTCAGCTATTGTAAGCTCTGCATTTTCATTTGTAAGAAAAACAGATTCAATAAACTTGCGTTTTATTGAAACTGTTTTTGCAGTAGGCTCATCCGCATAAATAACAGCCGCAGTTCTGATTGATGTTGAAATATCCATATGCTATAATATTTATTATCACAAAAATAGCAATATTAACAAAATTAACAACATGCTAATCAATAAAGATTTTATTCAAAAGCAAAACCGTTGAAATCTTCCTTATCGAGTTTGTTTTGCTCTGCCTGTTCTATAACTGCATTATATGGTTCCTGCATATCGAGTGCCTTTATAAAGTAGGCCAACGACACCTTTTCTGGCGGGTTCTTGCATCGTTTATCGAGTTGGCAGGTCAGACTTATCGGCTCTGTTCTCGATAAGCCTATTGCATTGTACTTGGTAAGCAGTACGGACATCGCCCGTTTATCCCATTTGGGAGCGGCAACGCCTTTCTTTTTGCAGAAATCGCATATCTCCTTATAAATCCCTGCATCGGCCTTTCTGACTGCTGAATTGATAAAACAGCCTGCTGTCAGTTCATAGCCCTTTGCAATCCGCTTTATAAGCCCTAATTGCTGACACTCTTTAATAAGGGCTGTTGTCGTGTTTCTCGACAAGCCGATAGCCTTTGCAATCTGGCTGTTGCTTCATTGGATGGTATCGGTATTATTAAGGCATACCGACTTTAACAAGAGCAGAAACCCTGCAATCTTGGCGGGATAGTTCTGTTTGAAGAAACTGTTATCGAGGAAGAAATAATTGCTCTTTTCTGGCTTTATATGATACATGTTCCGTTTAATGAATCCTCTGTCTGTATCTTCTTTAACGGTCGAGGTCTGTACGGTCAGATAACCTGCGTCTTTTAAGCGTTTAATACTCCTTCTAATGGAGCGTTCATCCAAATCCAGTAAGCAGGGATAGCTTTTCTTCTGTTATATGGGATATTTTCGTCTTGTGATTCGAGCAGCATTTAATGACAGCTCACACATAAACATCGACGGGTTTACTGTTGCCCGTCTGAAAGTTCATGATCGATTTGGGGATTACGGTATAATTCATCGTTGGCAATGGAATTTTGATTGTTCGTAAATATAATCTCTTTTAAGTGCAGCAGTTTGCGGAAGCAGGTCACGCCGTAATGCTCTTTGGCCTGTTTGCGGTTCTCGAATCACCTGCGGTCTTTGATGTGGTAGTACATGGTCTGAAAGACTTTAATAGGTTATGTATAAGTAGGTAATGTATATACAGGACACTTTTGAGCAGTTTGCATAGGACAGTTTTGGGCAACTCTCTATCCTGTCATTCAAAAACCTACTATCTTTTAATGGGAATCTTCTATCTCTACAATCTTCCATATTTTTTGATTCTGAAATACATTCTTTATAGGAAATATCCATTTCGCACTCAAAAAATGGGGTAACCGATAAATGAAGAACAGTTTCAATCACGGAAAATAGATTCATCAATCTTAATAGATGAATACTTTTTTAGCGATATTTTTTAACACGCAAAAATACGTGAATAAAAAAAACAGGCAAAAAAAGTTTTTCATCACACAAGTCGTGAGAAAAAAATTATCGCAAAAAATCGTGCATCGCTTTTTCGATGAAAAGTTTTTTTGCTTGAATAATTTGTTTTCATTGTTACATGATGTGTCGTTAAAAGCGGCTGTTTTTAGTGGATGCACTTTCTGACGATTCCATATTTTTCGATTCTGAAACTATCCTATTAAAGGGAATCTTCATTTCACACTCAAAAAATGTGGTAACACCACGCAAAGAAAAGGCAGACGAATCTGCCTTGTAGGAACTGCTCGATTGGTAGTGGTGGATATAGTATCTCGGAATTGCTTTGCAAAGATATAAAATATTTAATTGAATGTCAAGTAATTTGACCGCTGTTTTTGGCATATAATCCAAACAAGCCTGTGCATCGCCGATAACTCGTTATTTAATAGGATATAACGATTCCATTTTATGCTGACCTTTGCCCTGCCGTAAGGGTGTTCCTTGCGGTCTGTAATCTTCGGGCAGGGATTGCAGTCATTATCAGCCCCTCTGTTAAAGGACAGAGTAACTAAAAGCCATGAAAAAGATGGTAATTTCAGTAGATGACGCACAGCGTCAGTTTGCATTCGTCAAAGGCAATCGACCAGTAAACGTTAGAGCCGTGAAGCAGAAAGAGAAATCCATGAAAGCCTATGGACAGCTAACCCCTATCACGGTAACCGATGGAGAACGGGTAATTCAGATGGGCGGCCGTCTGGTCGATTTGAAGGGAAACGAAATCCCCGACGGGGATGCAGGAAAGTATTACGCCGTACTGGACGGCCAGCACCGATTGGTGGCCTATCAGAATTTGGGATTGGATTTGAATGACCTTGTAATTTGCGAACCACTCAATGCCGAGTTGTCCATTACGGAGATCATCGCGCAGATGAACATCTGCACCACCGTCTGGAAAAAGTCGGATTACATGGCCGCACCTGCCATGATGCTCAAAGAAGCAAACGAGGTATTCGATTTCGCCATGTTCCTGCACGGCAAGGCTTGTCCCCTCTCCACGATCTCGTTATGGTGCTTCGGCAAGAAATCCCTGCAAGCAAAAGACTTGGTGGAGTGTCTCAATACGAAGAAACTGCCCGAAATCTTTGAGGATAAAGCATGGTTTCGTTCCAGCATAAGGTGGTTCAAGGCCGCACAAGGGAAATTCAAGGATAAATTCCTTATGAACAGGTATTTGATCGACTTTATCACCAAGCAACAGAATCCCGATGAAGATTTCGAACAGTTCACGACGGAGATGGAACGGAAGATCAACGCCCTCACACGTGACCAGGCAGACCAGATTATGAATCCTCACAAAACAGAAGGTATGGCGCGGGAGCAGTTGATTATGGATATGCTGACGCAGTACCTCGGTTAAGAATCACTTAACCGCCTTTAAGGTTTGTAGAGGTCGGGAGTTGATAGGCTCCCGACCTCCTTTTTACCTTTACAATAAATGTTGCATAGCCGCGTCGATCTGGCTGTTTTCGAATGAATCCAAGTAGATTTGCGTTACCTTTTCAGAACTATGTCCCAGCGATTCACAAATTATCGACGTGCTAACGCCCTCACGTTTCAATACGGTCGCAAAACTATGCCGCGAAACATAGGTCGTTAAGTCGATAGGTATTTCCAACTCTTTCCCTACCTCTTTCAGTCGCTCGTTCACTTTGGAAATGACTTTGTGAACTCGATTGCGTTGTTGTTGCTCGGTTTTATGAAATGCAGAAAGTATAGGAAACAAAAAGAACGCACCGTCTTGTTGGTAACGATCTATAATCTCCCGTGCTGTGGGCTGTAAAGGTAGCCTTATCAACTTATGCGTCTTTCGCCGTGTGTAGATTAGCCGTCCATCCACGATATTATCCGTTTTAAGGTAGGCGATGTCCACGAAATTAATCCCGCCCATAAAGTAACCGAACGCAAACAAATCGACTGCAAATTGCTTGTAGAAGTCATTGCTGCGGTATTCGATAATCCGCATGATGTCTGCCTTGCTTATGGCTCGCTTTGCCGTCGCTTGGTGCAGTTTGGAAACCTTATAGGATTTGAATGGGTAATAATCCGCTTTCACACACTTTTCCTCAATGGCTACATTATAGACTGCCCGCAAAGTACGGAATCGGCGACCTATCGTATTTTCTGAAAAGCCCTGTCCCCGCAACCATGTTTCATAGCGTTTCAACCAAACCGTGTCGATGTCTGAAAAGTAGATATTCAGATGCCCGTTGAATTTCAGCAAGGAATTATAAACTTCTTGATGCGAAAGAGCATAGCCTGTTCGCCCCGTTTGCTTCAAATTCTCGATTTGAGACCGAAATACTTCATCAACCGTGCGTTTGGTAGTCTTATCTACAACTCTTTCATGTAACGATGTTGCGGTAAACTCTTTTTTCTCGGCCTGCAATTCAATCATTTTTGCACGATAGGCTTCTATTTTATCAGCAATAAGGCGTTCGATATGCAAACGATTAGGACAATTTCTACGTGGTTTGTTTTTCTCGAAATCCCACAATGCAGGATTGACCGAAACACCGATGCTGGAATATTTCAACTTACGGTCTTTCGTGATTCGTAACATTAGCGGTGATTCATTGTTTGCCAATACTTTGGACTTGTAGCAAACGACCTCGATTGTGGCACTCATGGTTTAAACAACGGTTTAAACAACCTGTTCAAACGTGCATAAAACCGCTACGAAAAAGATAAAAGAAGAATGACCTACATTGCTGTAAGTCGTTCATTTTTAAGTGGTACCAGCGGGAATCGAACCAGCGACACAAGGATTTTCAGTCCTTTGCTCTACCAACTGAGCTATGGCACCATCCCGATCCGGAACGGATTTTCGTTCGAATCGTGGTGCAAAGTTAAGGATAATTTTTAAAATTCCAAATTCTGAGTAAAAAAATTCATACCCTTTCGACGCTTCCTTCGCTCCTCGTCCTTCGACGCTCCCGGCGGAGGAAGAGTGCATATCCGTATCGGAAGGCTGTACCGCTCCCTGTACGGACGAAGATCCCGCTGGGCCGATCCGTATGGCGTATGCAATGCGGAGCGGGTCAAGGCACCGTCGTCCGGATGACTTCGACGATACGGACGTCGATGCCGGCTTCCTGCAATTGTTCGACCACGATCGGCGACACGCCGTCGTCGGTAATGACCATGTCGATGCGGTCGACGTCGCACATCTTGCAGAATCCCCGCCGGCCGAATTTCGAGGAGTCGACCAGCGCGATGACCTTCTGCACCGTCTCGATCATCATCAGCGCCAGGTGACCGCCCATGAGATTGGTCGTCGTCACACCGTAGTTGAGATCGAAACCGTCCACCCCGAAGAAGAGCTTGCTGCACGAAAACTGCCGGAGCATCTGTTCGGCGAAAGGCCCTACGACCGAAAACGAACTGTTGCGCAGCACGCCGCCGAGCTGGATTACCGTGCATTCGTCGTTCTCCGCGAGCGTCGTGGCGACGCTCAGCGACGTCGTGATCGCCGTCAGCTCCTCCACCTCGCGGATCTCGCGCGCCATGGCGAGCGTCGTCGTCCCCGAAGCGATGAGAATCGTGTCGCGCGGTTCCACGAGCCGTGCGGCATAGGCTCCGATGGCGCGTTTTTGGTCGGAACAGAGTTTCTCCTTGTCGTTGACGTGACGCTCCTGAATGTAGGGGTTGGCCAGGATCGCCGAACCGTGTACGCGGTAAAGCATCTGCTGCTGTTCGAGCAGCGTCAGATCCTTGCGGATCGTCACCTCCGAGACGCCGAGCATGTGGGCCAGTTGCGAAACGGACAGCGATGTCTGCTGGTGCAACAGTGCCATGATCCTGCGGTGCCGTTCGTTGACGATCGCCGGTGCCTGCGGAAGGGAGTGAGAGTGTTCGAGAGGGGGCTTCATGTTCGTGCTATTTTATTGCCTGTCGGAAGAGCGGGATACTTTCGTCGAGGGTCATTCCCTTGCGGTAGATGCCTGCCGTCCCGCCGACGAAGATCGAGGCGCCCATGTCGCGCATGAGGCGGGCGCGTTCGCAGCTTACCGACCCGTCGACCGAAATTTCCGTTTCGGGGTGGCCGTGTTCGTCGAGGAAGCGGCGTGCGGCAGCGACTTTGTCGAGGATGCCGTCGATGAGCTTCGCTCCGGCGAAACCGGGTTGGACGAGCATCAGGATCACCCATTCGATCTCGTCGAGATAGGGCGTCAGCGCCTCGACCGGCGTGGAGGGATTCACCACCAGTCCGAAATGCGCTCCGCGCGCCCGGACGGCTTTCGCCAGCTCGTGCAGCTGTTCCCCCAGTTCGACGTGCAGCGAAATCCGGTCGCCGGGACGGATGTCCATCGCCTCCATGATCGGGAGGGGGTGTTCGACCATCAGGTGGATGTCGAGCGGCAGCTTCGTTACGCGGTGCATCGCCGCGATGAAATCGACGCCGAACGTGAGGTTGGGAACGAAATGGGCGTCCATCACATCCACGTGGAGGTAATCCACGCCGTTGCGTTCCAATTGCTTGATGTCGCGCTCCAGATTCATCAGATCGGAGCACATGACCGAAACCGATATTTTTCCTTCTTTGGTGGGTTGCATGGTGTATTTATTATGCTTGCAGATTGATTTTTTTCTCCCGTTCGGCGTTGAATTTCGCCGCCGCTTCGTAGCCGTCGCCCTTGGCGTTCCAGATCGTGGCGATCGTCAGCATACCGACGACGGCGAAGGCGAGGATCACGATGTAGGTGCTGCCCCAGCCGTAGTGGTCGGCCACGTAGCCGAATCCCACGCCCGAGATCAGCGTGCTGGCGTAACCGAAGATACCCAGGATGCCGTTGGCGCTGGCCGCCGCCTCCTTGGTGGCCTGGTTGGCCGCCGCGATGCCCAGCAATGCCTGCGGGCCGTAGATGAAGAAGGCGATCAGCGTGAAGGGAATGGCCAGTACCCATGCCGAGGCCGTGTCGGGGACGAGCCAGAAGATCGCCGTGGAGATGATGGCGCCGAGCATACAGAACACGCAGGTGCGGTGGGCGCGGCTGCCGAAGATATGGTCCGTGGCCCAGCCTGCGACGACCATGCCCAGATTGCCGCCCACGAACTCGAAGACGGCTACCATGATGCCCGCCACGGCGACCGATACGCCCTTCGAACCGGGCAGGAGCATCATGCCCCAGTCGAGCATCGAGAAGCGGACGATGTAGACGAAGAAGTTGGTGACGGCCAGCACCCAGATGATCGGGTTGCCGAATACCATGCGGCGCAGGAACGCCTTGTGGTAGGCGGAGTCCGACGTGGTCTCCTTCTTCTCCCCGACGGCCGGCGGTGCGGCCTGCGTTTCCAGCTCGGGCAGTCCGACCGACGACGGCTTGTCGCGCAGCGTGAGATAGAGCGCACCTGCGCCGATGAGCGAAATGGCCGCCGGAACGAGGAAGCAGAGACGCCATGCGCTGTTGTCGAAGTGGTGGACGAGAAGCGCCCCCAGCACGAAAATCAGACCGGCGCCGATCGAGTGCGACATGTTCCAGATCGACATCTTGGTCGCCAGTTCGTTGGCCGGGACCCAGTGGGTCATCAGCGGCGAGACGGGCGGCACGCCCATGCCCTGGAAATAGCCGTTCAGCAGCAGGATCGAACCCATGATGATCGTCAGCGCCGTGATGTATTCGCTGCCGCCGGCCGTGCCCGTGATGAGCAGGGCCATTTTGTCGCTGAACCCGAACCCGATGTTGACGAGCGCGCAGAGCGCCAGGCCCAGCGCCATGAATTTGCGGGCGCTCACCCGATCGGCGATGAATCCGTTGATGAACCGCGAAACGCCGTAGATGACGCCGTTGAGGGTCAGGAAGATTCCGAGCTGCGTCTTGGTGATGCCGAAGGTAGCCTCGATGCTCGGCATGGCGGTGTTGAAGTTCTTGCGCACGAAATAGTAGAGTGCGTAACCGATCATCGAGACGATGATGGTGCGGGTTTGCCAGTACTTGAATTTTTTCGTTTGTTCGGGTGTCATCATTCGGTTTGAGTTTGAGTTTCACTGCCGCAGCGGTGTGCCGCGCGGCAGTGAAAGCGGTTCGTATTGTTTCGACTGCTTATGCAAATGTAAGTAAAAAATCGTAAGGAACAACAGAAAGGCAGACGTTACTTATGGAATTATGATTTTTTCTCTTTACATTTGCGGTATATTCAACCGTATATTTCGGGCGAACCAGAACCCTAAACGTATTCTCGAAAATGAAAAGACTTCTCTACTTTTTTTTGGCAGGCCTCCTGTTCGCGCTGCCGATGACGGCCGCCGCGCAGCCTTCGGTGCATGTCGTCTCCGGCCCCTACCTCCAAGCGGTGGGCGAGCGGGAGTTCACGGTGGTTTGGACCACCAACATCGACGCCGTCTCGTGGGTCGAGATCGCACCCGACGACGGTACGCATTTCTACAACACCGAACGTCCGAAATACTATCAGGTGCTCAACGGCCGCCGTCCGATCGGCAAGCTCCATGTGGTGACGGTGAGCGGACTCGAACCCGCCACCACCTACCGTTACAGGGTGATGCAGAACGGCGTGCTGGTGAACGAAGGCCGCAAGCGCGTCATCTTCGGCGAGGGCTTCGGCAGCGACATCCTGCGGCACAAGCCCTTCGAGGTGACGACGCTCGACCGCTCGAAGAGCGAGGTCGCCTTCTCGGTGGTGAACGACATGCACGAGCACGACTCGATCCTGCGCGTTCTCTACAAGGACGTGAAGCCCGGCAAGTACGACTTCGTCTGCTTCAACGGCGACATGACCACGTCGATCGACGCCGAGAGCGAGCTGATGGATCACTACCTCACCTCGTCGTCGGAGCTCTTCGCCTCCGATACGCCGCTCTACGTGGCGCGCGGCAACCATGAGAACCGCGGTACGTTCGCCATGGAGTGGATGAACTACTTTCCTTCGTCGACGGGGCGTCCTTACTTTTCGTTCCGTCAGGGGCCCGTCTACTTCATCGTGCTAGACAGCGGCGAAGACAAGCCCGACAGCGACATCCGCAACATGGATCTGATGCGTTCCGACGATTTCCGTGCCGAGGAGGCCGAGTGGCTGGCGCGCGTGGTCGAGGAGCCCGATTTCAAGAGCGCCCCCGTGCGCATCGTCTTCTGCCACATGCCTCCTGCTCCCGGCGGCTGGCACGGCGGCTCGGAGGTGGCGCGGCTGTTCGTCCCGATTCTCAACCGTGCGGGTATCGACCTGATGCTGTCGGCCCATATCCACCGTTACAAATTCTGGGACAAGGGCGAGAACGGCTGCGATTTCCCCGTGCTGTGCAATCCCAATTTGACCCGTATGGACGTAAAGGCGGACGCCCGCAACATCGACGTGAAGATTTACGATGCTTCGGGTGCGTTGAAACACCAGAACAAATTTACGAAATAGCCGTTCGCCGACATTTCGGCTGCGCCGTTCCCCGATCGGGGAACGGCATTTTTTATCATCGGTGACGGCTTACTCCATGATTTTCGCAATCTTAGACTTCGCTTCGGACATCGTGTTCCGGCAAAACGGATATCCGTTTTTTTCGCATCGTCGGCTGTGCCTTGCGATGCTGCGTCCCCGTGTCATCGAATAAATGTTTGCTTCTGCGCTCGATTTTTCCTATCTTTGACTTCGTCTTAGATAGCTTCGTCTCGGCATAGTCAAACATGCGTTTGCTTCTGCGCTCGACTTTTGCTATCTTTGGCTTCGCCTTAGATACTGTCTCGGCACAATCAAACATGCGTTTGCTTCTGCGCTCGACTTTTCGTATCTTTGTAAGGACAATGCGGCCGCTGGCCGGCGATCCGCTCCGGCGGGCGCGCTCCGGACGCAGACTGGCAGGGGCTAAATTAAAATATACGGATATGAACAGCAAATACGCTTTGCCCAAAGACGGAGGATTGATCGTCGACTCGGCTCCGAGCGACATCATCCGCCGCTATGAAAAGATTCCCGCCTCGGTCTTCGAACACGAATCCGAAGGCGTGGGGTATGTCGCCGACCTGATCGTGCGGGCGATCAAGAAACACAACGAATATTCGCTTTCGAACGAGATTTTCGAGGACGTGCAGCCCTTCGTGCTGGGACTCACGACCGGCCGAACGCCGCTGGGGCTTTACCACGAGCTGGTGCGCCGCTACCGAGACGGCATGGTGAGTTTTTCGAACGTCGCGGTTTACAGCCTCGACGAATTCTACCCGATCGGGGCCGACGAGCCGCAGAGCCGCAACTACCGCATCCACGAGGAGTTTCTCAACCATATCGATATCCTGCCCGAAAACATCCATATTCCCGACGGGACGGTGCCCGAATCGCGCATCTCGCGTTACTGCGAATCCTACGACCGGGCGATCAACCACATCGATCTGATGATTATCGGCGTCGGCGAGCAGGGGCAGCTCGGGTTCAACGAGCCCGGCTCCTACGAGAAGTCGCGCACGCGGCTGGTGCAGCTTTCGCACGACTCTCGCAAGATCCAGTCGTCGGCCTTCTCGGGGATCGACGATACGCCCAAAATGGCCATTACGATGGGGATCGATACCATCATGCGCGCCGATAAGATCGTGCTCATGGCATGGGGCGAGGAGAAGGCCGACGTGATCCGCAAGGTCGTCGAGGGGCAGATCACCGATCAGGTGCCCGCCACGGCGTTGCAGGAGCACCACAACATCGAGGTGGTGATCGACGAGAACGCCGCCGGAAAGCTCACGCGCGAGGTTGCGCCGTGGCTGGTCGGCCCCTGCGAGTGGACGCCCAAGTTCACGCGCAAGGCGGTCATCTGGCTGTGCGGCGTGGTGGGGAAGCCGATTCTGAAACTCACCCACTCGGACTACATCGAAAATTCGCTGGGCGAACTGCTCGAAGCCAAAGGGCCTTACGACAAGATCAACATCGACGTCTTCAACGACCTGCAACATACCATTACCGGCTGGCCGGGCGGCAAGCCCAACGCCGACGACTCGACGCGGCCCGTTCCGTCGAAGCCCTTTCCCAAAAAGGTGCTGATCTTCTCGCCGCACCCCGACGACGACGTGATTTCGATGGGCGGCACCTTCATCCGTCTGGTCGACCACGGGCACGACGTGCACGTGGCCTACGAGACGTCGGGCGATTTCGCCGTCAACGACGACGTCGTCCTGCAACAGCTCGATACGGTGCGTGAACTGGGTTTCGCGGATCGTTTCGATGAGGTGAAACGTCTTATCGCCGGTAAAGTGAAGGGGCAGCCCGAACCGCGCGAGCTGTTGGACATCAAGGCGGCGATCCGCCGCGCCGAGGCCAAGGCCGCCGACCGTTCGTTCGGGCTCGACCCGTCGCACGTCCATTTCCTGAACCTGCCTTTCTACGAAACGGGCGGATTGAAGAAGGCACCGCTTTCGCAGCGCGACATCGATATCATCGTCAAGCTGTTGCGCGAGATCGAACCCGACCAGATCTATGCCGCAGGCGATCTGGCCGATCCGCACGGTACGCACCGCACCTGCATGGAGGCCGTGCTGGGAGCGTTGGAGGTCGCTAAGGACGACGCATGGCTCAAGAATTGCCATCTGTGGCTCTATCGCGGGGCCTGGTTGGAGTGGGATCTGGGGATGGTCGACATGGCCGTGCCCCTTTCGCCCGACGAGCTGATCAAGAAACGTCACGCCATCTACCGCCACGTGTCGCAGAAGGATATCGTGCCCTTCCCGGGCAGCGATTCGCGCGAATTCTGGCAGCGCGCCGAGGAGCGCACGCAGAATACCGCCCGCCTCTACGACAAGTTGGGCATGGCCGAATACCAGGCCATCGAGGTCTTCGTGAAAATGTTTTAACACCAAATAAGATTCTATGAGACTGATTATCGAAGAGAACGACGCGAAAGCCGGCCTGTGGACGGCCCGCTACATCGTCGCGCGGATCAAGGAGAAGGCGGCCCGGACCGACCGTCCGTTCGTATTGGGACTGCCCACCGGCTCGACGCCCGTGGAGACCTACAAGGAACTGGTGCGCCTGTATGAGGCGGGCGAGGTGTCGTTCCGCAATGTCGTTACGTTCAATATGGACGAATACGTGGGCATCCCCGAAGATCACCCTGAAAGCTATCACACCTTCATGCGCAGGCATTTCTTCGACCATGTCGACGTGCCGGCCGCGAACATCCACATCCTCGACGGCAACGCCCCCGATCTGCAAAAGGAGTGCGAGGAGTACGAGCGTAAGATCGTCGCCGCAGGCGGCATCGACCTCTTCCTGGGCGGTATCGGCGAAGACGGCCATATCGCCTTCAACGAACCCTATTCGTCGCTCGTGTCGCGCACGCGCGTGATGACGCTCACGCCCGAGACTGTGGCCGTCAACTCGCGGTTCTTCGACAACGACGTGAACAAGGTGCCCAAGCAGGCCATGTCGGTCGGCGTGGCTACGATCATGGATTCGCACGAGGTCATCATCCAGGCCTTCGGCCACAAGAAGGCCCGTGCGTTGAAACACGGTGTCGAGGGGTGCTACTCGCACGAGTGGACGATCTCGGCGTTGCAGGTTCATCCCGCAGGCATCATCGTCGCCGACGAGGCGGCCGTGGGTGAGTTGAAAGTCAGCACCTACCGCTATTTCCGCGAGTTGGAGAAGAGCGAACGTCTGTAAAGAGCCGCGGGGCGACGCAGCGCAGCCTGTGTCTCGCGGATTCCGGTCATACGGAGGGAGTGTCCGAATTGCGGACGCTCCCTCTTTCATTTCCCCCCCCCGTCGCAGGACCGGTTCGATTGCGGAGCGAGTTCCGGCGAGGTTTGCCGCTTTTCCCGCGGCGGTCGCTGCCCGGGATTCCTCTTCCTGACGGCCGGTGCCCGCCGTGTCGGTTCGGGAAAAGAGGCGTCGGGACGAAGGGCGGAAGCACCCGTTCCGGAGCCTGAACCGATGCAAAGACAGGTGTTTTTTTGCGAAGAAGCGATTTTTTTTCGCGAAAGAAGTTGCTTACGAATCGGACGGAAATTCCTCGTTTCGGGTTTCAATGTTTCGGCGGTTCTGTGCTTTTCGATGCAAAGCTTGAACGGAAACGGCTTTATACCCGTATGCAAGGGTATTCCGAGGTCCGATAGTCGAGATCGCTTATTAAAAAATTTCACTATCTTTGACGCCCGAAATACGATTGTTATTTTTTAAATCATTGATTGTATGAGGAATCTATTTGCTTCATTCGCATCGATGGCGCTCTTCGTCGGAGCGCTTGGTTTCGCTGCTTGCAGCGATGACGACAACACCTCCACCGATCCCGGCGAGGGGGGGGGAAATACTAAGCCGGAGGTATCCGTCGTCGTGACGCCCGGTGCGACGACGGCAAGTTCGGTCAGCTTCACTGTCGCACCGCAGAATGCGGACAAATGCGCCTATGTCTGTCTGAAAAATGTCGAAGGGATCGAACTGCCCGACGCCGTTTCCGTCATGGCCGAGGGCCGGCAGCTCGAAAAGGTCGAGACGCAGCTTGTCGAGGTGAAAGAACTCGAAGCCGAAGCCGAGTATGTCGTATTGGCGGCCGCTTCGGCAGGGGAGAACGCCCCCGTCCTGTCGGAACCGATCACGCTGACGACCGAGAAAGTCAATCAGGGCACTACGATGGAGGTGACGCTTGCCGAGGGCGAGCGGACCGAGAGCACGCTTTCGTTCACGGTCACTACCGCCAATGCCGCCGAGTGCCGCTACCGCTATTTCAAGAAGACCGAAGATTTCGTTCTGCCCGACAAATACGACATCTTCGCCACGGGCGACAAGGTGGAGACCTCCTCTCCGCAGGAGATTTTGCTCGAAAACCTCGACGATGATACCACTTATGTGATCGTTGCGGTCGTCGAAGCTGCCGACAGCTATGACAAGGAGATGTCCGAGCCGCTCGAAATGACGACGCTCAAACGCGACAAACCCGAAAACGTCGATCAGCAGCACTTCACCGAGGGCGAACTCCAAGTTTACAGCGGCGGCAACAACTTCTATGTCAAACTCACCAACGACGCCTATACGGTCGTACTCAATCTCTACGACGACTATGCGAAGGAGAAGGCGCCCGTTATTCCCGCACACGAATACAGCTACCTGAAAGGTTACCACAGCAACGAGCCCTGGGTGATGGCCAGCACGTCGAGCGTGACGGCCGTCAGCGGTGCGGCGTTCGAAATCGAGAAGGGATCGGTGAACGTCGGTTTCGCCGACGGGGCCTATACGATCGTCGGCTCCCTGATTTCTCAGGACAACAAACAGCTGGACATCGACTATAAGGGTTCGCTCGCCTTCCCCGTCAAACTCAACAGCGGCAAGATCGAAAAGAGCGAGAAGGGCTATCTGGCCGCATTCACGGGGGAGAACCTCTACGGACTGAATCTCGAATTCATCACCGATAAGATCGCCGCCGGCACCTACTCGTTCGACAACGGCACGCTGGGCGGAAACTCGGCGCTCATTTGCGGTACGACGGAGTATGCGGTCAAGGCCGGCAGCGTCGAACTGAGCCTGCCGTCCGAAACGAATTATGTCATCAAGGGGGAACTGACGACGGCCGAGGGGTATCCGCTTTCGCTCGATGTCTCCATCTACGGTGTGACCCAGCCCGAGGAGCCGGGCGATGCGATCGTCTTCACGTCGATCTCGCAGGCCTATGCCGAAGCCGATGCGACGGGTTGGGCGATCAACTACTCCGTCGAATTCGAAAACGACGAGTGGCAGGCCGCTTTCGAGTTCTGCAACGACGGCGGTACGGGTTCGCAGATTCCGGCCTACAAATATCTCTACTCGTCCTATGTAGAGAGCGGAACGGGCTGCGTCACGCAATACCGCATCGTCAACAAGAAGACTTCGGAGACGTTGACGCTCGACGAAGGATCGGTGACGGTGGCCTATGCCGACGGCGTTTACGACATCGATTTCGATCTGATGCAGACCAACGGACAGCATTTCAAAGCTTCCTACGACGGCCCGATCGAACTGGACGACTATACCTCTATGGGCGGCGGAGGCTATGCCCGTTAATCGTCAAACGAAAATTCGGAGATAGAAGGATATGAAAAAACTGCTGATTCTCTTCGCCGCGTGCGCACTGACATTTTCCTGCGGCGAGTCCAACGACGATTTCGGTGACAATGGCAATCCCGGCACCGAGACGCCTGGGCCTCAGCCCGAACCGGAACCTGAGCCCGAACCGGAATATGATTTCGACATTGCGGTAGCCGATGGATTTTTCGCTTACGACGGTCTGGACGAGGCTTCCGGAAAATATCGTACGACGGTGATGCTCAGCTCGAAGAGCATGTCGACAGGCGATACGGGCGATTATGTGGACATTCTCGTCTACATCTATACCGATTTCGAACCGGAGATTCTGACTTCGACGGGAGGGTATACCTATCGGAAGTTCTTTACGGGGGCGATCTCGCCGTTCTACACCGATTCGGTGGAGAAACATACCGACCGCATGTGGTACATCGGCAAGCACTATACCGACGACGAGGGGGATCCCAATGTACAGGGCTGCGGCTGGTTCACCTATCAGAACGGGTTGGAGACGGGCTGTTTCGCGGCCGACGACACCGAACGGACGACGTGCGAGATCGTCGATAACGGCGACGGCACCCACACGATCAAGGGGGTGATGTACGACAAGACGTTCGACAAGTCGCTTCGCTACGAGTACAAGACGGAACATCCGGGCATCTTTTCGCCGAATTTCGGTTGATGCCGTTTGCCGGCGAATGTTTTTTCCGACCGCAGCTTTCCGGCTGCGGTCGTTGTTTTTTTGCGGGTCGGTGCGGGCGTTCGCGGGGGGCGTACCGTTCGTCGTGTCGGAGGCGAAAGACGCCTGAAAAGCTGCCGAATGACTCTTGTCGACGCAGGAATCCGCTCCGCGTCCGACGGTGCCGTGAACCGGAGAGTTGTCGGGAATTTCGTGTGGATGGTTTCGGATGCGAGTTCCGCACGGGTTCCGTCCTGGATGCGACTTCCGGCGAAAAACAGCGCGGGTGTCCGACAGATTCGGACA
>OATG01001350.1_pt1 | contig 19393 bp, 17 predicted proteins | sample 1516581 | NCBI WGS metagenome assembly OATG01 (sample SAMEA2579930, study PRJEB22360) | human gut metagenome | biome: human gut; feature: human-associated habitat; material: faeces | place: Denmark | collected 2008/2010
TCTGAGGGGGGAAGAGGGCAGTAATGCCCTTGACCTACCCGATCGACCGTCCGACCTGCAACAGCGTGACGGACGAGGAGTTAGAGCCGGGAACGAGATTGCCAAGCATTTTGCCGGGAACAACGTGGATGTTATCATCTACGCTGTGGAGAAATCGTTGGACAGCTACAAGTTCAACCTGCTGCACTGCAAGCAGACGTTCATTTCGCAGCTTAAAAGCGGGGCTATGGGCGCACGTACCATCGACGAGGGGGCAATGGACGAGAAATCGGGCATGAACTTCTCGGAGTATATGGCATTGCTTTCCGGCAATACCGACCTGCTTGACAAAGCGAAATTAGAGAAGCGTATCGCCTCGCTCGAAGGGGAACGCAAGTCGTTCAACAAGGGCAAGCGGGATTCGGAGTTCAAGCTGGAATCCAAGACGGGAGAACTGCGTAACAATACGGCTTTTATTGATGCCATGACGGAGGACTGGAACCGTTTTCTTTCCGTTGTGCAGACGGATAAAGAAGGCAACCGCCTGAATGCCGTCAAGGTGGACGGCGTGGATTCAACGGATGAGAAGGTCATCGGTAAGCGTTTGCAGGAGATAGCCAAAAACGCCACGACGGGCGGACTGTACAAGGCTGTCGGGGAACTTTACGGCTTTCCGATAAAGGTGGTCAGCGAGCGGATTCTCAAAGAGGGACTGGAGTTTACCGACAACCGCTTTGTGGTAGAGGGAAACTACAAGTACACCTACAACAACGGGCATCTGGCGATGGCTGATCCGATAGCCGCCGCACGCAACTTCCTGAACGCATTGGAAAAGATACCCTCTACTATCGACCAGTACAAGGCGAAGAACGAGGTACTGGAGAAAGAAATTCCGCAGTTGCAGGAGATAGCGGGTAAGGTGTGGAAGAAGGAGGACGAACTGAAACAGTTGAAGTCCGAACTTGCCGCACTTGACCGAAAGATACAGTTGGAACTTGCACCGCCTACGCCGGAAGCCGCCGAAAAGAAGAATGACGGGCAGGAAGTCAAGCCGGTTACGGAAGGTGTACGAAACGTGCCGCTACAACATACCGAAGAAGCACCGCAGATACGCAGTCCGGCAAATGAGCGAGGTCCATCAGGGAATTTCATAGCCGACCATGTCATCAGCAGCCGACCGGGATTTCAAATTCATAACGAATGTAAGTCCTCCAACGGATTAAAAATATAAGGGGGGGCGATTGTCAGTCTATTAGAACGGTTACATAACTATTGTGACCGTTCTTTCTGCTCTCTGGAGAATAATCCAAAAGTTTAATTATATTCTAAAAAGACCATTTTATGATCTATTTTTCTATTTGGGAAAGAATTTGGGCAAATGATGAATTTTTTTGGATTTTTAGGACATTCGATTTTATTTATTTATTCTCAATTTTGTAATCAGAAATAAAAACAGATATATGAGCATAGATTCAATTAGAATAAATACCGATGTCATCGGACGTCTTATGGGTAAAAGCAGTGAGGCAAAATTGCAGTTTCCCGAATTGCAAAAACAGGGCAAATTGTATGATGTTGATATTTATACAGCTATTGAAATGGTTGCTTGTGAAGATAAGATAGAAATAAAGACAGACGCTATCATACAAAGACACATTTATCGTTTGCCGGTCATTTATAGTCAATATTATTAATACCATGTTTATGAATTTCACGAGATGGTCTTTTTGTGGAGATTTCAATGGAATTACAAAAAGCATTATAATTGTTGCACCACATACCTCCTATTGGGATGCAGTTATAGGAAAATATTTCCTGCTCAAATTAGGAATACATCATAAGTTCCTATCTAAAAAACAATTGTTTTGGTTCCCTTTTAGTGTTATTCTTCGGTTATTTGGTTGTGTCCCTGTGGGTGGGGTAAAAGGTTATAATGCAATTAATGAAGTGAGTAAGATGTTACGTCAGGCGGACAATCTTCATATAGTTGTTTGTCCTGAAGGAGGTTTTGCACCTACACGCAGATGGAATCCCGGATTTTATTATATGGCAGTAAAAGCAAATGTGCCTATTGTCGTTGCCTATATTGATTATAAGCGAAAAGAAGCTGGAATAAAGAAGATTATCTATAACACGGATAATATAAAACAAATATATTGTGAAATTAGGGAATTATATAGCGGAGTAACAGCGAAATATCCTGAAAAATTTGAATTACCTGAAATAAAATGAAAAATGTTGCATTAGTATTATCAAGTGGTGGTGCAAGAGGTTTCGCACACATCGGTGCTATAGAAGCATTGGAAGAACAAGGTTATCATATTTCTTCCATTGCAGGGACTTCAATGGGTGCATTAATAGGCGGTATGTATGCTGTTGGAAAATTGCAAATCGTAAAAGAATGGATGTACGGGTTAAATAATCGACAAATCTTATCTTTGGTTGATTTCTCGCTTAGTTTTAATCATATAGTCAAAGGTGATAAAATAATGGATGCTTTGAAACGATTGGTCCCTGATGTAAATATTGAAGACCTACCAGTTCCATTTTGTGCAGTTGCTACTGACTTGAAAAATAATTGTGAAATAGTTTTTGATAAAGGCAGTTTATATGAAGCAATTAGAGCTTCTATCTCCATACCGTCATTCTTTCGCCCGATGAAATCAAATGAAAGCATATTTATTGATGGTGGAGTGGTCAACCCTTTACCGTTGAATCGAGTACAGCGAACCGACAAAGACATACTGGTAGCTGTCAATGTCAGTGCTCCATATTGTTCAGAATGCGAAAAACTTCGAGAGAATGTTTTACACCGTCAGTTACAAGGAGAATATCCTGTTCTCGGAAAATTTATTCCTCATAAACATGAAGCGGATAGCAATTATTTTTCTTTGCTTTCAAATACATTCTCATTAATGATACAACAGAATACTGTACTCTCCATTCAATTAACACCGCCAGATGTTTTAGTGAACATACCTATGAACCGTTTTGGCGATTTTGAGTACAATCGCGCAGAAAAAATTTCACGCGAAGGAAAGAAATTAATGAAAAAGGCATTAATGGATTATAAATCTCAGTAACTAATAATCGGTCTTATTTTCCTGATAATCTGCGAAATTCTTTAGGAGGAACACCCACTTGAGACTTTACAAACTTCCCAAAAAAAGACATATTTGGGAAGTTCAATTCATTAGCAATTTCTTTAATGGATTTGTCTGTATGTTTTAACTGTCGAACGATTGCTTCAATCGTATATTCATGAATCCACTCCAGTGCAGATTTTCCGCTTGTTGATTTAACAAGTGTCGAAAGATATTTTGACGAAATACACATCTTATTGGCATAAAAAGACACAGAGCGTTCTTTACCTTCGTATTTAGATAACAATTCCAAAAATTGCTTGAATAAATAATCCGCACGATTCATGTAATTGCCCTCAGGTTGATGTTGTATCGAATTGTCGATAATAGCAAAAATCTCATAATATACGCTTTGTAACAAGGAAAACATGATTTCTTTGTGAAAAGTATTGGGAAGAGATTGTATTTTTTGCCGTACTACTGCATAATAGTTTTCTATAAGATGTAAATCGTCTTCGCATAAATGGAAAACAGGGTGTTTTACCACATATAGTATGAGATTCCAAATATCCTTGTTTATGTGGAGTGAACGTTGAAGCGCAGAATATGACAAACCTAAAATTTTTGATTCGAAATCAGGACTAAGTAGATAGTCATCAAGATAGACATTTGGGGGGCATATAATCATATCTCCCGCTAAAACTTCATAAATTTTCCCGTTGATACTTAAATGCAGTTTACCTTTAGAACATAACAGCATGAATATCATATCAAGTTTTATAGAGTCTCCAGATGGCATATATTTTAAATCTTCTATCAGAATTATATCATTATCTTGATAGTCAACTAAGTTTTTCTCTTTCAGGAACTCAGAGCCAGATTTTTGAAATTGCTTATTCATATTCTTTATTTGTTTGTTCTCAATATGTTCGCAAAATTACGCAAAATGTTCAAATTCGATTTATTCCAAAAGTCGATATTTCTGTTCTAATCGTTAAATTACTGCTGTAAACTCGAATATTGGAATTTTATTTAGACTTTTAGGACATCGTAAATAGCTTCACATTCACGAATTTTGCACAAAAAAGTAAAAATACAAATGAACAAGTATTGTTTGATTATGGCGACATTGCTTTGTCTGGTAGTTGCTGGATGTAAGCAAAAAGCAGAAACAAAAGAATCTGTTTCTGTCAAAGTTGAGACTAAGACTGTAAAACTATCTTCAATCAATGGTTTACGAAACTTTTCAGGGACCGTTGAAGAAATGAGTGGTTCTACCTTGAGTTTTCCAATCGGGGGGACCGTAAAACAAATTTATGTTTCATCTGGTCAAATGGTATCACAAGGTGCATTGCTCGCTGAAGTGGATGAAACATCCCTGCGTAATGCTTATAATGGAGCATTAGCTATACGGCAACAAGCGGAAGATGCTTATGAACGATTGAAGATGCTGCATGATAACGGAAGTCTGCCGGAAATACAGTGGATTGAAGTACAAAGTAAACTAAAACAGGCGATATCAGCTGAACAGATTGCGAAAAAAGGTTTGGAAGATTGTAGACTATATGCACCTTTTAGTGGCTACATATCCGAAAAAAATGTAGAAATAGGACATAACGTATTACCCGGAATACCTATCATCAAATTAGTAGAAATAGGGAGCGTAAAAATAAAATTTGCTGTACCGGAGAACGAAATCATAAAAATGCAACGAGGGATGAAGATGAATGTATATGTGCCTGCTCTTGACAATCGCTCTTATGAAGGGAAAATAGCAGAGATAAATGTCACGGCACATCCATTATCTCGTTCTTACGATGTGAAAATCATCGTGGACAATCATGATAAATCTTTATTGCCGGGTATGATATGCAGAGCATATGTAAAAGATGAGAGCCTAAAACAAGCCGTTATATTACCGAGCCAAGTAATTCAACTTGACAAAGGGAATCGTTATTTTGTTTGGTTGAATATTGATGGCATAGCACAAAAGCAAATGATACAAATAGGTAATATTACCGAACAGGGTGTTATCATAACTTCGGGCTTAAAACCGGGGGATCAGGTAATTGTGAGAGGACAGCAAAAAATCAGTTCAGGACAGAAAATATCAGCAGAATGAATAAGACAAACAAACGGAATATAGTGGAGTTGGCGATGCATTATCGCCAAATTGTCATTTTGATTACTTGTTGCCTCATTGCCTTCGGATTTTATGGATTATCTGAAATGAAAAAAAATGAATTTCCAGATTTTACGGTAAGGCAGGGGCTGGTAATAGCAGCATATCCTGGAGCTACAGCCGAGGAAATAGAAGAGCAAGTAACCAAGCCTCTTGAAGATTATATATTCAGTTATAAAGAGGTTAAAAAGAGTAAAACACACTCCAAAAGCCAAAATGGTCTTGCAATAGTACAGATAGAACTAAATGATGAATTGAAAAATAAGGAGGAATTCTGGAGTAAGTTTAAGCATGGAATTAATCTGTTCAAAAATCAATTGCCGACCGGAGTTCTTGCCGTGCAAGTCATGGATGATTTTGGAGATACTTCTGCATTGCTTATCACAATGGAAAGTAATGATAAGACCTATCGTGAACTAAAGGCCTACATGGATGGATTAAAAGATCGTCTTCGTCGTGTCGAAAGTGTCGGGCGCATGAATGTCTATGGCATGCAGAAAGAACATATTTCGATATATATTGACAACGAGCGGCTTTCTTATTTCGGCATCAGCGATCAAACAATTGCATTGCAATTGTTTACAAAAGGCTTCACTACAATGTCTGGACAAATAAAATCTCCCGATTATAATATGCCTATATATGTAGGTAGATCGTTTGATACACTCTATAATATACAAGAGATGATTATCTATTCCGATCCAATGGGAAATAATGTACGTCTTAAAGATGTTGCACGTGTAGTACGCGAATATCCTGTTTCTGACAGCTATATCACTAATAACGGCACTAAATGTCTACTTCTAAGTGTGGAAATGAAGAAAGGAAAGAATATAGTACAGATGGGAGAAGATATACAGAAACAGATAGATGAATATACGAATGTGTTACCGTCTGATGTGAATTTGTTCAAAATAACCGATCAGCGTCAGGTTGTTGATGACAGTGTAACAAACTTTCTTCATGAACTTTGTATTGCCATAGGTGCTGTTGTAATCATTGTCATGCTACTGCTGCCTTTTCGTGTTGCATTAATAGCTGCCAGTACAATACCTATCAGTATTTTTATCTCATTAGGATTATTTTATGCTTTTGGAATAGAATTAAACACGGTAACACTTGCGGCATTGATTGTTACGCTTGGTATGATTGTGGATAACTCTATCGTTATCATAGACAGTTATCTGGAGTTGATTTCAGAAGGATGTTCCCGCTGGCACGCATCGGTTAAAAGTGCTTCACATTTCTTCAAATCTATCTTTTCAGCTACACTCGCTATAAGTATAACCTTTTTCCCGTTTCTTTTTACTACAAAAGGAATCGTTCAAGATTTTATGGCCAGCTTTCCATGGGCTATTACACTAATATTGATGATTTCATTATTGGTGGCAGAACTGGTTGTACCGTTTATGCAATTCTATTTTATTCGTAAACCTATTAAATCAGAGAAAAAGAGTTTCTCTTTCATGGATCTGCTGCAACATAGTTATGACAAAGTGTTGGAACTATGTTTTCGTTATCCGAAAGGCGTATTATGCATAGGATTCTTTTCTGTCTTGATCGGAATCAGTATTTTCACAACATTACCACAGAAACTACTTCCAACAGCAGAGAGGAATCAGTTTGCGATAGAAATATATACACCGAATGGAACATCTTTGGAAAGAACTGCACAAATAGCTGACAGTTTGGAAACGATTTTACGGAAAGACAAAAGAATCGTTTCCGTAGCATCTTTTAGAGGTTGTTCGTCACCTCGTTTCCATACAGCGTATGCGCCACAATTCGGAGGCAACAATTTTACTCAATTTATCGTAAACACTACGGGCAACAAAGCAACGGAAGAAATTCTTAATGAATACACTCCCAAATATACCAATTATTTCCCAGATGCCAATGTACGTTTCAAACAATTGATTTACAGCCTTGCATCCAGTCCTTTAGAAGTCCGAATCAGCGGAGAGAATCTTGAAGATATAAAATCTATCGCTGACAGTGTGACTTCATTAATGCATACAACACCCGGTCTGGAACTTGTACGTACAGATCTCAATGAACCTCTTGCTGGAATAAAAGTGAATTTAAAAGAAGACGAATCTACTCGGCTGGGCATATCTAACTTTGGGGTAGAGAAAGTTTTATCCTTACGTTATACAGAGGGAGTACCTTTAGGGTCTGTTTGGGAAGGTGATTATGATACACCTGTGATAATGAAAGGAAATCACGCAGATGAAGCCACAGCTGAAGACTTACGTAATGAACGCATCCCCACTTTTATGGGCTTATCAAATGTTCCTTTAAGACAAATTGCAGATATTATTCCATGCTGGAATAATGGACAAATATGTCATAGAAATGGCATAAGGACTGTCACAGTGATGGCAGAACCATCACGTAGCATTAATGTCATGGAGATTTCCACGAAACTCAAGAAACAAATAGACAGATTAGATTTGCCTGACGGAATATCAGTAACGTATGGTGGCGAATATGAAGAAAACGGTGAATATATGCCACAAATTTTATTGGGCCTTTGTATGTCCGTCATCATAATCTTTATTATTCTATTATGGCATTTTAAACGAGTAAGTACAGCTTCGTTAATATTGGTTTGCCTTTCGCTTTGTTTGTTTGGAGCAATGGTAGGAGTCTGGATACAAGGTGTAGATTTCGGCGTGACATGTATTTTAGGAATGATAAGCCTAATGGGTATCCTTGTGCGAAACGGTATTATCATGATAGATTATGCCGAGGAATTGCGTCAGGAAGAAAAGATGTGTGTACGAGATGCTATTTATAATTCAGCCAAGAGACGTATGCGTCCTATATTCCTTACCTCGGCAGCAGCCTCTATGGGCGTTATCCCGATGATACTTGGCGGTAGCGGATTATGGATGCCTATGGGTACGGTCATATTCTACGGAACATTGATAACCATGTTCTTTATTCTAACTGTTATTCCCATTGCTTATTGGAAAGTATTGAGTGGCAGTACGCGTAAACGCATATTGAATGAAGATATGGAACTGCAATGAAGACAGGATACAAGAACTGAAAAGTATTACAAGAACAAATGAAAAACAAGATGAAGCCGAAAGGAATGAAACAACTGATAACCTTTGCGCTATGGGGCGCATTGAGTCTGTCTGCTTTCGGGCAGAAAACATATACGCTGGACGAATGTCGTGCAATGGCTTTTCAAAACAATGTAAAGATGCGTAATGCTGCCAATGAGGTGGAAGCCGCCATACATGTACGCAAAGAAGCATTCACCAACTATTTCCCAAATGTCAGTGCCACAGGTATGGGATATAATGCCAATAAAGGACTGCTACAAATGGAAATGGGACCGGGCATGAATATGTCATTATTGAAAAACGGCATTATGGGCGGTATCATCGTAACACAGCCAGTCTTTGCCGGAGGACAGATTGTAAATGGCAATCGCCTTGCCGCTGTGGGTGTCGAGGTAAGCAAAGTACAACAGGAACAGAGTGAGAATGAGGTACGCCTCACCGTGGAACAATACTTCTGGCAAGTAGTAATGTTACAAGAAAAACTCAATACATTGCGCACTATAGAAAGTCAACTTGAAAGCATCCAAAGAGATGTGGAAACGGCTGTCAATGCCGGAATAACGACACGCAATGATTTGTTGCAGGTACAGCTCCGACACAACGATATAGCGAGCAACCGCATCAATCTGGAAAACAGCTTGTTCGTATGCCGCAAGCTGTTAGCGCAGTATATAGGTTCGGATGCCGATACTCTCGTGGTAGAAAATTCAATTCCTATGGATGTAGTCCCGCCTTTTCCGCAAAATCTCCATTGTGATCATACAAGTGCATTGTCACAGACCATCGGGTATCGTCTTTTGGAAAGCAACGTGCGTGCCAATCGTCTTAAACAGAAGATGACCGTGGGCAAAAACCTCCCTACGGTAGCAGTAGGTGCTGGTTATATGTATGACAACCTAATGGACAAGTCGCATCCGTTCGCTCTCGGCTTTGTTTCGGTTTCCATACCCATCTCCGGCTGGTGGGGAGGCTCACACGCCATCAAGAAGCAGAGCTTGCAAGTGATGAATGCAGAAAACCAGCTTACCGATAACTCGGAATTACTCGTTATTGCTATGGAGAAAGCATGGACAGACTTGCAGGATGCCTACAAACAGATACTCCTCGCCTGCAACTCTATAGATCAGTCCTCGGAAAACCTGCGGCTGAATGAGGATTATTATCATGCCGGAACAACAACCATGAGCGACCTGCTGGATGCACAGACCATGTTTCAGCAGAGCCGCGATAAGTATGTGGAAACTTATGCCCAATTCCAAATCAAAACAGTGGAATACTTGCAGGCGACAGGAAGATAAATAATAAAACAACGAGAATATGAATATGGATAAAAGAATAATTGGAGAGAAAGCAGGTATCATCTGGAGAACACTGCATAACAACAAGATGTCGTGGGAAGAGCTATTAAAGAACACGGGGCTCAAACCACTGGAACTGGCAAGTGGCATCGGCTGGCTTGCCAGAGAGGACAAAATATCCATTTATCCCAATAACGGAATTGTATATTTTGAAATCTATCAGGAACATTACTATTGATGAATTGAAAGGGAGTGACTTTAAAACGGTCTATCCTCATATTCTGTAGATGGCAAATTCTATATTCACTCAGAAGAAAAGGGCACTGTCGTCTCCGTCTGTTGCGGATTTATATTACAGACGGAGATATAACACGTATTCGAATGACTCTTAAAGAAGAAATCATAAAGGCTAATAGTGACATGGTGTATGCTCTGATGGGTAATGGGCACTATACATTTGCTTATTTACAAGAAATGAGCAAATTAGAAAGTTCCGACCTATGCATCGCACTTCTAATTCTTATACGTGATAATCGCATAATGCAAAAGAATGAGGGTAAAGTCCTTTATTCCAAAATTATTGCATAAGGGATATGGATATCCACTCGCGACTATGACAACAATTTTCTTATAGCTTAAAAAGTTATTCATGAAAACCAATTATCGCAAATGGATAGGACTTGGATATATAATAATTTTTATGTCGATCTGCATAATCGGATATAAATGGTATAATGAATGGGATGAGATTGAAAAATTAGAATCTCAAAACCAGCAAATAGATGAGTTCAGGAAAGAGATTAACAACATCCATATCCAATTTGTAGAGTTCTCTTTATTGGGTGAGACCGTGTTAGAGTGGAGTGATGAGGAATTGGAACATTACCATATCCAGCGTATGGCAATGGATAGTATGCTGTGCCGTTTCAAAGCAATTTATCCGGCAGAGCGTATCGACAGCGTGCGCCGACTTCTCGAAGATAAGGAACAGCAGATGCGCCGGATTGTTCAGGTTCTTGACGAACAACAGAATCTCAATGAAAAAATAGCCCGTCAAGTACCTGTAATCATGCAGAAAAGTGTGCATGAACAACCGCAAAAAACGAAGCGGAAAGGATTTCTCGGCATATTCGGCAAGAAGGAAAAGCCCAAACCGACCATAACCACTACAATGCTACGCTCCCTTGACCGTGATATGATTGCCGAACAACAGGCACAAAGCCGCCGTCTGTCGGAATACGCTGACAGCCTTGCGGCACGTAACGCGGAACTTAACCGGCAACTGCACGGATTTATCCGCCAGATGGATAAGAAGGTACAAGTAGACCTGCAAAAACGGGAAGACGAGATAACCGCCATGCGTGAACAGTCGTTTATGCAGATAGGTGGTCTGACCGGATTTGTCCTCCTGTTGTTGGTAATTTCCTATATCATCATATACCGTAGTGCCAATAGCATCAAACGGTACAAGCGGGAAACGACTGATTTAATCTGTCAGTTGCAGCAGTCTGTAAAACAAAACGAGACACTGATAGCCTCCCGTAAGAAAGCTGTTCATACCATCACCCATGAACTTCGCACACCACTGACTGCGATAACCGGCTATGCCGGATTGATGGAAAAAGAATGTGACGCGGATAAAACCGGGATGTATATCCAAAACATACAACGCTCCTCCAATCGAATGCGTGAAATGCTCAATACCCTGCTTGATTTTTTCCGTCTGGACAACGGCAAGGAACAGCCTGTCATTTCCACTTGTAGGATTTCTGCAATCGCGCATATCCTTGAAACGGAGTTTATGCCCATAGCCATGAATAAGGGACTGACTTTGACCATAGAGAGCCAAACGGATGCAGTTGTCCTGACCGATAAGGATCGTATTCTGCAAATCGGGAACAACCTTCTGTCAAACGCCATGAAATTCACGGATAACGGCAGTATATCCTTGACAACGGATTATGATAACGGTATATTGAAACTTGTTGTCGAAGATACAGGTACGGGCATGACCGATGAGGAACAGCAACGGGTATTCGGTGCTTTTGAAAGACTGTCAAACGCCGCCACAAAAGACGGCTTCGGTCTGGGACTTTCAATCGTACAGCGCATTGTGGCGATGCTCAACGGAACTATCCGGCTGGAGAGTGAGAAAGGTAAAGGAAGTAGTTTCACGGTGGAAATACCTATGCAAAAAGCCGAAGAATTGACGGAACAGATAAATCAGACACAGATTCATAATAGCCATACATTCCATGATGTGGTTGCCATCGACAATGACGAGATACTTCTTCTGATGCTTAAAGAGATGTATGCACAGGAAGGGATACACTGCGACACCTGCACCGACGCTGCGGAACTGATGGAAATGATACGCCGGAAAGAATACAGTCTGTTGCTTACGGATTTGAATATGCCGGAAATAAACGGTTTCGAGTTGTTGGAACTGCTGCGCACCTCCAACGTAGGCAATTCAAAGACTATCCCGGTGGTGGTGACAACCGCTTCGGGCAGTTGCAGCAAGGAAGAACTTATGGATCGTGGTTTTTCCGGTTGTCTGCTCAAACCGTTCTCCATATCGGAACTGATGGAGGTTTCAGACAAATGCGCCATGAAAAGTAACCGGAATGAAAAGCCGGATTTCACCTCCCTGTTGTCATACGGTAATGAAGCCGTCATGCTGGAGAAACTGATAGAGGAAACAGAAAAGGAAATGCAGGCGGTCAGGGAGGCGGAACAACGGAAAGACCTTCAGGAACTGGACGCCCTGACACACCACTTGCGCAGCTCGTGGGAGATACTCCGTGCCGACCAGCCATTAAGGGAACTTTATAAACTGCTTCATGGGAGTACCGTTCCTGATCATGAAGCATTGAGCAATGCAGTGACAGCCGTGTTGGACATGGGTTCAGAGATCATCCGGCTGGCAAAAGAAGAAAGGAGAAAATATAATAATGGATAAAACAAGAATCATCGTGGTGGAGGACAACATCGTGTATTGCGAGTTTGTCTGTAACCTGCTGACGCGTGAGGGATTCCGCACCGTGCAGGCTTTCCACCTCTCGACTGCGAAGAAACTTGTGCAACAAGCAAAAGAAAACGACATAATAGTTTCAGACTTGCGTCTTCCCGACGGCGACGGCATCGACCTTTTGCGCTGGATGCGAAAGGATGGCATGATGCAACCGTTCATCATCATGACCGACTATGCCGAAGTGCATACGGCAGTCGAAAGCATGAAACTCGGTTCGCTGGACTACATACCCAAGCAGCTTGTGGAGGACAAACTCGTCCCTCTGCTCCGCAGCATATTGAAGGAACGACACGCAGGACGAAGCCGTATGCCCGTGTTTTCCCGTGACGGCTCGGCGTTTCAAGCCATCATGAAGCGGATAAGATTGGTAGCCCCCACCGACATGAGTGTCCTGATATTAGGAGAAAACGGCACGGGCAAGGAGCATATCGCCCATCACTTGCACGATAAAAGCAAGCGTTCGGGCAAGCCTTTCGTTGCGGTGGACTGCGGTTCACTCACCAAAGAACTTGCGCCGTCGGCATTCTTCGGACACGTCAAAGGAGCATTTACGGGTGCGGACAATAGCAAGAAAGGCTATTTTCACGAGGCGGAAGGCGGTACGCTGTTCTTGGATGAGGTTGGCAATCTTGCAATGGAAACCCAGCAGATGTTACTCCGAGCCATACAGGAACGGAGATACCGCCCGATAGGTGATAAGACGGATAAAAGTTTCAATGTCCGTATCATCGCCGCCACCAACGAAGATCTGGGGGCGGCTGTGAATGAAAAGCGATTCCGGCAAGACCTGTTATATCGTCTGCATGACTTCGAGATAACCGTCCCGCCATTGCGTGACTGTCAGGAGGACATCATGCCGCTGGCGGAGTTTTTCCGCGAGATTGCGAACAAAGAACTGGAATGCGACGTTATCGGATTTGACGGAGAAGCCCGTAAGACATTGCTGACCCATGTTTGGCCGGGCAATGTCCGTGAGCTTCGGCAGAAAATCATGGGTGCGGTGTTGCAGGCGCAGACCGGGCTTGTCACGAAAGAGCATCTGGAACTTGCCGTAACGAAACAGACCTCGCCCGTCAGCTTCGCCCTACGCAACGATGCGGAAGACAAGGAACGAATTTTGCGTGCGTTAAAGCAAGCGAACGGAAACCGCAAGGTTGCCGCCGAACTGCTCGGAATAGGACGTACAACGCTGTACAGCAAGTTGGAAGAGTATGGGTTGAAATACAAATTCAGGCAATCATAGCCGGTAATTCACTGAATTTAGCTATCTTTGCATGAACATTTGAAGGTAAACGGCGATAGGAGAGCCTTTCGCCGCCGATATATAACATAAGACCGCAAGGCGTTTCGAGCGAAAATCTGGTAAATTGACACTACGGAGACGATTGCGTGATGCTTATGCTATGCCTACGCATAGCGTGCATTCACGTACTCTCCGTAAAAGGCTTTACCAGAGCCGTCGCTTGAAAGTAGTGTGGATTGCACGCTACTTTTTTGCACCTTGCCCAACGAAAGGAAAAAGACTATGGGTAAAGTTCAGATTCTTGCCGTCCTCACGATGGACGGGTGTCATTCTTCAGAATTATATGGCAAAGCGTATGAGGATTTACGCCTTGACCGCTGCGATATTGACAAAATAAGGGAAAACGCGCTTTACCATGTCACGCCGGACTACTCCATCTCCATGTTGGACGAATGGCGGAAAGACAATACAAACATCTGCTATCTCGCAGAAGCCACTCCCGATAATTCGGACTATATCAGCGGGCTGTTGCGTATGTGGGTGGTGGATGAGATTATCCTATATACCGTGCCTTTCATATCGGGAACGGGACGGCATTTCTTCAAGTCGGCACTACCCGAAGCACGCTGGACACTCTCCTCACAAAAGAGTTATTCCAACGGAGTGTACCGGAGCATCTACACACGCATGGAAACCATGAAATAGCCGGGATGTACCATAGGAGAACACTTTTATAATCCGTTTAATAAAGCAATGTTCTGAAATAGAACATTTTAAGACGACCATAATTCATGCCGGATAAAAAATATCAATTCTTATTGCACTGAAATCCAGTACGTTGTAAATACCGTGCCGGATTTTTTGCTTTTTGGTCGCGATTTTTGCCAATATTATTCATGTGCGCATACCGAAAACAGAGTGTAAAATTTCAAAATTGACAGGACATGAATTATTTTTTATTGGCGGAAACCGATTTCTTCCGCCGGATAAACGAAGCCGGGGACTGCAATATGGAAAAAGCATACACGGCTTTCGCCACCCAAGTGATTGAACTGTGTATCGGCAGCCCGGACACGAACCGGACCATCATCGCATTGGCTTACATCGAAATCGAGTTACAGCATCATCCCGTGCATAACCTTCCCGAAGAAAAGAAGGAAATAGCCAACTATGTCAGCAAGGCTCTCTCTTTCGTAAGGAAGATGCAGAAGTTTCTTGCCGCTCCCCAAGTGCCGCCACTAATCCCTATCCAAACATCCACCGACAACACAAACGATAATACCGCCTCACCCTTGCAATGGACAGGCAACGCCATCGACCTCGTGGAGCTGATATACGGCATCAACGAGATGGGCTGTATCAACAACGGCAATATGCCGCTCAAACAGCTTGCCCCACTTCTGTACAAGATATTCGGTGTGGAATCAAAGGACTGCTACCGTTTCTACATCGACATCAAACGCCGGAAGAACGAGAGTCGCACCTATTTCCTTGACAAAATGCAGGAAAAACTGAACGAGAAGATGCTCCGTGACGAAGAGATGGAGCGCATGAGAAGATAGACCGACTATGACATCCCCAAAGAATAACGGGCGGAACAAGGTATTAAACTTGCTTCGCCCGCTTTCATTTGCCGCCTGTCAGCCCGGTTATTTCTGCTGTAACAGATGTTTCAGGTTTTCGTCATTGGCAATCCGTTCCAGTTCCTCCTGAACAATCTGTTTCACCTCCTCCTTGATTCGCCTGTAATTCGCCTGTACCGTTTCTTTCATGCAGTCGTTACCATTCTCGTCCGTGAAGTCGGTAATGACGGGTATCTTCTTATAGGCTTTCTCTTCACGCTTCACCTTCTCGGCGTCCACGACAATCTCACAGTGAAAAATCTTCTGTTCGATACGCTCGTTGAAGTTGTCGGACACCGAACCGACAAACATTCCCTGCGTCAAGCCGGAAATCTTGCTGGGCGGGATAAGCGCGTCCATCTGCGTATTGATGGAGGTGGAAACGTCCTGCCGATTGATGGAAATGGACTGCCGTTTTTGCAACACCTTTCCGAAGCGTTCAGATAACGTCTTGGCGGTTTCACCCACCACCTGCCCGGAGAAAATATTGCCGACGGTGTTCATCACCACTTTCGCTTCTTTATCGCCATAGTCGCGCACCAACTGGCTGAAATCCTGAAAGCCCAGACACACGGCAACCTTGTTGCTTCGTGCGGTGGCTATAAGGTTATCCAGCCCCTTGAAATATATCGTCGGTAGTTCATCTATAATGACCGATGACTTCAGCATCCCCTTCTTGTTAATGAGCTTCACGATACGGGAGTTATACAGACCGAGAGCCGCACCGTAAATATTCTGACGGTCGGGATTGTTGCCCACGCACAGGATTTTCGGCTCTTCGGGATTGTTGATGTCCAGCGTGAACTCGCTGTCCGACATCACCCAATAGAGCTGCGGGGAAATCATGCGCGAGAGCGGAATTTTCGCACTTGCTATCTGCCCTTGAAGCTGCTCCGCAGCCCCTCCGAGCCAAGCATCCATGAACGGCGAGAGGTAGTTTTCAAGTTCGGGATATGAGGAAAGAATTGGAAATATATCCTCGTAACGACGGTTCAGGAACTCAATGGCATGGGGAAACGTACAATACTTACCACCCTTATAGATTTTGAGATACCATATAATGCTGGCAAACAAGATAATAGGTGATTCCACGAAGAAGTCGCCCTGCTTCTGTACCCACGTTTTATTGAGGTTGAGCATTATCGTGTACGCGCTCTCATAGGCATCCGTAATATCCTCCATGAAATCCGGGTGGATGGGATTGCAACGGTGCGAGCGTCGCGGGTCATCGAAGTTTATCACATAGAACTTCGGCTTCACCTTGTAGCCCTCCGGGTGGTTCAGCAGATGGTTGTAGGCTATCGTGGATAAGTCGCTGAATTTGAAGTCGTACACATACATCGAGAAGCCCTTTTCAATCTGCTGCTTGATGAAATTATTTACCACCGCATAGGATTTTCCACTGCCCGGCGTACCCAACACGATGGAAGCCCTAAAGGGATTCACGACATTGATCCAGCCGTTGTTCCAACGCTTTTTGTAGTAGAACCGTGTCGGCAGATTGACCGAATACTCGCTTTCGATAAGCCTTGTTTCCTGCATGAAGCTCTCGTTTTCGTTATTGAACACATCGTCCATGAGGTTGTGCTTCAGCAGGCGGCTCATCCAAAGACCGCCCATCAGCAGGCAGACATAACCTGCGCCGACAGTCAGGATATACAGCCCCGTTACCGCCTCTATCGGCAGCGGCAAAGCCAGTATCCACCAGTTGAGGAAGAACAGCACAAAGCCGGCGGCAAGAGCCGTCCAGATTCGTCCCCAAGTGATTTTCTCACCCTTCACGCCCTTTGTCCCCAGACAGGACAGGGCAAGCAGGAGGACGGCAAACAGTTTTGTGTACAGGATGGAACGGAACAGCCCCGCCGTGCGGTTGAAGTTCATCAGTATTCTGTCCACCACACCGATGTCCACTCCCCAAAGCCGGATGGCTTCATAGCAGAACCAGTACACGTTCATGACCACTAAAATAATACTCACGGCACGCAGAAAATCCATGATTTTCGCCAATGCCCTCAAATCGTCTTCTTGTTGTGACATACATTGATTTTTTTTGATTGTTGATACTCTCGGTTACATTCCCAAGCCCTTGCGCTTCTTCTTTTTCTTCTTGCGCAGCATCGCCCGGATGAAGGCTTCCTCTTCAGCGTCCACTGCCGGACCTTCGGGGGCAAACAGGTTCATGCCACCGGAATGGCTCTCGTATTCCCCTTTGGAATATCCTTGCCTGTTCTCCGGTTCCTCCACCGGAACGGAAAGCGGAATCGGCGGCTGTCCGGCATAAGGCAGCGTGAAGTGTTCCTGCAAGGCGTTGGCGGAAAGTTCCTTGCCCATCCGCGAACCGTTCAGTACGCAGCCTGTGCGGTGGTCGATGAATGTGGCTCCGTAGATGCGCCCTTCCTCCGTATAGCGCAGTACGGTGTCGATGCCCTTTCCTTTGAGCGTGGCTACAAACTTCTCCTTGTCATACGTGCCTTCCAGTACGGAAAGGACGGTGCGTTTCGTCCTGTCGGCAAGTTTCCTCTCCTTAATTTCCTGCTTGGAACGGGCAAACTTCTTCTGTACGGCTTCATAGCCGACGGACTTCCCGAACAGTGAGGACTTGAACGGATTACCAACCTTGTTGCCCTTATCGTCCGTGGCGGAATAGACCAGCCCGTGATATTCACGTCCGCGCACATTGCCATGCGCTTCCTCCACCGTCATATTATATAAGGAAAGAAGTGCGCGGTATTCGCCCATCGTCTGGAAGCGGTACTGCCCGCTGATAGCCTTGACGATATTTCCCGCCTGCTTCTTCACGTCGCCAACAGAGGTATCCACCTTGCGGAGCGGATTTTCCAGTCGTACATTCTTATGTTCCGCCGGATACAAGCCGTACTTCTGTTCCAATTCCCTGCGGATACGGTCACTGCGACGATAGAGGAAATCCCGGTTGAGCCGTTTTCCGTTCTCGTCCACATTGACCGTCACGATGTGCAGGTGGTGTCGGTCGATGTCCTCATGCTTGAAAACAAGGTAAGGCTGGTTCCCGAAACCGAGCTTTTCCAGATACTCGCGGGATATATCCTGCAATTCCGTATCTGTCAGCACATCCTCCGGATGCGGATTGAGCGAGATATGTACCACCGGTTTCTCCACTTTCATCTGCGGCGGCATGAAGGTGATAAAGCCTTCCATCGCCTTGTTGATGTCCACCTTTCCCGAACCGTCATTGTAGATGCGGTTGGTGGTGAGCAACCGCCCTTTCGCCTCGTTGATTTTCTCCCCGTTGTAGGCAATCGCGCCGTACAACGAGTTTCCTACACTGATTTTTGCGACCATTTCGCCTCCATTTCTCTCGACAATTCCACAATCTTGCGGCTCAGTTTCACGAGTTCGACGGTCTGCTGCTCCAGCTTGTAGAGCAATGCCATCGCCTTTTTCTCGGAAAAATGCAGCCTCAGTTCCTTCACGACTTGGTTGTAGTTCGTGCCTACCGCGCGGAACTGCGCATGAAAATCGGACAGCTTGGTGTAGTAATCCACCAGCGTCTTGTCCACTTTCAGCACCTTGAACGGCTGTCCGAAGAAGTGCGCCTTCAGGAAAACCGATTTGGCGTAAACGCCGGACTTCTCGAACATGGAGAGGAAACGGTTGTGTTCCTCCTCGTTGAAACGGACGGTGTAACGGAACACCGCCGGATCAAGTTTTGGATTTCTCCCGGTCTTGTTCTTTCTTTTTTCACTCATATTACTTTGGATTTAGCGGATTGACGGCATAAGCCGCCGCTTCAAGGCACAGAGACCGTAGGTTTGAAAGGATTTCCGACTTCGGAGGGAATCCCGCCCCCTGCAAGGGCAAGTGCTTTTCGTGGCTGCTCAAAATATTTTGAGCGG
>OATG01001372.1_pt1 | contig 19087 bp, 17 predicted proteins | sample 1516581 | NCBI WGS metagenome assembly OATG01 (sample SAMEA2579930, study PRJEB22360) | human gut metagenome | biome: human gut; feature: human-associated habitat; material: faeces | place: Denmark | collected 2008/2010
GCCCGACAACTCGCCTGCGCGGGTGTAGTTGGCGGCGGCCGTGGCCGAGGTGGCGGTGCGCTCCGAGACGGTCAGCGTGCCGAAGACGACCTTCCCGTCGGGTGTCGGTTCGGGCTCCTCGCCCTTTTCGAGCGTGGTGAACGAAATCGTTTCGCTGCGGAAGGTATGGCCTCCGGCAACTACATAGCAGTAGAGTTCGTAGTCGGTTTCGGGCGCGAGGTCTCGCAGCGTGCAGGCCGGTTCGGTCGACCGTTCGCAGACGACCGTCACGGGCGTACCCCCCCCCGCAGGCGTACAGACGAAGCCGTTCTCCTTGACCAGGAATCCTCCCAGATAGAGATAGCTGGCCGAGAAGTCGGCCGAGGTGGCCGCCGGAGTGGCCTTTACGTTCGAAAACCGGCATTCTTCGCGCGGATCGGAGGGCGAAGGTTCGCCGCCCGGCGTGTCGCTGTCGCTGCAAGACACTGCCAGAAGCAGGATCGGGAGCGTGAAAGTCAGGTAAAAGCGTTTCATCGTATAAGTTGTTTCACTCTTTGTTTTTCGAATCGATCCAGATCGTCACCGGCCCGTCGTTGACCAGTTCGACGGCCATGTCGGCGCCGAACTCGCCCGTGCGGACGGGACGGCCGCTCGCGGCTGCGAGCGTCGCGACGAACCGCTCGTACATCGGTCGTGCGAAGGCTTCGCCCGCGGCGCGGAAATAGGAGGGGCGGTTGCCCTTGCGCGTCGAGGCGTGGAGTGTGAACTGGCTCACGACGAGCAGCTCGCCCGCGGTCTGCCGCACGTCGAGGTTCATCACCCCCGCTTCGTCGTCGAAGACGCGCAGGCGCGAGGCTTTGCCCGCCAGATAATCGATGTCCTCCTGCGTATCGGCCTCCTCGATGCCGACGAGCAACAGCAGTCCCGCTCCGATCGACGAATGGAGTGTGCCGTCGATCGTGACCGAGGCGCGGCGGACGCGTTGGATCAGCAGGCGCATGGTTCGGAGGCGTTACGGGCGAAGAAGGCCCAGAGGTTGTCGCCGGCGGGGACGGGGGCCGTGATGCGCACCGGCTCCCGACGGACGGGATGCGTGAATTCGATCGCCCGCGAGTGGAGCGAGATACCGCCGTCGGGGTTCGAGCGGCGGGCGCCGTATTTCAAGTCGCCCTTGATCGGGCAGCCGATCTTCGAGAGCTGGGCGCGGATCTGGTGGTGGCGGCCCGTAAGCAATTCGACCTCGACGAGCGTGTAGTTGGTCGAGGCGCCGAGCGTGCGGTAGCGCAGCCGCGCCTCCTTCGCTTCGGGTTTCGGAGCGTCGCAGGCGCGCGAGCGGTTGGTGCGGCCGTCGCGCAGCACCCAGTGGCGCAGTTCCCCTTCGAGCGGGTCGGGCCGCTGTTCCGTGACGGCCCAGTAGGTTTTGCGGATTTCGCCCGAACGGATCATTTCATTGAGCCGCACCAGCGCCTTCGAGGTCTTGGCGAAGAGCACTGCGCCGCTCACGGGACGGTCGATGCGGTGCACGACGCCGAGAAACACCTCGCCGGGTTTCGCGTCGCGGCGTTTGATGTAGGCCTTGATCTGGTCTTCGAGGGCGCTTTGGCCCGAAGGATCGGGTTGTACGAGGTCGCCGCAGCGCTTGTTGACCACCAGCAGGTGGTTGTCTTCGTAGAGAATATCGTCGGAAGAGAACATCTCAGAGCTTGAAGGTGAAGGGGAGGAGTTTCTCGGCCGTATCGATCGCGCTGGCCGTACCGCCGCCCGACATGACGATGCGCATGGGCCGCCCCTGCCGGCGTTCGACGTCGACCATGACCTGTCGGCACTGGCCGCAGGGATAGCATTCGCGCGGCGACGGGTCGGAGGCGATGGCGAGCGTCTCGATCGGATCGTCGGGAAAGTTGGTCTGGACGTAGAAGAGCAGCGAGCGTTCGGCGCACAGCCCCGCGGGGAAGACTTCGCTCTCGAAATTTCCGGCGTGGAGCACCTTGCCGCTGGCAAGGCGTGCAGCCGCACCCACACGGAATTTCGAGTAGGGCGCATGGGAGCGGTGCGTGGCGCGCTCGGCTTCGGCCACAAGCGTCCGGTCGGCTTCCGGCAGCTCGGCCGTCGAGGCGTAATGCTCGTAATCGTAAGAGAGTTTCGTCTTCATAGGCACCTCCTCTTGAAATCAGGTGGAAAAGTTTGTAAAGATAATACTATTTTTTCGAACAATTCGACGTCTATTCCGATATTTTTCGGAAGAATGTCGCGTTTTTCATGCGGAATCGTGCGAATCCGTCAGTGCGGAGGCGTCGTTTCGGGTCGTTTCAGAAGTGCAGTCTCCCGTATGAAATGCGGCGGGATGCGTCTTTTTCATCGGTCGGAGATTTGAAAACGGCCCGACGAGTCGTCTCGCCGGGCCGGAACTGAAAAGTCGTTTTCGGGGGAAGTTGTGCCCGGAATTATTCGAGCACGAATTTGGCCTGTATGCTGTATTTGAGCTTGATCGTCTTGAAGTCCAGTCCGGCTGCTTCGCCCGCCGCCTCGGCTGCGTCGTTGGCTACCGCAGCCTTCATGCTGCGGGCCATGAAGACGTTGCCGTAGTAGGGCACGACGTCGTTGTTCGAATCGTAGATGTAGAAGCATTTGCCCGCCTTCTGCCCGATGGCGCCGGCCAGCGTTTGGGCGTTGGCCTGCGCGCTCTTCATGGCGGCGATGCGCACTTCGTTCTTATACTGATCCAGTTGCGAGTGGGTCACCTTCTCCATCGAGACGTTCGAAATGCCCAGATCGTTGAGCGATCCGAAAACCTGCGCCACCTGTTCCGGTGTGTTCAGTTTGAGCTGGAACTGTTTCCATGCCAGGGCGTTGCCCTTTTTGAAGTATTCGCTCGACATGTCTACTACGCGAAGCTGTTTCTGCGTGTCGACGCCCAGTTTTTTCAGCGCGTCGAGCATGGCGCGCTCCTGCGTCTGGATCGAGATCTTGCCCTTCGAATCCTTCTCGTTGATCGTGACCGAGAGGTAGAATTCGTCGGGGGTGATCTCCTTTTCGGCCTGGCCCCAGACCTGAATATAGCTGGCGTCGAATTTCGAAGCCTGTTCCTGCGCCGCTGCGGGGAGTACCGACAGCATGACCGCAGCCATTAAAATGAGTTTTTTCATAGCGTATTTCCGTTTTAAGGTAACTCCTTTGCAAATAAAACGCCGCCCTGTGCGGAATCCTGCATGAAGCGGCGAAAAATTTAATGTTGCTGGCGGACGGAGGCGGGGGCGCCCTACCCCCCCCCCGGCCGCGCTCGCCGCTCTTCGGCCGCAGCCGAAGAGCGAATCTTTCGGAATTGTATTTTGGCAGGCCTCCGGTCTGCGGGATCGCATTGCGAAAATAGCGGAAGCAGTGACGACACCTGCGCGAGCGCCCGGAGCGGGAGTACAAAACAGCGGAGTCTTTTGTGCCTGCTCAGCGAGCGCGGGTGTCGTCACCCGCTACTTTTCGCTGTGCTTGATCTTTTGGTGCTTTTGGATCAAGCCAAAAGCACAAGAAAAGAATCTGTGAGAAGAAAACTTTTCGAGCGATCCTTTGCAATGCGGAAGTTATTGTGCGCTTCGCGCAACGATGATTATTTGCTGGTGTCCTGTTTTTAGCAGGCCTCCGGCCTGCCCGAATGCACGGCTCCCGCTACCGCCGCACGAGCTTTACCACGTTCTCCACGTGGTGCGTGTGGGGGAACATGTCGACGGGCTGTACCGCTTCGACGCGGTAGGCGCCGTCCATGAGCGCCAGGTCGCGCGCCTGCGTGGCGGGATTGCAGCTCACGTAGACGATGCGTTCGGGAGCGGCGCGCAGGATGACGTCGATCACGGGCTGGTCGACCCCCGCGCGCGGCGGATCGAGGATGATGACGTCGGGGCGGCCGTTGGCGGCCACGAACGCGTCGTCGAGCACCGCCTTCATGTCGCCGGCGTAGAAGCGTGTGTTGCCGATGCCGTTGAGCGCCGAATTGACCTTCGCGTCGTCGATCGCTTCGGGGACGTACTCCACGCCCACGACCTTGGCGCAGCGTGCGGCGCAGAAGTTGGCGATGGTGCCCGTACCGGTGTAGAGGTCGTAGAGCGTCTCGCCGCCGGTGAGCGCCGCGAAGTCGCGCGCCACCTTGTAGAGTTCGTAGGCCTGCGCCGAATTGGTCTGGTAGAACGATTTGGGGCCCACCTTGAAACGCAGCCCCTCCATCTGTTCGAGGATATGGTCCTTGCCGCGGTAGAGTACGGGCGTGAGGTCTGCCAGCGAGTCGTTCCACTTGGTGTTGACCACGTAGAAGAGCGACGTGATCTGAGGAAAACGTTCCGCGACGTGGCTCATCAGCGCTTCGATGCGGGGCGTGTCCTCTTCGCCGAATACGACGATGGCCATGACCTCGCCCGTCGAGGCGGTGCGGACGATGAGGTTGCGCATCAGCCCCGCGTGCTCGCGGATGTTGTGGAACGAATAGCCGTGTTCGAGCGCGAAGCGCTTGATCTCGTTGCGCAGCGCGTTCGACGGCTCGGGCTGCAACCAGCACTTTTCGATGTCGAGCACCTTGTCGAAGAGGTTGGGGATATGGAATCCCAGCGCGGGGCCGGCGTTGATGTCGCCTCCGGCGGCGATCTCCTCGTAGGTCATCCAGCGGCGCGGTGCGAAGGTGAATTCCAGCTTGTTGCGGTAGAACTGCGTCTCGGCCGAGGCGAGGCAGGGGCGGATTTCGGGCAACTCGATCTTGCCGATGCGGGCGAGCTGGTCGCGCACCTGCTCGGTCTTGAAGCGGAGCTGTTCGGCGTAGGGAAGGTTCTGCCATTTGCATCCTCCGCAGACGCCGAAATGGGCGCAGAAGGGCTCGACCCGCAGCGGCGAGCGGTGCACGTAGCGTACGACCGTCCCCTCCATGAAGCGGCGGCGACGGTTGCGGATCTGCACGTCGACCACGTCGCCCGGCACGGTCATCGGGACGAAGACCACCTGATCCTGCCAGCGTCCCATCGCCTTGCCTTCGGCGGCGAGCGTCGTAATTTCCAACCCTTCGATGAGGGGATAGTTCTGTTTCCTGCGAGCCATAGCTTTTCCCTTTACGCCCGCAAAAATACAATAAAATCCGTGATTATCCGCTTCGAAGTCCCGACGGTCGAAGATTCCCGTTGCTGCGCAGCGGCGCAAACGCTTCCGACTGCCGCCGAGGCGACCGCGAAACGGGGTTCGGAAGGGTGTCGGCTACTCCTGTTTCGCGCGATCGGCCTTGCGGCGGCGTGCCCGTTCGCGCCAGCCGCCCGCCCAGAAGCCCAGCAGGAAGGGAACCCCGACGAGCGCCGCGACCAGCAGGACGATCCAGAACACCACCTTGCCTACGAGCGCCGGCAGTGCGGCCAGCGTTTTGGCGATCGCGTCGTCGGCGGCCTGCTGCGCCTGCGCGACGAGCGCTTCGCGTTCGGCCGAAACGTAGTGTTGCAGCGCCATGCGCTGGCGGTCGATGTCGGCGAAGGCGTTGTCGACGCCGGCGTTGAAAGTCGCCATGGCTTCGGCGAGCGCTGCGTTGAGTTCGGCGGCCACTTCGCGCGAGACGCCCGGCAGATCCTCGGCTACGGCCGTCAGACGGTTGAAGTCGCGTTCGAGCGAATCGAGCTGCATGGCCAGCCGGTCGCGCAGGCTGTCCTGGCGGATGCGGAGCGAAAGGAGGTCGCCCGTCCAGTCGATCGCGTTGGTCGTCTGCTGCGTCACGCCGCCGATGCGGTCGCCCATGTCGGCCATCACTTCGGCGATGGTTCCCACCGGATAGAGCGCTTCGATGCCGTGGGCACGCAGGAAATCGACCCACGGCAGCATCGTGCGGTCGGGTTGCACCTCGTCGCCGGGTGCCGGCAGGGGTTGTGCGGCGACGAACTGCCGCATCAGCTCGTAGCGCTCGGGTGTCAGCAGGTCGGAGGCCAGGTGTCGGGCCTTGCGGTGGAGGCGCGATGCGGTGCGCCGCGCCAGCGGCGAACCCGCGCCGAAAAGCAGCGAGTCGGGCCGTGCGGCGAAGAGCGAATCCATGTTGCGGTAGAGCATCCACGTGTCGAGCAGGGCCAGTTCGGGCGCCTGCTGCATGGCGGCGTCGACGGCGGCGCGCGTCGTGCGCAGTTTCCACCGGATCGTACGGCGTTGGAGCTCGGCGTCGTCGCTGCCGGCGGCGATCGAGTCGGCGGCGGCCGTCACCTCGTCGGAGGCTTCGTAATAGAAACCGCGCGTGAGGAGCCGCATGCGTGTCTCCTCTTTCGAGAGCGGTTCGCCGCCCGTATCGACCGAGAATTTCAGCAGCGAGCACCCTGTCAGCAGCGTCAGCGCCGCGAGGATCGCGGCGGCTTCAAACGGGCGGATTCGTATTCCGTTCATCATGTCGTGTACAGTTTTATGCCGTGAAGGACGACCGCAGTCGGCGCCTCCTTTGACAAAGATACGAATAAGCGAGGGCAATGTCAAATTTATTTGCACATTGCCGAGCGGGAGTGTCTTCGGCGGAGCCGAAACGGCGTCTCTCCGCCGGTTCGCGCAACTTCCGCGCCGGAATCGCCGCGACCGGACGCATGAGCGGGACACCCGTTTTTCGCAGGTTTTTGCCCTTCCCGCTTGCGGGTCTTGATTAAGATTCCTACCTTTGAATTAAAATTTACGGGTTATGGCATATTTTCAGGTCGAAGGCGGCCATCGCCTTCACGGCGAGATCACCCCGCAGGGGGCCAAGAACGAAGCGTTGCAGATCCTCTGCGCCACGCTGCTGACGCCCCGGCGGGTCGTCGTGCACAACGTGCCCCGGATTCTGGACGTCATGCAGCTCATCGATCTGCTGCGGGCGATGGGGGTCGAGGTGGAGCAGCTGGCGGACGACACCTATGCGTTCTGCGCCCGCGAGATCGACCTCGACTACCTGCTGACCGAGGATTACCGCCGCCGCTGCGCACGGCTGCGCGGCTCGGTCATGCTCATCGGGCCGCTGCTGGCGCGCTTCGGCGTGGGGTACGTCCCCAAGCCGGGCGGCGACAAAATCGGGCGGCGGCGGCTGGACACCCATTTCATCGGTTTCCAGAAACTGGGAGCCAAGTTCGATTTCGACGCCGCCGAGGAGTTCTTCTCGGTCGACGGCAAGGAGTTGCGCGGCTGCTACATGCTGCTCGACGAGGCGTCGGTGACGGGTACGGCCAACATCGTCATGGCCGCCGTCATGGCCAGGGGGACGACGACGATCTACAACGCTGCCTGCGAGCCCTACGTGCAGCAGTTGTGCCGGATGCTCAACCGCATGGGCGCACGCATATCGGGTATCGCTTCGAACCTGCTTACGATCGAAGGGGTCGAGGCGCTCGACGGAACGGAACACACGCTGCTGCCCGACATGATCGAGGTGGGGTCGTTCATCGGCATGGCGGCCATGACGCAGTCGGAGCTGCGCATCCGGGACGTTTCGTACGCCGATCTGGGAATCATTCCTGCGCAGTTCGCCCGCATGGGCATCCGCTTCGAGCAGCAGGGCGACGATATCTATATCCCGCAGCAGGACCATTACGGCATCGAGTCGTTCATCGACGGTTCGATCATGACCATCGCCGACGCGCCGTGGCCCGGGCTGACGCCCGACCTGCTGTCGATCTTCCTGGTGGTGGCCACGCAGGCCAAGGGGTCGGTGCTCATCCACCAGAAGATGTTCGAAAGCCGCCTGTTCTTCGTCGACAAGCTCATCGACATGGGGGCGCAGGTGATCCTGTGCGACCCGCACCGTGCGACGGTCATCGGCCACGACCACCGCATCCGCCTGCGCGCTACGCGCATGACGTCGCCCGATATCCGCGCCGGCGTGGCGCTGTTGATCGCCGCGATGAGCGCCGAGGGACGCAGTACGATCCAGAACATCGACCAGATCGACCGCGGCTATTGCAATATCGACGGCCGGCTCAACGCGCTGGGCGCCCGCATCACCCGCTGCGAGGAGTGCGGGTAGTATTATTGTAAGCCCTATATTATTTTGAAGAGGGGCATGCTTTACTTTTGGAAGGCGGTCGTAAATATTATTTAAACAGAAAGTTTTTGTCGATAAATACTTAAAAATTGAAATAACGATATAAAATATTTGTTGGCTTGGTATGTGCCGAAATAGATAATGTAGAGGTCTTAATTTATGAGTCGATAATGGTAATACTAAATTGATTACGTGTGTCTGTTGGACGATAATTTGTATGAAAAAATAAAATGCAGACCAAATGAATAAGTTGTCTGATAAATTATTTATCTGTTCCCGAGTTGTTTTTATAAAAGATGACTTCTTTATTTACCTTTCCTGCAACACCTTTTAAATCAACAAGCGGTCTAAACGGTAAATAATCCCCGTTTTTGCCTTCGCAAAAGATAAGTTCTCCGTTCCTTTGCAACGCCCAATCTGCCAATTTGTTATAATCGATTGTATTACTGCCGAATCGATACCCTAAACCGGCGTTTCCTTTATATGGAGGATCAATAAACCATGTAGCTTTTATATTTGGAGCTTCTGTATAATCCCCGTTGATTATTTCCCAATGTTTTATCTTGTAAAGGTTTTGAGACATAACCCTTTTGCTGATTTCCCAATTGCGTTCCAGGACAGCAGTTACTTTTATTGTTTTAAATTGAAATGCCATTTTTGTGACGGCATGTATAATATGTAAAAAATCAGAGCTTTTCTCTCCGATTTTGAGCGCTGGGAGATTGTTGATTTCCTCTGTTGTCGCCTCATTGATCAACCAATCCCATATATCGAATACCTTTTTGTCCTTTTCTACTAAAATAATTCTCTTTTCCCAATTTTTTTTGTAAAGAGAATATGCTGCAGAACCGGCAAAAGGTTCTATTATCGTATCATATTTGGGAGATGGATAATATTTGGCTATTTGCTTTTTCCTGCCATAATAGTAGAACATGGAATACATTTTAATGTTTGTTGTATGCAAATTTACTATTTTCTAGCTAACAATGATAAGTAAAATGTCGATAAAGCAGATGTAGCTTTGGTATTGCAGATCTCTTAGAATAAAATAGCTAATTATAGTATGTTGTATGTGTTGAGTTTATTGCTCAAATTTGTATATTAAAATATTTATTAAACAGATGATTTTAAAAAACTTTGGTTGTGCCGTGCGAAAATTCCGTAAAGAGCGAGGATTTTCGCAAGAAGAGTTGGCTTTCCGTGCAGGACTTCATCGTACATATATCGGTATGATAGAGCGAGGAGAGAAAAATATAACTCTGGCGAATATAGAGAAAGTTGCCAAAGCCTTAAATATTAAAATGAAAGCCCTGTTCAATGAATTATAAGACGAATCATTTCAGCATTAATTTAGGATTTGATATCAACGAAGGGGATATTCTTCAAGCTACTAATAGATTAAATGATTTTTTAGCGATATTACCACCCTCTCTTTATCGAAATATTGATTTCAAAACGACAGGGGCATTAATTGGTGCTGTATATTGTACGAAACTGTCTGAAGAAATAAAAGGAGCAACGGTTAATCCGATAGAAAAAGGCTATCCTGATATTATACCTGTTGTCGGACTGTGTGCCTCAGAGGAAGAATTGAGAAATTATCCCAAAGGATTGGAGATTAAAGGAACTATAGGGAATTTAAAAACTGGGATAAAATTATCCGCCGGAGAACCTCGGATAGACTTTTTAAGTGGGATCACTTGGCAGGCTCATCATCGTGAAGGGAAATTATTATTAGGATTCGTATGGGATTTCATTAGTCTCATAGATGGCTTCTATTACCCTGCTATTACAGCTGTGTATTTTACTAACAATCTCAGTACAGAAGATTGGGGTGAAATATCAGGAATTACAGGAAGAAACACAAAAGTTTCAGGTATGAGAAAAAGCGGGAAAATAAAAATGGCAAGTGGTAATATTTTAATTATTAACGAGCCTCATTATATTAAGAGATATAAAGAATTGCTTGGCTAATGTATCGGTTCATCCGCAGGATATCATGATAGTTGAAGTTTTTTAATTTTGTGCTCTCTTTATTGTAGTCATTTTGCTGTTCCCTTGTTTTTTAGTTAGGTGATTTAAGTCAAGGTCGCTTTCTCTTTTGCTGCCAGCGTTGTGAGCCAAATGAAGCTCTGGCAGAGAAAAGTATAATGAGATAGGAATGTAAATTTGAATGTGAGTCTCCAACGACTGAACAGAAGAGATCAGAGTGTTTTCAAATGCAGTACGGCGGCGGACGAGAACCGAACTACCTTGCGGAAAAAAGCCCTCCCTTTGTCGGCTGCATGCAAGCCGAGCGCACCCGCTTGCGGGATGCCGAGGCGCCGCCGCAGAGACCGAGCGAAGCGAAGGAGGGGAGGGAATGCCTGTACTGAAACATAGTCCGCAGCGACATTCCGCTAAGTAGGAAGAGAAAACGAAATTGTAAAACAAAGATAAAAGAGTTTAACAGACTATGTTTCTGGAAAATGCCAGTCAGAAGGGGTGGATCGAGGTGATCTGCGGGTCGATGTTCTCGGGCAAGACCGAGGAGCTGATCCGCCGCCTGCGCCGCGCCCAGTTCGCCAACCTGCGGGTGGAGATTTTCAAACCCTGCGTCGATACGCGCTACTCCGACGAGGAGGTGGTGTCGCACGATGCCCACGCCATCCGGTCAACGCCGGTCGAATCGGCTCAGAATATCCTGCTGCTGACCTCCGACGTCGACGTGGTGGGGATCGACGAAGCGCAGTTCTTCGACGAGGGGATCGTCGACGTGTGCCGGGCGTTGGCCGACAGCGGCGTGCGGGTGATCGCCGCGGGGCTGGATATGGACTATACGGGCAAACCGTTCGGTCCGATGCCGGCGCTCATGGCCACGGCGGAGTACGTCACGAAGGTGCACGCGATCTGCGTGCGGTGCGGCAATCTGGCGCACCATTCGCACCGCCTGACGGCCGACGAGAAGCAGGTGATGCTGGGCGCGCAGGATTCCTACGAACCGATCTGTCGCCACTGCTTCGCCCGGCTTCGCGCAGGGAAGGAGTGACCGTTTCGGTGACGAGCGGGCGGCCGTCGCAGGGAATGCGACGGCCGCCCGCTCTTTCGTGAGTGTATTACAGCGCTTTGAGCGCGGCGATGAAGCCGGGGAACGCCGTCCAGAGGTTTTCGGTTTTGAGCCACAACTCGCGCGCCTGCGCCTGGGGCGTGGGCCGCTCGCTTTCGATGTCGCGCAGGTAGGCGTCGTCGGCCGGATGGCTGTCGGCGGTGAACTCCTTATAATAAGGTGCGAAATGGTTGCGCAGCCGGATCGCCTCGCCGGCGGGCAGCGACCCGTGGCGCCGATACTCCGACCAGAGCGTCAGCAGCGGCTTTTCGGGGTATTTGTCCGAGACGTCGTTGATGACCTCGTCGAAGGCGTCGTAGTCGGCCAGCGCCACGTAGTCGAAGGCCAGCAGCCATGTCGCCTCCTCGTGGTCTTCGGGGTCGAGGTCGAGCAGGAATTCCAGCATGGCGGCCGAGAGTTCGAAGTCGTCGATCAGGAAGTGGTCGACGGCCGAACGGTAGAGGAGGTGCAGCGCCGCCTGCGTATTGGGATGCTCCCATTCGAGGATCACCTCCTCGTTGTCGGGAATCAGATCGGCGAGGTGCTGGAAGGCGTGGAAACGGAGGTTGCAGGCTTCGTCCACCGCACCGCGCCGCTGCGCTTCGTCCGACAGGCGGAGGGTGCGGGAGAAATCGTAGTCGCCCCGTCCTTCGATCCGGAATGTCTGGTCGGGGGTGGGGTTAAGGATTGCTTCGGCCATTGCGGCGGAGTTTTAACAGAATGAAACAAAGGACGACTGCGGTCGCGGCTCCTGCCAGAGCGTAGGCTGCCGGACGGTTCTCCATGCCGAAGAACTGGCCCGAAACGAAGACGAACGACGCGCAGATGAAGGTCATGAACACGGCAGGCAGCAATGCGACGAAATAGTTGCGCTTCGTGGCGAAGAGCCATACGACGACGGCCCACAGCACGATCGTGGCGAGTGTCTGGTTGGTCCATGCGAAATAACGCCACACGACGGTGAAATCGACCCGCGTGATGAGGTAGCCGGCGACGAAGAGCGGCAGGGCGATGGCGAAACGCTTCCACTGCGTGCGCTGTTCGATGCGGAAGATGTCGGCGACGATCAGCCGTGCCGAACGGAAGGCCGTGTCGCCCGATGTGATCGGGGCCGCGACGACGCCCAACAGCGCCAGAATACCGCCCGCGATGCCCAGCGTGGTGTTCGAGATGATGTTGACGGCCCATGCCGCACTGTTGCCGTTTGCGGCCAGTGCCTCGGCCAGCGCATGCGCCCCGCCGAAAAAGGCCATGGCGACGGCGGCCCAGATGAGGGCGATGATGCTTTCGGAGATCATCGCGCCGAAGAAGACCGAGCGGCACTCGCGCTCGTTACGCACGCAGCGGGCCATCAGCGGCGACTGCGTGGCGTGAAAGCCCGAAATGGCGCCGCACGCGATGGTGATGAAGAGCGTCGGGACGATCGGCACGGAGTGCGGGTCGAGCTGTGCGTTGGCCAGCGTCGTCAGTTCGGGGATCCGGTAGGGGCCGAAGAGCAGCACGCCCAGCAGTACGAGCGCCATGAGGATGAGGGCCACGCCGAAGATCGGATAAATCTTGCCGATGATCTTGTCGATGGGCAGCAGCGTGGCGACGAAGTAGTAGGCCAGAATCAGCCAGACCCACACCGTGTGCGGCACCGAAGGCACCATGCCGCTGAGGATGTCGGCGGGACTGAGCAGGAAGACCGCACCGACGAGTACGAGCAGCACGACCGAGAAGAGGCGCATGAATTGCCGCATTCCGGTGTCCAGGTAACGTCCTGCCACTTCGGGGATGCTCAGGCCGTCGTTGCGCACGAGCATGACGCCCGACAGGAAGTCGTGCATCGCACCCATGAAGATGCCGCCCAGCGTGATCCACAGAAAAGCCACGGGACCGAACGCCGCTCCCAGAATCGCGCCGAAGATCGGACCCGTACCGGCGATGTTGAGCAACTGGATCAGAAAGACCCGCCAGCGCGGCATGGGCACGTAGTCTACGCCGTCGAAGAGCGTTTCGCTCGGTACGCTGCGGGCCGGATCGATCGCTGCGACCCGTTCCAGATAGCGGCCGTAGGTGAAATAGGCGATGACGAGCGCCGTGAGGCAGACGAGGAAAGTTAGCATCGGCGATAAAATTTTCTTGCGAAAATAGCGAAAAAATAATAAAAAGTACTATCTTTGCACCCGAATTCAGAAATGAATCGCCGAAATAGCTCAGCGGTAGAGCACTTCACTCGTAATGAAGGGGTCCCGAGTTCAAATCTCGGTTTCGGCTCTGAAAACCAGCAAGTTGCAGAAATGTGATTGCTGGCTTTTTTGTTTCTGTACGGTGAAAAATAGGGCTGAAAGGGGCTTTTTAAGGCTGTAATTTCCCATAAACTTCCCATTGAACTTCCCATAGAAAAGTCTGCCAACCTCCTGCATCAACTTGATGCAACACAATGACATTCAAAGCAATACTACGCAAAGATGTAATTTATAAAAACTGCACATCTCCCCTCTGTATTCAATTTCTTCATGACGGTCGTAAAAAAACCATCGGTTTAGGCATATCCGTAGCCCGTAAATACTGGAATGCAGAGGCTCAAAAAGTAACGACCGACTGCCCCGACAGAGACAATATCCAGTTTCAGATAACAGCCAAGATCAAGGAATACAACAAGAAAATCCAGCGGCTGGAAGCGTTGGATATTCCCGTGAATTTCGATACGCTGTTCGATGCGAAACCTACTCGTTCAGTCGGAATTACAATCGAGGACGGTTTCAAAGCAGAAATCGAACGGTTGGAATCGCTCGGCAAAATCAACTCAGCCACCAAGCACAAATACGCCCTGCAAGTGCTGGACGGCTACAAATCGGTCAAAACCGCATTGGAAGCAATCGACCTCGATTATCTGAAAGGCCTGGAATTGTACCTGCGCCAACGGGGGAACAAGGACAACAGCATCGCTACACGGTTCGCCATCTTCAAAGCTATCTACAACAAGGCAGTTAAAGAGGGCAAGGTCGCTGTAAAACAGAATCCGTTCACATTATTCCAAGTAGGCAGTTTGTGGGCTAAAACGCGCAAACGGGCAATCGACAAGGACGACATTCAACGGCTGATCGACCTCGAAATTGCGGATGGCCATACGACCGAATATCGACGCCTCGCCAAAGATTTATTCCTCTTTTCCTATTTCACAGCGGGCATGAACTTTGGCGATATTGCACGATTGCGTTATAAAGACATCGTGAAAGGCCGTGTGAGCTACTCCCGCCACAAAACGCAGAAACTACTGTCTTTTCAACTCGTTCCTATGGCGTTGCAGATTCTCGAAAAGTACGGTACGGCAGGACACGGAGAAGATTATATCTTCCCTATCCTCAATCGCCATGAACACACCACCCCGCAACAGATTTTCAATCGCCTGCACAAGGTTTTGCGGAAAGTCAATCGAGAACTGAAAGTGTTGGGAGAAATGATTGGATTGGAGATGCCCTTAACGACCTATGTTGCCCGTCATACCTACGCGACAGTCTTAAAACGGTCAGGCGTAAGCGTAGCCTTGATTTCTGAATCGTTGGGACACTCTGATCTATCCACCACACAGATTTACTTGGATTCGTTCGAGAACAGCCAAATCGACGCAGCCATGGCTCATCTGTTATAGACAGGAAAGAGGACAGACATCGACAAGGGGTCTATATTAAGCCCCTATGTCAATGTTTGTCCTCGCTGGTTGTGGATATGTGATTGTACGAGGACAGACTTTGTACGGCGGTATGATTTATAGACCGCTGTACGAAGTTTGTCCTCTTAATCTGTTTCTATGGTGGATATTATTGGGTAGATAGCGGGGACAGACTTGGGAAAAGGGGTTAATTATAGACCCCTTTACTAAGTTTGTCCTTTGTTTTTCGTATATTGGGGACTACTAATCACTAATTACTATGGATAAGGATACAATCGGTTGCCCGCACATCTTTACTTGGGAACAATTTCAAAGAGCATTGCACTATACGAAAAAGTATTACGGCATGGATGCTCCCTATTTCTATCGAACGGTAGACGCAGAATTAGCGAGTAGAGGCCAACCTATCACGATCTACAACCGTCTTATGTTTGAGGATTTCTGTAAACGAATGCTTTTCGCGGACAGGTCAGCCTCCAAGTATATGGAGCAGATACCCGACAAAGAGATTGTAATTATATGGGCGTTGATGTTCGTCGAGTGGGGTTTGTTGTGCGAATGGCAGAAAGGCCAAGACGACGATTATACGCTTGACGACTATTATACAGATAACCCCAATGATTATTATCAAGACCATATGCGGGAGGAATTATTGGAAACTTACCTGTTCTGCAAGCAAACCCCCATTCGCTCACGGAAGACGAATGAAATCGTATTAACAATCAATAAATTCAATAGCTATTCGAAAAAACTCACCCTGCCTAACTTCGAGAATTGGGTATTGCGTGGTGCGTTGTTGCAGTATTGCGAGAGCCATTTGGAAGACATACACTCGGTGGAGGAGGCACAAAAGGCATTGGATGCCTACCATGAAAAAGGGCGTAAGGCAAACGAAATGATTGAACGCATCATATACGGGACTTATACGATGTTCAAAGATGCCGCCAAAGACACGCGGACTGTCAGCTCGGGATTGTGTCGTATCATTCAGAACTATCTTTTATATCTCGGTTTGATAACTTCGGACAGTGATGCAGCACTCGATCTTCAAAATATTGCAGGGCGAATCAAATACCTACTGAAACAGGGCAAACAGCCTCGGTTCAGTCCATATATATTGAGAGGAAAAGAGGCACAAGAGGCGTTAAGAAAAAGTGGTCATAATACGTTCAAGGATCTGATGAAATAGTTCGATTTATATACTTCGATTTTTGGAAAGAATAGATAGCATTTTCGTTGTCTATTCTTTTCGTGTTTTTGTAGATGAAAAGGATGAACTTTGCCATTGCAATCACGTCTGACTGCGCAGCAGACGAGGTTGTGGGAGAAAGCCGAAAGCCCAAGTAAGTGGAGGTGAAAACTAAAATCAAAATGATAATTAGAGATATAAATATTGACAAGGGATCGTGGCTCTCGGAGGTAATGGAAGAGATTCCTACGAACACGATTCTGAACAAGGTAATGACGGGTTGCGGCGCGACGACGTTGGAGATCAATGCGGCCCGCCACTCCATCATCATCGAGCCGAACGTGCCCGTGATTATCGGGAAAAAGGCCCAGCACGATTTTCTGTTCGCCGTGTACGAGGGCACGACGCGCGAGGACGTGAAAGCCTACCTTGCAGGTGAGGAGGACGGTTATCGAAAGATCATCACCACTCCCGAGGGCTTCGATAAAAAAGTTCTCCCCGCCATGTACGAGTTAAGTATCCCCGTTTACGAGGAGTATTTCCTCCTGTTCGACGAGTGCGAGAAGCCCATACAGGACGTGGGCTATCGCGGGGACATCTACCTGCCCGTCGAGGACTTTTTCAAGTTCAAGGGTAAGGCGATGGTATCTGCCACACCTATCATCCCATCCGACCCTCGGTTCGAGGAACAGGGTTTTGAGATGCTGCGTATCGTCCCCACCTACGACTACTGTAAGGAGTTGACGGTGGTCGTGACCAACAACACGGTACACGTACTGCGGAAACTGCTGAAACGCTATCGTAAGGCAGGCGAAAAGGTCTGCATCTTCTTCAATTCGACGGATGCGACGTTGAGCCTCATCCAGACCCTCAAACTCCAAGAACGGAGCAAAGTTTTCTGTTCCGAGAAGAGCGTGCGCAAACTCAAACGGGAGGGGTTTGCCGCCGTGAGCGACAACCTTAGCGAGTTGGCCGAGGTCAATTTCTTCACCAGCCGCTTCTACTCGGCCGTGGACATCAAGCTGGACTACCAGCCGAACGTCATCGTGCTGACGGACGTATTCCATGCACCCCATTCGATGATCGACCCGCAGACCGAGGTGGTGCAGGCCATCGGTCGCTTCCGCAACGGTGTGGCGAAAGCCTACCATATAACCAACACGGATAGCAAGTTGGCAAGCCTGCCGCGTGAAACGCTCATCCAGCAGTTGGAGAGCAAGGAGGCCGTATATAACAGGGTGACCGCGATCCCTACCGCCAACGACATAGAAAAGGCAACATTGCTGGAAGCCATCGGCGGCATGGATTACAAACGGTTCGTAACCCGCGAGAACAGGCGTAACTGGTTTATGTGGGACAATGCGTGGGAGGACGAGAAGATACGGGCCTGCTACAAATATCCTTCTATGGTGAAAGCAGCCTATAAGAACGCTCCGTTCCATGTCAAGATCGTCAAATATGAACAGTCCATTACAGACGAAGATCGTCTGCGTCGTAAACAGGCTGGACTGAAAAGTACCAAGGAATTGTGGCGGGAGGTGGTGAGCCAGCTCGACAGATTACAGGCAGCCAACCCCGATGCAGAGCCGAGTTATATGCTTGACGAGCTGGGTGAGGAGTGTGCAACGATGGTGAAAGCCCATACGATATTGGGGGCTAAACGTATCGAAGCCCTCGGTTACGACCGCCGTAAGATCGAGGCCGCATTGGGCAGCATCGAGGAGAACCAGCTGCTCACCTCCGAGAAGATGCGGCAAGCCGTGTACAGTCGTTTCCACACGGGCGACATCGTACCAGCCAATGATGCCAATGCGTTCATGCGGCAGTTGATTTCTGATAATGGTATTCCGTTCGAGGGACGAGTGGATCGGAAAGTTATCGGTCTGTTCTTCGAATTGGAAGACTGCAAGCAAAACCAAGTACGAGCATTCAAACTCGGCAAGAAAAAATACGAGATTTAAGAGCAGACAGAGGACAGATATTGACGAACGGTCTAATCTGATACCGCTCGACAATATTTGTCCTCCACCCGCCTTGGAATCGACACAAAGACAAATTAATAACTAAAAATATTTAAAATATGTCTACAAAGATTGAATGGACAACCGAGACGTGGAACCCTGTAACGGGATGCACGCAACTATCGGCAGGATGTGCCAACTGCTATGCAAAAACGATTGCGTTGCAGATGCAGAAGAATGGAGTGAGAAAGTATGCCAACGGATTTACGGTAACGATGCACGAATACGCGCTGAACATGCCACGACTGTTACATGAACCCTCGTTCATCTTCGTCTGCTCGATGGCCGACCTTTTCCATAAGGACGTACCGTTTGAATTTATCGACAAGGTGATGGATGTTATCAGATCGACACCGTGGCACACATATCAGATTCTCACGAAACGTGCCGAGCGGATGGCAGAATATTTCGCGACACGAGCGATACCTGCTAATGTATGGTTGGGTGTTACGGTCGAGGTTCCGAGTGTAAAATACAGAATCGACAGCCTGCGCAATCTGCCTGCATCGATAAGGTTCCTGTCGTGTGAGCCGTTGGTGGAAGATTTAGGTGAACTCGATCTGACGAATATAAATTGGGTAATCGTAGGCGGAGAACATGCAGTCAACGCACGACCGATGAAAGAACCGTGGGTGCTGTCGATAAAAGAGCAGACCGAGAAACAGGGTGCGTTGTTCTTCTTCAAGCAATGGGGAAGCATCGGCAGGGACGGTGTTTATCGAAGTGTGGAGCGCAACAGCAGCCAGTTGCAGGGTAAGACTTATAAGGCAATGCCAACAGTAAATAGGCATACGCTGTTCGGGTAGGCTGGCAATTATCTATCCATTTCAGAGAGCTATCATTATTGGTAGCTCTTTTTTTGTTTATATACTGCACGCAAGCAGATACATGAATCAAATCCCCTCCCCATCGATGTTTGGGGAATAAGATTACAAAGGCGAATTTTTCTGGCAGATTATCGAGAAAAATTGCAGACAACCACAAAAGCTACGAACGGGATGATCAGTTTAATAATCTATTAATCATCTAATTCGTAGAGTTATGCAATTGAGACAATCCATGCGCCGTGCAGCCAGGATGCGGCTTGCACTGGCGGGAGCTTCGGGTTCGGGCAAGACCTATTCGTCGCTTCTGATCGCTTACGGCATGACAGGCGACT
>OATG01001376.1_pt1 | contig 19053 bp, 10 predicted proteins | sample 1516581 | NCBI WGS metagenome assembly OATG01 (sample SAMEA2579930, study PRJEB22360) | human gut metagenome | biome: human gut; feature: human-associated habitat; material: faeces | place: Denmark | collected 2008/2010
CTCTGGAACTTTTCCACGGACCGACACTGGCTTTCAAAGATGTAGGCGGCCGTTTTATGGCACGTCTGCTGGGCTACTTCATCAAGAAAGAAGGTCAGAAGGATGTGAATGTGCTGGTAGCGACTTCCGGTGATACGGGAAGTGCCGTTGCCAACGGTTTTCTGGGTGTGGAAGGTATTCATGTATATGTACTTTACCCGAAAGGAAAAGTCAGCGAAATACAGGAAAAACAGTTCACTACATTGGGACAGAATATCACTGCTCTCGAAGTGGACGGAACGTTTGATGATTGCCAGGCACTGGTAAAAGCTGCTTTCATGGATAAGGAACTGAACGAACATCTGTCACTGACTTCTGCCAATTCTATCAATGTAGCCCGCTTCCTGCCGCAAGCATTCTATTATTTCTATGCTTATGCACAGCTGAAACGTGCTGGAAAAGCCGATAATGCCGTGATTTGTGTTCCTAGCGGAAACTTCGGAAACATCACAGCCGGATTGTTCGGCAAAAAGATGGGCTTGCCTGTCAAGCGTTTTATTGCTGCCAACAATCGCAACGATATATTCTATCAATACCTGCAAACAGGTAAATATAATCCCCGCCCATCCGTTGCAACCATTGCCAATGCTATGGACGTAGGTGATCCGAGCAACTTTGCCCGTGTGCTTGACTTGTATGGCGGTTCTCATGCTGACATTTCGGCTGAGATTTCGGGAACTACATATACCGACGAACAGATTCGCGAAACAGTGAAAGAAACCTGGAAGGAACATCATTACCTGCTCGATCCTCATGGAGCTTGCGGTTATCGCGCTTTGCAAGAAGGACTGAAACAGGGCGAAACGGGAGTCTTCCTTGAAACTGCTCATCCTGCTAAATTCCTGGAGACTGTAGAAAGTATCATTGGCGAAGCGGTAGAAATACATGCCAAGTTGCAGGAATTTATGAAAGGGGAGAAAAAGAGCTTGCAAATGACGAAAGAATTTGCAGACTTCAAGAAGTATTTGCTTTCTGTTTGATTGGGTTTTAAAGCAAGGTATAAAAGAAATAATTATGCAAGATATAGTAAACGGACGCTGTGGTTGGTGTGGAACCGACGAACTGTATGTGAAATATCATGATCAGGAGTGGGGAAATTTGGTGACTGACGACAAGACGCTGTTTGAGTTTCTTGTGCTGGAGAGTGCCCAGGCGGGGTTGAGCTGGATAACCATCCTCAGAAAACGGGAGGGTTATCGCAAAGCCTTTTGCGATTTTGATGCCGGGCAGGTGGCACAGATGACCGATGAAGATGTAGAACGGTTGATGCACTTTGAAGGCATTGTGAAAAACCGTCTGAAAATCAAATCGACCATTACCAACGCCAGACAATTCCTTGCTATACAAAAGGAGTTCGGTAGTTTTTACGACTACACTCTCTCATTCTTTCCCGACAGAAAGCCTATTGTCAATACCTTTTGTTCATTGAGCGAGATTCCGGCATCTTCTCCCGAATCCGATGCAATGAGTAAGGACATGAAAAAGCGCGGATTCAAATTCTTTGGAACAACGATTTGTTATGCTCACTTACAGGCTTCGGGATTTATCAACGATCACTTGAAGGATTGTATTTGCCGGAAAAAATAAATGACGTGCGGAAATAATTCAAATCTGTTTAGGAATGAACTAAACAGTAGTACACAATAGTAACTCCATTCTCCTCCTTCCCGAAGGAGGAGAATGGAAGATAGAACCGACTATCATTTAGCTCATAACAATACGAAAAGGAATAAATTGCTTTGAGCCGCTCTACTAGAGAATTGAAATATCCAAAATTGCTGTCATCTGTCACCAAATGATAGATAACGCACTGATTATAAACTAATAAAGAGGTGACAGCACAGCGTGACGGCATTGTGACAGCATATTTTGCTATCACAATGTCGTCACGCTGTGTTATTATATCCTGCTACAATAATATACTGACCTCTTGGAATGATAAGTCAGGAATACCTTAGCTTAGTTAGTTTCCATGCAATGAAACTATAGTTCCAAAGCCTTGAAACCAATAGTTTCAAGCTGAAGAAACTTTAGTTCCAAACTGCAGAAACTAAAGTTTCAAGCGCTGGAAACTCTAGTTCCAAGGCCGTGAAACTAAAGTTTCATTAGGCAAAAAAATAATAGTTCCACAGTAGGAAACTATCAGTAGTAAGGCAGATGAAAGAATATTTTTCCGGAACAGGGATTTAATAAGCAAGGAATACTAAATATTCTCCTGTACAATGAATGGTAAACTCATCTGCTATTGCTTCATTAAGCGTTCCCTGCCACCAGTTGCTGAAGTCGCTTAGCGGATAAAACAATCCCTCTGCTTTTAATCCTTTAGCTCCAAAGTTGATGATAGAGACCTGCTGACCGGGATATGAAGCAAAACTTTGCGTATCACTCACTGGAATAAACGTCCCGTAATCAGTGACTGTCCGTACTTCCATACCACTTCTCATATACTCCATGAGCAGGCTGATGTTTCCTAATGTATGATCTTCCCGTTTGCCGGTAGCACCTACGATGGCGATTTTCCGTATCCCTTTACTTTGCAGATAATGGACAGCTTTGGTCTGATCATTCGTCTCCTGATCCGAAATTTGAAGGATAATAGAGGAAAAACGCTTTTTATATTCCGGCAGGAGCGAGTCTCCATCGCCTATGATCACGTCGGGAGTATGTCCGCGGGAAATATATTCATTGGCGGCCCCGTCGCAACAAACAACGAATTGGGCTTCTGCCAAAAGACGCAGAGGAAGTTCGTGCGTAGGATATTCGCCGTTGGCAAGTATGACGGCTTCGGGGATATAGTGTTCGTTTATCATTGTATGCTCATTAATTTTTTCCATTTGAAGTAGCCAAAGATAGCTATAATGGAGTAAAGTCCGTACAATGCGGAGGTGAAATAGAGATCTTTATAGATATAAAGTCCGCAACAGACGATGTCGACAAGAATCCAGGCAAACCATTGCTCGATGTATTTGCGTGCCAGCATCCACATTCCGACAATGCTCAACGCCGTTGTGAAACTGTCCAGCCACGGAACGTTACTGTCTGTGTATTCGATAAGTATCCAGGCGATGCCGATGAAAGACAAGATAAACACAAGGAATAGTGGCAGGTAACATTTCCACGGGGTATGTATAATGGGGAGACTTTTCTTTTCCCCGTGTCCCCACATCCAGAAGAACCATCCGTAGATGGCAGCTATCAGATAGTAGATGTTGATGCCGAAGTCGGCATACAGCCCCGCGTCGTAATAAACAAAGATATAAATGGCCGGCATGATGATGCCCGCCAGCCACAGATAGATACTGGCGCGATACTCCAGCCACAGGTAGATAATGCCGATAAACGTACCGAATATCTCCAGATAATTCATTTCCATATTTGCTTATTTATTCGTTCTCTACGCCGGCATTACCCGGATCAGATTCTATGGGTATGTTCTCAGCCTGTCATGTTAGGGCACCCCTATTGCGTGAATCGGCGGTAAAATTACGAATTTAGCAGAAGGAAAACAAGGAATCATGTAAAAACAAGTCCTCCGTTAAAAAAAACGAAGAGGAGATTTCAGCGGCATTTTTGCAATGCCGTGAAATCTCCTCTTCTCCTCATTTGTCGTGTATTATAAAACTTCTTTTTCTTTGGTCAGTTGCTCTTCATATAACGTGTTACCGATCGTATATTTGAGGCTGAACTTTTTGGCGGTTGTGTTGTAGGTACTTTCTCCTGAGTCGATAATTACCGGTCCGTTTTCAGCATCCCATGCTTTGATAGAAACTTTCTTTACATCATTAGTGCCTTCCACTATCTGATCTGTGATGGTCAGTTCTATTGTACCCGTTTGGATATCAGCCTTTTCGTCGCTCTCGTTGTTCATGGCATAGAATAGTCTGACAGTGTTGACTCCGGTAGGCTTAATCGTTTTAGGCTTCTGAATCGTCTTCGGAGTTTCTCCTTCTAAGGTGGTATGCCCACTCATCTGGTAACTGCCCGAATATTCATTCTTTAATTTTAATAGAACCAGCATTTTATATCCGGATGTACTTACCGGATATCCTGTTGTACTTTCTATTTCGACGGGGATGACGTATGACTGGTCAATCTTCAGACTTGCTGTCTTTATCAACACAGGAACTTCGGCGGAAATACCTTCAGCGTGCTTGATTACCGTATTCTCCAAAGAAGGAATGGAATATAAATCAGTATCCAATGATTTATAATATTTGTCCTCATTCAGAACGGTCCAGTATTTTTTATTGTAAATATCTACCAACTCTTCGTTGATCTTCATCTTTACGTTCACATCTCGATCCAGTGCTAATGTTCCGGAACTGCTGACCGTGAAATAAGTTTTCACTTCTTCGTTACTGTAGCTTACTTCTGTGGTCCATACTCGGTTGTAAGCACCGATCAGGTAGATTTCTTTCTGATATTGTTCTTTTTCAAGCAGGTCTTTTTCACAAGAAGTGATGGAGAGCGTTAATAAAGAACAGACCACTAGTTTGTATATTGATCTCATTATATGTTCAATTTTATATGATTAATAATCAGTTATATGATGGAAAGGGGAAAGTTACCAATCTCCGAATCCGTCCCATCCTGGATTTTGTTTCAGTTTGGCATTTTTATCCAATACGGCTCTTGGAATAGGATAGAAGTACATCTTCCTGTCAAAGCTGCGTAATGCATACTTATGAACTACATTGACAACAGTATAGAATTGGTCTCTTTCGGTTGTCTTCTTGGTAACGTCCATACCTTGTACCGGTTTGTTTTCTTCTGTTTCTGCTAGTCCCCAACGACGCAGGTCATGATATCTTCTTCCTTCGCACGCAAATTCGATCATACGTTCGCGGATGATTAACTGACGCATCTTCACTTGATCGCTCGCATCGGCAAGGGTGATGCCCGGCAATCCGGCACGGTAACGAATCATGTTGAAGTAGTACATGATTTCCTCCGGATTATACAAAACATGATAAGTGGTGTTATCTGCAGCTTCCGTATATTCCGGTTCTCCTTTCAGTTCATTCAATGCTTCTACATAGTTCAACAGTATTTCCGCATATCTGAATACAGGGAATGTTTTCGGTTTTATTTTAGCACCTGTATGACTAGTACAGTTATCCTCCGGATGGATATATTTCTTTAGAGTATATCCCGTTAAGTTATAGTCTTCGGGATTGGCAGCCTGTTTGGCACAGTTGCCATTCACGTAATATCCTGCTGTAAAGTTAGTCACGTTGGGAGCTTCGGTTCCTGTTACCGAAGTTGCGGGCCAGAAACATTCACAGAATCCGATGGATGCGTAGAAACGTGGTTCGCGGTCCAGATACATTTTGGCAACAGTTGGCTTCAGCTCATATCCTGTGGCGATGGTAGGTACAGTACCTGCCTCTTCATAGTAGTTGGACTGTTGCACATAATCTTCTCCATCTTTCATATAGTAGGCGTCAACAAGTTTTTGAGTGACTCCCAATCCGTTCCAGCCTCCCAGTTTCAACGGGAAGGCGATTGAAATGATGTTGTTGTTCAAGGGAGTAGCATAAATAAGTTCAGGGTTTTTCACAGCCAGTGCTTCTCCATTGAACATGTCTATATACGAATGGTAAGGATCGATTCCTCCTACTCCTAACGGAAATTCCGCTTGTGACGCCTGAGAGGATGCATACGTGTTTTCATCGCTGGGTACAGTGTATAATGAGTAAATACCGCTATCGATAATTCTCTTGGAGGCAGCAGCTGATTTCGCCCATTTCACCGGGTCATATTGCTGGGCTATCATGTTTCGTCCGTCGGAAGTGGTCCAGTCGGCATAATATTGATTGCCGTTGTACCACTTGGAAGCTTGGTAAAGCCGGACACGTGACATGAGGGCGGCTGCCGCATATTTGGTAGGACGTTCGAACTGGGTGCTCGGACGGGTCGGGTCCAGTAGACTGTAAGCTTCTTCGAGGTCTTTGCAGATATATTCCACACATTCATCGTACGTGTTACGTTCGAATGACAAGTTTTCAATGTTTTCATCTACCGATAACGGCTCTTCGGGAAGGATGACTGCCGGTCCGTAAAGCTCCAACAGATAGAAATAGAAGGAAGCTCTCATGAAATGAGTCAATCCCATAATTTCACGTCTGTCCAATCCTTTCAGGTCTTTGCATTCATCGATCCGGGTGAAGATAGTGTTACACTTACGGATACCTTTGTAGTATTGTCCCCACATGTTGTAGTAAGAATCGTTCTGCGTAATTTTGTCTGCATACAAGTATGTACCGGCATATTCGGCTTTCTGCCATGACAGAAGAACTTCATCCACAGCGGTCTCGTAAGGACCGTAGGAACCGGAAAACAAGTTGCCTTGAGCGGGCATTAATGCCGCGGTTCCCCATACATAACGTTCCAGATAATCTTGTCTGGCAAAGATAGAGTCGAGTGGAGTCAGGTCGTTAAAGTATTCATCAACTGCCAGATAGTTACATGAACTCAGCATGAACGGGAGGATTCCCAGTGTCGTGCATAGAATATGAAGGCTTTTCTTTAATATCTTTTTCATAATGTTTTTCAATTAGAACGTAGCTGTTAACTGTAAAGAGAAAGTACGCTGTAGCGGATATACGGCGCCATTTTTAGATGCCTGTCCCGGGTCCCATAGTTTGACTGAGTCCCATACTGCCAGATTCTGTCCGACAAATTGCAGATTCATATCACTGATACCTACGGTCCTGAGTGCCTTATTTGTTCCGATACGATAGGAGATATCCAATGATTTCCAACGCAGGTAAGAACCATCTGCCAGCCAGAAGGTAGAAGCACGGTTATTGTTCTTATTCTCTCCGTATGTCAGACGCGGGAAACGTGCGTTCGGATTTTCTGTAGAGGGGTCTCCCGAATACCATGCCGGCGTCCAACGATTCTTCGGGTCGTTCACGATAGACAGAATGTTGCCGACTTCTCCACCTGAGAAGGGATAGAATCCGGAACCTCCATATAAGAAGTTAACTTTGGCTGCTCCAGTGAATAAAGCACTGATAGTCCATCTCTTATATCTGTATTCCAATGCAAAACCATATTGGATTTGCGGTACATTGGAGTGTGCAATAGGAACAACATCATCATCGTCAATCTTTCCGTCAGCGTTCACGTCTTTATAGCGAATATCTCCGGGGCGTACTTCACCGTATGTCTGTTTCGGGCTTCGGTTGATTTCATCCTGACTTTGAAATAAGCCTAATGCAACCAAACCACGCATAACACCATAATTTACATCGCTATACGATTGGTAAGGGTAGCGCACTGCATCTTGGTCCCAGTGTACAACTTTGCTGACAGCGTAAGTCATGTTGGCACGCACCGTGAAAGAATTATCTTTGTCTATCTTCTGGTTCAGGTAAATGTTACCATCTACACCGCTACTACGCATACGTCCTACGTTTGTGTATGGGTTGGTCACGACGCCCACTTCCGAAGGCATCATCTTTCTTTCCTGGAAGATGTTATCACGGGTATCCTTGAAGATATCTACCGTTCCGCCTATTTTATCATTGAGAAATTGGAAGTCGATACCCAGGTTATATTTCTTGGCTACCTCCCAGTGCAGGTTGTTGGCTCCGATTTGTTTTTCTGTCAGTCCATTGGAACCCCAACGACTGCCACCTCCAAAGTTAATCAAAGTCAAATATGGGAACCGACGTCCACCACCGATCTGATCGTTACCAACTTCACCATAAGAAGCTCTGATCTTCAGGAAATTGAGCCATCCTGCATGATTCTGCATAAATTCGTACTGAGTCGGAATCCATCCCAAGGCTATTGCAGGGAACAAACCGAATTGTTTGCCCGGTTCAAAGTTCTCGGAACCGGTGTATCCTACGTTTCCTTCTATCAGATAAGCATCTTTATAAGAGTAAGTGGCTCTGGCAGATAATGCTTGATAACGTTTGGGAATAGATGAAATTTCATCATTTGCTTCGGTCGTTTCGGTGCTTTGCATATAGTAATGTATCAAACCGGTTACACGATGTTCCTGATTGAAAAGTCTTTCATAGGCAAGTTGCGATTCGAAGTAATATCTCCGGTCACTGGCAGCACTCTTGGCGAATTGAATATTACTGGCTGATACCGTACGTTGTGTCATTAATGAACCGTCATTGTAACGGCCAAAGGCCTTGTATAGGTCCGGCATTTTGGAGCGGACTACGTTGTGTATATTGTTATTGTTATACGAGAACATTCCTCTGGCAGTCAAACCCTTGATCCATTTTCCGAAGTCTTGACGTAAGGTGAAATTGATGTTCATAGTGGTCCGGTTTCCCTTTTTAAATCCGGTATGGTTCAACAAGATATATGGTGAGATTTGTTCTCCGTTTTTCCCATAAGCAGGAAGCATTCCATTGGAATAACGTAAAGGCACCGTCAGGGGAGTCAGATAGGCTTGTGCGGCCCAGAGTGCGTCATTGTTAGTTCCGAATCCCGGTGCTCTGTCTTCTACAATAGCTCCGTCCATAGCCAATCCCATGATCGTCGATGAAGTTAGGTTCATGTCTACCTTTGCGCGGAAATTATATTTAGCCCATTTGACATTCGTGTTGTATTTGTTAACTTTGTCTTGCTTGAAGATAGCATCTTTGAATGTACCTCCTACACTGACAAAATATCTGGCAACTTTTCCACCACCGGATACATTTAAATAGTGCTGATGATTGATAGTTACATCTTTCAATATCTCTTTTTGCCAGTTAACGTTTGGATATAAGTCATTGTCCAGTCCTGCTTTAATAATCTCCAGTTCTGTCGGGCTATAAAGAGGGTCCATATTGCTTACCACTCGGGCTTCGTTTGCCAAGCTGGCATAATCGTATGCTTCCAGATATTCGGGCATACGGGGGGAATAAGAGAGAGTCATACTGCTCTTCCAGGTTACCTTGGTGCGACCTTCCTGACCGGAACGGGTCGTTACCAAAACAACGCCATTTGCACCACGTACACCATAAACGGCTGTTGCCGAAGCATCTTTCAAGATAGAGAAGCTCTCAATATCCGACGGGTCGAGGTCGTTGAGGTTTCCTTCAATACCGTCAATCAAAACCAGCGCAGACTGGTTGGCACCAAATGTGCTGATACCGCGAATCCAGAACTCAGAAACATCCTGCCCCGGTTCGCCGCTTCGGTCAACGGCTATAATACCGGGAACCACACCTCCCAGCATATTGGCTACGGAAGTTGACGGAGCACTGATGGCAGCCGGATTGACACTGGTGACAGCACCTACCACGCTGACTTTACGTTGTGTTCCCATACCTACAACAACTACTTCGTCCAATGATTCTGAGTCGGGCTCCAGAGATATACGCATCTTCTTATCGGTTTGAGCAACCACTATTTCTTTGCTCTTATATCCCATAAATGAAACAATCAGCGTTGTTTTTGGAGCTAATGATTTCATACTGAAGTTACCATCCATATCTGTTATAGTTCCGGTTTTTTCTTTCCCTTTAACAGATATGTTTGCACCCGGGAGCGGATCACCATGTTCATCTAACACGATTCCGGCAATTTGAATTGGTTCTTGTTGGGCCCATATCCCTTGTGTTGCATTTCCTGCCAATAGCAGAAAGAAACACAGGGTTAATTTAAAATATAGTGTTTTCATTTCTATTCCTTATTAATTATTCAATAGCAAGTTTTCTGATGCAGTGGTTGTTTTGATCTGCAATGTAAAGAAATTCATTTTTGTCCAAATAGACACCCCAAGGCTGATCGAATTGGGCTTCCAAAGGATCCCCGTCTTTGTATCCTTTCCCGCTACCTGCTATCGTGGTCACGATATTTAACTTGGTGTCAACTTTACGAATCCGATGGTTATTAACATCCGCTATATATAAATTGCCTTCTTTATCAATAGCAATTCCACGCGGCTCATTGAATTGTGCTTCTTGTACATCTCCGTCCCGGAAGCCTGCGCCTGCACCGGGAATATATTCTTCAATGTCTCCGTCTAGAGCTGGCCAACCGTCCGTATCGCGTGTGAGCTTAAAGCGATAAACTGCACTTTTACTATGCAACACACAATAAACATACTTATCAACCGGATTGTAAGCACATAAACCATTGGAGCCTACATTATAGAGTGTACCGATTCGTTTTGCTTTGTTGGGATTTAAGGTTCTTTTATTCTTATCAAAAGGTTGTGTCCACAATTGTCCTGTGTTTTGGCGGTATATCACAAAAGTAGAATCTACAGGGTCGAGAACAACACTATGCATCCATCCTCCGTTGGCTAAAAGCTGTCCCATTTTATCAGCCACCCAGCTCACATTAGCATCGAATAAGAAACAACCGAAGTTGGCATTATCGCATGGACCAAATAGTTGTTTCTTTTCTTTATCGATAAATAAAGGTTGGTCGATTACCATGCCATCCAGTAAAGTGATGGTTTTATTTTGTTCGATGGATGATAAACGCGTTCTCCCATCAGAGTCGAATATGAATACATTGTCATCATTGTCTACAGCTACATACCTTGGAGTATTGAATGTGGTCTCACCGAGAGTTCCGTCTTTATTGCCACCTTCTTTGGCTTTTCCTACTACTGTAGATACGGAAGAAGTTACAATATATTTGAATGTTTTTTCAGCATTGCTGAGTTCAGCTTCTTTTCCGGCAATCTCCACCCGTACATGGCTTTCCCCTCCGGCTTGCTTGGGCACTTGGGCATAAATAACATCAGGCTTGACACCTAAAACCAATGCCTCCCGTTCATTACCTACTTCATCCTTGAAGTAAACTTTCACTTGGCTTTTGTCTTCTCCGAAATTGGAACCTTTAACAATGAATTTGGTTCGTATGCCACCGGAATCGGGCATAAACTCTGTAAACTTGACTGGTTGATTAGGATCGAAAGCTGTGCTTTTCTTGTCTTCATTACAACCTACTATTAGTAGCAGGAAGCCGAAAACCATCCAGATTAGATTAAATGATTTACGCATGTTTTTCTATAAGATTTTATTAGTTTGAAAAAAGGTCTTTTTAGGCTTTCTATTTAAATAAGGTTTAATAGATTCTAATTGATTTCAATTTGACTTAAGGGCTTTTGGCTTTTTCTCTCATGTGATTAATTGTTTTAAATATTACAGATTCAAAGGTGTAAATGGCTATATATAATTGTGAAGCACACTTTCCGTTCGGTTTTCAGGATACAAACTTAGGGGATTTCAAGGAATCAGGAGCATATGCTTTTATTCATCCATGTATATCTTTTCATTCAAAATTGCTTTTTTTATCATTTGCTTCGCCTTTCTGTTATAATATTGATTATTTTTGTGACACTTAAACTAATATGAATATATAATGAAGCGAACCGTTCGATATACCGTCCTTGTTTTGATTGCTATTATAAATTCTTTAGTTATTACTACTTCTCTCTATGCTGTTCTGCCTTATAATGAACTTCATCAGTTGAATATGAGTAATGGCTTGGTAGATAACATCATTACTTGTATCTATCAGGATCAAGATCGTTTTATGTGGTTTGGATCCAGTAATGGGCTGAGTCGATATGACGGGAAGCAGATTCGCAATTTTAGTGTAGACAATGCGAGGATGTATGTTTCCGATATAAAAGAGACTTCTGATGATAAATTGTGGGTAATAGCTAATGAGTATTTATATTGTTTTGATCGACGGAAAGAGAAATTTGTTCTTCCGTCTTTTCAGGATGGAAAAAAGGCCATTTCTGTAAGTGCTATGGAAATAACGGGGGATTCACTTTTTTGGATAGTAAAAGGCGGACAATTGCAATGCTTGAAACGACATTATAAATTAGTGAAAGGTGACTTACAAATAGAGATGACCGTCGAAGCAGGCTATCCGTTTTTTTTAGATGAGGGGGAATCTTTTTCGAATTTATGTGCTTCACAAGACGGGCATTTCTTGTATTTGGTTACCGATAAGGGAAATTTGTTGTTCTTTGATAAGATTGCAGGTAAAGTGGTCCGGAAGTTCAAATACTCTATTAATTCTAGTGCTAATGCTACTACTATCATGAGTGAAGGGGAATATATTTGGGTTTCTTCTATAGTGGGTGGAGTAACTCGTCTGCATATTCCCACGGGAAAATCTGATTATTATCAGTATAATGAGGATGCCAGGTTGTCTTCTTTATCACATTCAGATGCGTATGGGGTGGTTGCGTTGGATAATGATTCTTACATTGCAGTAACCTGGAATGGATATACTCTGTTAGCTCCTGAAGAAAATGATCCTTCTAAGTTGTCGGCAACGCCTTATACGAATACCTCATTTTTGCAGTACCGGAATGTAGAGACAAGAATGATTTCTGTTTATTATGATAAAGAGGGAATACTATGGATCGGAACTAGAGGAGGAGGGATTGTCTATTTTGATTTTAGACAGCATTCTTATATGCAATATCACAGCAAAAAACATAATGAAATCTCTGCTCAGGTAGCTGACAAAGATGGTCGAATTTGGTTGGGCACTTACCATGAAGGAATTATGCGTAGTGACCAGCCTTATGCTAAATCGCGACCGCTGAACTTTTCTCCTGTGGGCAATCAAAAGGAAGTCCCGGTGTTTTGTACAATCAAAGATTCATGTTCTAATTTATGGTTTGGAAATGCTTCCGGAAACTTGATTTGTTATGACTGGAGTTCCGATTCTTTCCATATATATCCGCTCAATCATTTAGGGAAAAAGGTAAACTCCTATATAGTGGCCTTAATGATTGACTCCCGTTATCGGTTTTGGGTATGCACTTCTGCCGGATTGTACTTATTTGATCATCAGACAGGTCATTTTGAATTATTCTCATTGCGTGAAGCCTTGAAAGAAGATGCAGAGCCATGGGTCACTGCTATTTGTGAAGATAAACAGCGGAATATCTGGATAGGGACAGCAAAAGGTATTGTACGATTATCACAGGTCAATGTTCGTCCATTAAAGATGGTTCATGGATATGAAGAAAAAGAAAATATAGGAGCTCGTGTAGTTAGTGCTTTACTGACTGGTACTGACGGAACTGTATATGTGGGTTATAAAAATGGATTTGGAATCATTCCTGTGGGCGAAGATAGGATAACGTCTTTTTATACAGTAAAAGATGGACTTTGTAATGATTGTATAGATTGTATAGTGGAAGATGAGAAGAAGCGTATTTGGTTGGGGAGTATATCCGGTATCTCAAGATATAGCCGACAACAACATGTCTTCTACAACTATTATATTTCTAGTAGCAATAAATCTGTGATGTTGTTTAAGAATACTTTATTTTGGGGAAATAACAAGAGCTTAACTTATTTTGAACCGGAAATACTGACATCTGCCACCATTGCCAGCAAAACTCTTTTAACTGGATTGGAAGTCGATAATAAGCAAATCAATATAGGTGAGAAGATAAAAGGGCAAGTTGTTTTGGACTCAAATATTGCATCAATTGACCATTTGGAACTGGTCAATGCAAACCGTGATTTCTCTCTCCTTTTCAATAATCTGGCTTTTTCGAAGGATCTGCAAAAATATAGCTATCGGTTATATCCATATCAAAAAGATTGGATTGTTTCTGAAGCGGGTAAGGTCTCGTTTACCAACTTGTCTGCCGGTTATTATATTTTTGAAGTCAAAACATTGTTCCCTAATAATACGGAAGGAGACGTTACTGCATTGCCGATAACAATCCTTCCACATTGGAGCCAGACCGTTTGGTTTCGTTTGCTTTTGATTTTCTCGGTTTTATTTTTGGTTGGTTATATTTTCTATAGTTTGTTGCGGCGGCAACGTCGTTTCAAAAAAATGATTCAATTGAAACATGAACTGACGATTGCAAATTTGGAGAGAAACGCAGAACGGCATATACGGGAAGAACGTGAGAATTTTTTTATGAATGCTGCTCATGAGTTAAGAACTCCTCTTACTTTGATACTTGCTCCTATACATGATATAATGAAGTCCATTACCCCATCGGATAATTGGTTTGATTCATTTAGCAGATTGCACAAGAATTGTCTTTCTCTACAGACACTGGTTGATCGTCTGCTATATGTACAGAAGATAGAGGGAGGCATGATAAAACTTCATTTGTCAGAATCGGATATAAAGGAGATTGTTAGTCGGGTGGCTAATCCTTTTCTGCAAATGGCTATGGTCAAGAAGCGGGAATTTTTGGTCCAGGTGGATACAGTGCCTTTGTATTTATGGGTGGATGTGGCGAAAATAGAATCAGCTGTTCAAAATTTGTTATCAAATGCCTTTAAATACACTTCTCAGAATGGACGTATTGAACTGGCTGTGTCAGAGGCGGAAATTGACGGAAGACCTTATTGCCTTGTAACAGTGTCTGATAATGGAGTTGGGATACCTGATGATTTGCAACAGCACGTGTTTGATTCGTTTGTAACAGGGAAACGTATCCCGCAATATTCCACGTCAATAGGTCTTGGATTACATATTGTAAAGCATACGATGGGGTTGCATCATGGATTTGTAACGTTGACCAGTCGTGTTGGAGAAGGCAGCCGATTCGTTCTGCACATTCCGATGGGGCTTTCTCATTTTGCGCCGGGGGAATATGAAATGGTACCTGATCCGATGAAGGGGGATTTGTTGGAAGGGTGTCCGGCAGAAGAACGTCCGATGGAAGAAGTAGTAGAAGAAAAGAATGAGACTATGGAAGAGCCCGTTAACAGAGTGAAAAATAATAAGGAATTTTTATTGATTATAGAGGACCACGATGAGATGAGAGAATATTTATGCAGTCTATTTAAAGAAGATTATAATGTTATTGAGGCTGGAAATGGAGAAGAAGGGGTGGCTATGGCTGATAAATATATACCTAAATTAATCATATCTGATATAATGATGCCTGTTAAAGATGGGTTTGAATGTAGTCGGGAGATTCGTGAAAATAAGCGGACTTTTCATATACCGGTTATCTTTTTAACAGCTAAAGCAGAGGATGCTGACCGGTTGAAAAGTTTACAAATAGGGGTAGATGACTATATAATGAAACCTTTTAATCCGGAGTTATTGAAAGAGAAGGTGAAAGCGTTGATAGAACAACGTGATCTGTTAAGAAAACTTTATGCGAAAACTCTTATGCTGGATGAAGAGGTACTGGAATCTTCAGAAGATGTTCAGGATGTTTTTATGCCTAAAATGCTTCAGATTATAGAAGAAAATTTATCAAACCGGAATTTTACAATAAAAGTGCTGACGGACAAATTGAATATGAGCCAGCCGACCCTTTATCGCAAGGTTAAGCAGAAAACTGGTTTGTCGATTATAGAGGTGATTCATGGAGTACGGATGAGTAAAGCTGCCTCTATTATCATGAGCGGGCGATATAGCAGTCTGACAGAAGTGGCGGAAATGGTAGGGTATGATTCGATGATTTCCTTCCGTAAGCAGTTCGTTGCACAGTTTGGGGTGCTTCCTTCCAAATATATGGAAGAGAAAATGAGGAAATAAGAAGCCGCGTTCCATGTTGGCGGCTTCTGGCTTGTCTGTTTGAATAGTTATTGTTAAAAACGGAAAGAGACATGGGCCATAACATTTGTACCCGCTTGCGCAGCGTATCCGGCAGAGTCTATTCTGTGATTCACATCCTTGTCGTAAGAACTGGATGCCCAACCGTTGTTCTCGTATTCTTCGTTGAAGAGGTTGTAGACGGTCACACCCATAGTTACTTCTTTCACCACTTTTCGGGGTTTGAATGTATAGGCCAGATTTAGGTTGCTCACGAAATACTTATCCAGAGTCAATGCTTCCACTTCTGCATTTGTCATATATTGCTTGCCGACAAATTGGGATTGAAGGGCTGCTTCGAATCCTTGATAGGTAAAAGCAAAACGGTTGTTCAGCAGGAAATCCGGTGAAAAGGCGATGCGAGTACTCTTATGAGAAACGCTTACGACGTCCAGTAAGTTCCAGCCATCGTAAATGGGAATGTTTTCTACAAAATTCTTGATACGGTTTTTGCTCCATGTCGCATTGATATCCCATTGGAACCATTTACAGGGCTTGATACCTAGCATCAGTTCGATTCCCATCCGGTAACTGTCCGGAACGTTTTCTGTCAGTGCTTCACCAATATCGTTCAAAGCTCCGGTGAGGACAAGCTGGTCGGTATAATCCATGTAGTAGAAGTTGGCGCCTGCTGTCAGCCAATGATTGGCGAATGTGTATCCGGCTTCGTAGTCGAGCAGCTTTTCAGCTTTCGGATAACTGTCGGGATCGCCATCCGTATAATTATTTCTTGTCGGCTCTTTTTGAGCTACGGAGAAAGAAGCGTAGACACGATGATTGGGGTTGATATTCCAGTTCAGTCCGACTTTCGGGTTGAAAAAGTCGAATTTCTTGTCTACAGCCAGCGGACGCAACGCACTTTTATTCCAGTCGTATTTGTCATTTGCTCCGTCGATGGTGTAGTCGATGTGCCGGTATTGCAGGTCGGCATAGGCACTTAGTCCTCCGGTAAGGTCGTAGCTTGCTTTCAGATAGATGTTACCGTCGGTTTTCTTCGATTGGTTGCGGTAGTATTCATGGTCGGGAGATAGTGCGCCGATGTAGTTCTTTACCCAAGTCACTTTCCCGAAGTTATTGCCCCGATATTGATTGATGCCTCCGCCCAAAGATGCCGTTAGTCGGTGGTTGGTATAATTGAGGGAGAAAACACCCCCGCCAAACTTATTATCCATTTTCTTCTGGCGGACCAGATCGCTTTCCGAAATTTCTTTTCCGTCTGTTGTAAAAGGTTTCAGACCGTATTCTACGAAAGATCTGTCTTCTTTATATTCCTCATAGTAGCCGTCACCTTTGGTGTAGTGCAGAGCTACGTTCAGATTCCATGCGGTGGAGAAAGTATGGTTGAAAAGGAGTTGATAATTCTTTTGCAGATAGTTATCCGTCTGGTCGGCATAATAATGTTTTTCATTATCGTCTCCGGTATATTCGCCGCAAGGGTTATACCGTCTTCCGTGTTCTTCCATTTCTGCTTTAGTAGCATATCCCCAGGCATGATACGTCTTTTCTTTTCCTGTGAATGCGATCAGTTTGACAGACGTATTTTCGGCGAAATATCCTCCTTGCAGATAGTAAGAGTTGAGATTGACGGAGGCGCGGTCGATATACCCGTCCGTACCGATGTTGGAAAGTCGGGCATCGAATGTCCAGTGATTGTTCAGTAGTCCGGTTCCCACTTTTACAGTTTCCTTGTGGGTGTTGAAAGAACCATAGGAACCGTTGAACTCGGCATACGGTTTCATGGATGCACCTTCGGTCTGCATATTGACACTGGCTCCGAAGGCACCGGCGCCGTTGGTCGATGTTCCTGCGCCACGTTGCACTTGCATATCCTTTACGGAAGAAGAGAAGTCGGGCATATTTACCCAGAACAGATTGTGGCTTTCGGCATCGTTCATCGGAATGCCGTTTACAGTGATGTTGATACGCGTGCCGTCAGTGCCTCGTACACGAAGAGTCGTATAGCCGATGCCTGATCCCGCATCCGATGTGGTCAGCGTGGAAGGAGTCATGCTCAGCAGGTAGGGAATATCCTGCCCGAAGTTCACTTTTTTAAGTTCGGCTTTGCCTATATTGGTAAATGCTACAGGAGTTTTTGCTGTAGCACGTGTGGATACTACCTGCACTTCTTGCAGGTTGATTACTTTCAGACTATCCTTTGCACTCGTTTGTGCATGGACAGGGAAGCCTGCGCCCAATAAGGCGACGGCCATCATCATCATTTTTTTCATCTTGCTTATTAATTAGTTCTCTACGCCGGCATTACCCGGTTCAGATTCTATGGGTATGTTCTCAGCCCGTCATGTTAAGGCACCCCTACTTAGTGAATCGTTGGCAAAATTACTGCTTTTGCGGGAGGAAAGCAAAAAAAACTTTTAGATTTGCTAAAAACAATATAACTTTGTAGTTTGTTGAAATATGACAAGTCAGCTATTTATTCATTTTAATATAATTATCAAATTATGCTACTATTATTTCAGGCGACAGCAACACAGCTTGCGGATTCTACACAAATCGCCGCAGATAAATTAATGGAAGAAGCGATAGCCAATGCGGACGGATTGGATAAGCTTTCTCTGATCACCCAGCAATTGGTAGATTTCGGTATCCGTGCCGGAGAACGCATCTTGATTGCTACCCTTGTCTTCATCGTAGGACGTTTCCTGATTTCGATGCTCAACCGGTTTGTCGGACGTCTGATGGACAGAAGAAAAGTGGATATAAGCATCAAGACTTTTGTGAAGAGTCTGGTAAATATTCTGCTGACCATTCTGTTGATTATTTCTGTAGTCGGTGCTTTGGGAGTCGAAACAACTTCATTTGCAGCCCTGTTGGCTTCTGCCGGTGTGGCTGTCGGTATGGCGCTGTCCGGTAATTTGCAGAACTTTGCCGGCGGACTGATCGTATTGCTCTTCAAGCCTTATAAGGTAGGAGACTGGATTGAAAGTCAGGGAGTTTCCGGAACGGTTAAGGAAATACAGATATTTCACACCATTCTGACTACCGGAGATAATAAAGTGATTTATATACCGAACGGTGCAATGAGCAGCGGAGTGGTGACAAACTATAATACACAGACAACGCGCCGTGTAGAATGGATTGTTGGCGTGGATTATGGAGAAGATTATAATAAGGTACAGCAGATTGTCCGTGATATACTGACGGCCGACAAGCGTATTCTGACTGATCCCGCCCCGTTTATTGCCCTTCATGCGCTGGATGCCAGCAGTGTGAATGTGGTAGCCCGTGTGTGGGTGAATACGGCAGATTACTGGGGAGTTTATTTTGATATAAACAAGACTATTTATGAAACCTTTAATGAAAAAGGCATCAACTTCCCGTTCCCGCAACTTACCGTGCATCAGGGAAATTGATCACTATACGATATATGCTAAAACGAGAGAGTTTCACTTCGGTGAGACTCTCTCATTTTAGTTCGCCCAGCACGAACATATTCTAACGGGTGTAAGTCCCTAAAGCGCCCTGACA
>OATG01001404.1_pt1 | contig 18735 bp, 16 predicted proteins | sample 1516581 | NCBI WGS metagenome assembly OATG01 (sample SAMEA2579930, study PRJEB22360) | human gut metagenome | biome: human gut; feature: human-associated habitat; material: faeces | place: Denmark | collected 2008/2010
ACTCTTCTGTGGAGTGAGCGATGATTTTATAAGAAAAGCCGATATTGAATCGGGAAATTTTGATAATGTGAAAGATTGTAGTTATTCGATTCCGTCTCATTGGGATATAGGAAAAGTATATAAAAGGCTGATAAAAGAAGTTGCGAAAAAGAGCGGGATTGAAACAATAGATGCTTTGATAGAGGTGTACAATTCATTTATCAGTCCTAAAATTGATGATTATAATAGCAGTATGTATTATGAAAATCCATCGTATTTATCGGAATGCTATTTTGAAAATAAGGTAATTTAATAAAATATGTTCCAAAGTGTATATCCATCCGGGCATCCCTCAACACAGGCCTTCGGCGGGCGAACTTTGTCCGATAAGGGATATAAAAGAAGATATTAGCAATGTAAAGTTTCAGCAAAAAATCATAGCTGAATCGCTCATATCGTGGTAAACTAAACAGGAACCAGAAAATCAGGATCGGCATACCGGCCGATCGAATATTCTTATTGAAATTATAAGAAAAGAGGGTATACACATGATAAACGTGAAAGAATACAGCGGACACATTCGAAACTGGTCAGCGCTTTGCGAACGACTGGGGATCGATCATTCTTTATCCAGAGAGGACAGAGAAGCACAGATTCTCATCAAAGCATATGAGACATGGGGAAATGAAATGGCAGACCATATGCATGGGATGTTTGCCTTTGCCTTGTGGGATGATGAGAAACAGGAATTATTCTGTTTGAGAGATCAGTTCGGAACAAAGCCGTTTTATTATTATGAGACAGCAGATGGTGAATTATTATATGGGACAACCATCCGTCAGATCATGGAGCAGCCGGGATTTGTAAAAGAATTAAACGAAGAGATGCTGCAGTTATATTTAAGCCTTACCTATGTTGCAGGAGAGATGACATTTTTTAAAGGTGTCAAAAAGCTTCTTCCGGGACGGTATCTGATCTGGAAAGACGGAAAACTTGCGATCACCCGTTACTGGAAGCCGGAATTCCACCCGGATGAGACTAAAACATTAGAAGACTGGGCTGATGAGATTCACAACACACTGACAGAGATTATGCCGGAAGTGAAAGAAGAGAGTGAGTATGCAGAATCGTTCTTGTCAGGCGGGGTAGATTCTTCGTATGTTCTGGCAATGTCAGATGTGCAGAAAACAGATTCTTGCGGATATGAAGAAGAGCGATTTGACGAATCCGGACTTGCAAGACAGACAGCAGAGCTTCTTGGAAGAGAGAGCCAGCGTTGTGTGATCACACCGGAGGAATATTTTGGTATTGTGCCGGATGTAATGTACAACATGGAACAGCCGCTTGGAGATGCCTCGGCAATTGTATTCGCACTTGGATGCAGAGAGACTGCAAAGCATACAAAGATCTGTTATTCCGGAGAAGGTGCGGATGAATTCTTCGGTGGATACAATATGTATCGAAATGCAGAACGCTACGGCGAGAATCTGAAGAATTTCTATGTCGGAAATACGAACATCGTGAAAGAGGATGAAAAGCAGAAAATCTTGAAACATTATGATCCCGATGTGCTTCCAATCGAACTCGTAAGAAGTATTTATGAGGAGATGGAAGGATTGGATCCACTTAGTAAGATGTCCAATGTAGATATTCAGATCTGGCTGGAAGGAGATATTTATCTGAACGTGGATAAGATGAGCCGGGCAGCAGGACTGGAAGTTCGGATGCCTCTGACTGATACCAGAATTTTCAGCATTGCATCCAGAATGCCGTCCAGATATAAAGTCAACGAGGAGCAGAACAAAGTCGCATTCCGTACAGCGGCAGCAAAAGTGCTTCCGGAAGAAATTGCATTCCGCAAGAAACTTGGATTTATTGTGCCGATCCGTATCTGGATGGCGGATGAGCGATACAATCAGGATGTGCGTGACAAGTTCCACAGCGAGATGGCAGCCAAATTCTTCAATCTGGATGAGATCAATGCGATTTTTGAGGATTATATCGGAGGAAACTCGGATAACTGGAGAAAAGTGTGGACAATTTATACATTCCTTGTATGGTATGAGGAATACTTTGTGAAGAGATAAAAGAGAACCATGAAAGTGATGGGAATTTCCCACTATTTTCATGGTTCTTTTTCTTAGCCTTTCATCTCCGTATAAATTTCACGACCATACTGATCCAACAGATCGATCGTATGCTGCATATCTTCCTGTGTTGCTTCCGGATGGATCGCGCAGATTCGAAGTACGGTCTTTCCATTGAGAACAGTAGTAAAAATCGCTGCATAACCGCTTTCGAGAATCCGATGGGAGATCTTTTCATTCAAAATGTCCTGTTCTTCCTTTGTCAGATCTTTTGGGGCATAGCGGAAGTTGATCATTGCCATCTGTGCAGGGGAGACGATCTCCCAGTCTTTTTTTGAATTCAGAGCTTCTTCGGCCCAGACTGCCAGCTGGAATCCATGCTCAATGGCAGATCCGATCAGATCACTTCCGAGCACCTGCAGAGTCAGCCATAGTTTTAAGCCGCGGGCAGGGCGGGTCAGTTCCATTCCGATATCCCATGTATTGACATTGTCGATGTCATTTTCCAGATCTTTTAAATACTCTGGATTTACATGGAAGCTGTGGAACAGGTTACGGATATCTTTTACAAGAACCATAGCACATCCGTACGTCTGGAAGAGCCATTTGTGCGCATCCCAGCTGATACTGTCAGCAAGCCCGGTTCCAGTTAACAGAGACTTGTATTTCGGGCTTAACAGTACAGAAGCACCGTAAGCCCCGTCAATGTGAAACCACATATCATGTTTTTTACAAAGTGCGGAAATCTCTGTAAGTGGATCTATACTTCCGGTGTTCGTGGTTCCCGCGGTACCAATGACAACAAACGGGATATAGCCGGATTTTTTGTCTGTTTCAATGGCTTCTTCCAGTTTTGTCGTATCCATCTGGAAATGGGAGTTTGTCGGAATTCTGCGGATCCGGCTGTCCGTGATTCCGATGATGCGCAGTCCTTTTGCGACGGAGCTGTGTGTCTGATCCGAAATATAAGCTGTTCCCAGATGGAGATTGATATCTGTTAGCTTATTGTCCCGGGCGGCAGTCAGAGCGGTGATGTTTGCCATAGACCCTCCGCTTACAAAGACACCTCCGGGATTCTCGGTAAATCCGACCTGTTTTGCCAGCCATTTTAACACTTCCTGTTCAATACAGTTGACCATGGGGGCAAGTTTGCTTCCGCCGGCATGAATGTTGTAAGCAGATGTCATGATATCTCCCAGCCAGGAAACCGAAGAAGCCGGTCCCGGAACGAAGCTGAAAAAACGTGGATGGTTGGCATCTCCGCGGTAGCGGTACACTTCGTTCATCATTTCAGAGACAACTTCGTTTACCGGGCGTCCTTTTTCCGGGATTTTGATCTGTTTGATTTTGTCCTCCTGATGTTCCTTTGCTTCAACAACAACAGGCTGATCGTGGATCTCGTGTTTTTCTGCACAAAAATCATGCACAAATGATTTGATGGCCTCTTCCAACTGGGTACTGTTTAAAATATATTCGGTTCCGATCATAAAGGTATTCCTCTTTTTCTTAATTACTTGACTCATTTCGTTTGATAGTCTACACTAAATTTACATATATGTAAAATTCATAGATTTCATATAATATATTAAAAATGTTAATGAGGAGAGACGGATGGAAATCAGAAATATTTTGACGTTTCTAAAAGTGGCAGGCACCCAGAATTTTTCCAAAGCAGCAGAGCAGCTGGGGTACTCCCAGTCCGCAGTGACCATTCAGATACAGCAGTTGGAAAAAGAGCTGGGAACACAGCTGTTTGAGCGGATTGGAAAGCGTGTATATCTGACGGAAAAAGGGCAGGAGTTTATTGGCTATGCAAGTGAGATCATGCGTGTGACAAATGAAGCATTGACATTTGCCGGGGAAGAGCATACGACAAGAGGAACATTGAAGATCGGCGGCGTGGAATCTACCTGTACGGCACTGCTTCCGGAACTTTTGCTTCAATATCACAGACTGTATCCGGAAGTTGAAGTGATCATTAAGTCCGGAGCTACAGAAAATTTGATGGATCTGGCGAAAAGTGATGAGATTGATCTGATCTTCACGCTGGATAAGAAAATTTACAGTTCACAGTGGATGTGTGCGGCAGAAAGAGTAGAAGATACGATTTTTGTGACATCAGACAGGGTATTTGCACAAAAAAGTAATATTCATCTGATACAGCATCTTGCAAAAGCGGCATTTCTTCTCACGGAAACAGGAGCCGCCTATCGATATGAACTGGAGCAGATGCTGGCAGAAAAAGAGATTGAGATTGTACCGGTTTTGGAGATCGGCAATACAGAAACGATTATCAATCTGCTAAAGCGGGGGATGGGGATATCATTTTTGCCGGAATTTACTGTGAAAGAAGAAATAGAAAAAGGTGTCCTTTTCGAGATACGGACGGATTTGCCGGGAGTGAAGATGTACCATCAGCTTTTGTATCACAAGAACAAATGGATGACACCACAGATGAAAGCGTTTCTGGATCTTGTGCTTGCACAGCCCGGATTTCGTGAAAAAGCGGGCTGTGCAAGCACATAAAATTATTTTCCGGTTACATATTCATGCATGGATTTTGTGAGATAGTGGTTGACCGGCATTTTTTCCGTTGTAATATATCCGGCAGGAGCATCGATCAACATTGGAATGCGGTTGACCAGTGTGGCGCAGGTTAATTCCACTGTTGCCGGGCGATTTACGATCACCGTTGTATCCGGTTCACCGTGGAAGCTCCATTCATTTTTATCAAAATCCTCAGGACCATAGACATAACCGAGACATTGTGTTTCCAGTGTGATTCCTTCTTCTGTTTCTGTTGTAACGATGGCGGACATTCCGGTAGCATCCCCTGCTTTTACCGTCATATTCAGCGTACTGGAGTACATCTCCGTCGTGCGTGATCGGTACACATTTTTGTGTCTGTGAAGTAATGTGAAGACCGAGCTGGCTGCAGAGCCATCCGTTCTGATTCCACATATAAGATGGAACGACGATGCCCTCATCAATTGCCTGCAAGGTCTGGTGATAATCCAGATTATTATATGCTCCGATCTGGCGTTCGAAATCTTCGATATTTAATCCGGCGCCATGGCCCTCTGCAAGAGCAATTCCATAGTCTTCCACATTATAGCTGCTGCTTCCGCAGATTTTTGTAATGCGATGCATAGATCCTGCCAGAGTTGTGATCAGAGAACCCCAGTACATATCCGGGTATCCGCTTCCGCACAATGTACAGTTGTTGGCTTTGGCAAGTGCATCCAGTTCTTCTGTAATTTCTTTTGAAGAGTTCCACGGATAGAGTGCCTCTTCGCAGGTAGAAATCGCGTTGATTCCGTTTTGTGCACATACAGAAAATGCTTCTTTTAATTCGGCCATAGTGGAGCGGGTTGCGATAATGCATACATCTGGTTTTTCTTTGCTTAAAATTTCAGAAGCATCTTTAGCATCGCTGATCGTTATGCCAAGTTTTTCCATTCCAAGATGAGTGCCGATATCCGTACCGATCATTGCAGGATTCATGTCAAAGGCAGCCACCAGTTCTCCGCCTTTTTCTAAAACATATCGCATCAGATAGTGACTCATTTTTCCGCATCCGTATTGTGCGATTCTTATTTTTCTGTCCATAAAATCATATCCTTTCTTTGAAACATTATGTTCCATAGTATAGCCAGGAACTCTTTATCTTATGTTGATTGTAAGTCCTGTTGCCGGAATAAAGTCAATGTAAAATTGTAGTCTGCTGACAGGCAGAAAAAGGCTATTTCAGATGAGAAAACTGTACAAAATGATTGAAAATAGAAGTGGAATCGGCTAAAGTAACATTATACTAAGAATAAGGTTTGGGAGGACACAGAATGCAGATTAAAAATGCAGTTTCCATGATTCCCTATGGTCTGTTATCAGGAATTGTCGATGGACAGGAAGTGCGCATCACACAGCTGGGAGAAAACGGATTTGTATTTCGGATGGCAAATCAGGCTGAGAAAATCCATGAAATCTGGCTGCAGTTTTTTTCGCAAAATGGAGGGTGCTATAAGAAGCTTCTGATTCCTGCAGACCGGATGAAAAAAATGGAGGAGAGCCGATTTTTTACAGAATATACGGTATTGACAGAAGACAAAGACTATCAAAAATATGTGCGTCAATTACTTGCTGATTATTGGAAGTATATTTCTTTGAAAATGACAGGGGAAGACGGGGAAGTCGCGGCAGCATACACGGATTACCCTGTTCATCTGGATGAAGACTATGCAGAATCTCTGGAAGAGCAGAAAGAGGAGTGGTTTCAGGAGGCAGCAGAGAAAGCAAAAGGGCAGAAGCTGTGTGAAAATGTAGAGCTGGCTCTGGAGTTGGATACTCCGCAGTTATATGAAGCGTGGCTAAGGGAACCGATGGAAACATTTGCAGAAAAATACTGGAAAAAATGGGGCTTGCAGGAACATCCGATTGCGAAGAAACCGGTGGAACGTGTTTATATAGGCAATACGTTTTGTCCTCATTTATTTCCGGAGAATGACATATTACATGCCATGTTGGAAAAGGCAAAAATTGAAGGAATTTCAGTGACACTGACATTTTCGTGGATCAAAGAGAGTCAGATAGATTCAATCAGAGAATTGCTGAAATTTCTGGAACAGAGAAAAGAATATATGCCGAATGAGATTGCAGTAAATGACTGGGGCACCGCACATCTGATCCGTAAATGGAAACAGGAAACGCAAAACTGTGTGAAACTGAATCTGGGTATTCTTTTGAACCGGTACAAAAAGGACAATCGGTCCCGTTATCTGAAAGAGGAAACAAATTGCTTTCAGGAGACCAATTTAAACAGTGAATTTTATCAGCAATATTTAAAAGAGAACCAGATTGAGCGGTATGAACTGGAAGCCTGCGGACATGAAATCGTGATTCCAAAAGGAAAACATAGCCTGCATCTACCGTTTTTTCAGACCAATACAGCACAGTTTTGTACACTGTATGCGAAGTGCGCATGTGGAGACCGTGGCAGACAGAAATCTGTAGAACAGTGCCCCGGATACTGCAGGGGATTGGTATTTTTATATCCCAGGCATCTGGAGATGTTTGGAAAGTATAACACACTGTTTGGATATGACAGAACGAGTCTGGAAGAGATGGAGTATCTGAATCAATCTGTCAGACAAGGCATTGACCGGATTGTGGTAAACCTATTGTGAGAAGTGAGGCGTGAAGATGAAGATTACAGCAGGGCTTGGAAGTGTGGATGATTATCCAATGTATGTGGAGGCAGGGGCAGATGAATGTTTCTGCGGGTATGTTCCATTTGCGTGGGCAGAAAAATATGGAGTGCTAAATCCATTAAACAGACGAGAAGTGCGCGCTTATAATGTGCAGATCGGTTCTTATGAAGAGTTGAAGATTCTTGGAAATATGAGGAAATACTATCAGGTGCCGGTAGCCATCACGTTCAACTCATTATCTTATACACCCGAGCAGTATCCTGTTGTGGGGGAGATCATTGGACAATGCCATCAGGCAGGATTTGATACGATCATTGTGGCAGATCCGGCGCTGCTTTTGTATATCCGCAGTCAGAAGATCCCCTGTCGGATCCATTTGAGCGGAGAATTTGGAGAGATCAACAGCCAGATGGCAGATTTTCTGGAAGAAATGGAAATCTGCCGGGTGATCTTTCACCGCAAAAATACAGTAGAAGATATGAAATCCTGTATTTCCAATCTAAAAAAGAATATCGAGTACGAGGCGTTTGTCCTAAATGAACTGTGCCATTTCAGTGGAGGATTCTGCAATTCGCTGCACTGTGATGAACTGGGGCATCTCTGTCGGGTTCCATATCGCGTGGGGAAGTTGAACAAAAAGTGTAAGGGCGTTCTGGAACTGTCAAATCAAAAAGCAGATGAAGTGGAAAACGAGGATTTGGATGTGGAAAACTATCGTACAGGAGCAGGTGGATGTGGATTGTGTGCGCTGTACGACCTACAAAAAGCGGGAATTACATATTTGAAGATTGTGGGCAGAGGAAATTATACAGAATTCATGCAGCAGGATATCATCCGGTTGAAAAAAGCGCTTATGATTTTGGAAACAGCGGAAACGAAAAGAGAATTCCGGGATCGTATGAAACAGGAATTGTTCCCAGATGGGTGCAGTCAAAACTGCTACTATTGACAACAGTTTTGACTGGTATTCCAGAATCGTTTGATCTCATCAGGAGTTAAAGTCTCGATGAATCGCTTTTTAATGGTGATCAGTTCTTCCAGATCGTAGAGAATTCGATAGAGAACTGCACGGTTTTCAAACTCGGTTCTTGTCACTGGAAGCGGTTCTTTTTGCATGGAAGTCTGCATTTCGGTCAGTTTCTGCATCAGTTCCTGTGTATTATTGGATTCATGAAATTTTATACTGACATCTTCGATAAAATGAGAGATGGCATGCGCCTGAATCGGAACATCATGTAAAAGTCGGATATTCTGACAGAGTTTTTCAACTACCAGCTTCTGGTTTTTTCGCATTTCTACATATTTCACAAAATACTGTTCATCTGACAGTAATGTATTTCCCTGATTTTCGTGCGCCTCTTTTTCCAGTTTCTTTAAAATCAAATCCAGATCGGACAGATCAAAAAAGGTGCAGGCAAGTTGTTTGTCCATCACAATATCACGGGCGATCCGGTGGAATGTATTCCGGAATATCTGTTCCAGCTCGGATTGTGCCCGTCGGATTTTTGCTGAATTTCCGGGCATGTAGAGATTCATCAGAATCCCACAGGAAGTTCCGGTCAGAAGCAAAAGCAGTTCGTTGACCAGGAGTGCGGGATGCACGGACTGGGCAGCATACAGGTGCAGTACCAAAACGGTGTTGGAAACCAGTGTATTTTGCAGAGAAAATAATTCACAGATACCGGCAAACAAAATCAGATAGACAAAAATGGATGGAATCTGGTATCCCATCAGATAAAATACAATTATAGCTACGGCCATGGACGGAAAGAAAGAAAAAATACGTCTGGCGACAAGAGAAAAGGTTTCCCTTCTTGTATTCTGCAGGCTTAAGATGGCAATAATACCGGCAGAAGTTGGTGTCTGCAGTTGGAATAGTACTGCAAGAAGACATCCGATGGACGCGGCTGCAGCAATTTTAAAAATATGCAGAAAATCAATTTGTTTTATATTCATATCGGTTCTCCCCAAGATCATAGTAAGGATATTCATTCTAGCATATACAGTTGCAAGAGTAAATAACCAGAACAAATGTTAACTTACAACAATAAAAGGTTGACAATAGAGCATCTCTTTCGTATACTGGAACAAGAGTGTAAAGAAGGAGAACAAAACACATGGAGACAAAAGCAAAATTTCTCACAACGAAACAAATGACGTTGATCGCATTGATGACAGCGCTGACCTGCATTCTGGGGCCGTTAAGTATTCCACTGCCGTTCAGTCCGGTGCCGATTTCATTTACAAACCTGGTGTTGTATTTCTCGGTTTTTGTACTGGGGACAAAATTCAGCACCATCAGTTATATCGTATACCTTTTGATCGGTCTGGTCGGACTTCCTGTATTTTCCGGTTTCAGCGGCGGTCCGGCAAAAGTGGCAGGGCCTACGGGCGGATATCTGGTCGGATTTGTGTTTTTGACAGTGATTGCCGGATTTTTTGTGGAGCATTTTAAAGGAAAACTGTCATTTGCCGTTCTTGGAATGGTACTTGGAACAAGCGTATGTTATCTTTTCGGTACAATCTGGCTTTCTATGCAGTTGAATATCGGATTTGTGGCAGGACTTGGTGTCGGAGTATTTCCGTATATTCCGGGAGATCTGGTAAAAATTGCAATTGTCTGCATTATAGGGCCGAAAATCAGACGTGCTGTTGTAAGATAAAGGGATAGAATCCGCACTTTCGGACAGAATAAACAAGACATGATTTGTAATGGAAAGTGGGGAAATGATATGGAAGAACAGACAGGAAAGCTTTTAAAAGAATGCAGCAGTGGCTGCAAGATGGCGATCAACAGCCTGAATCAGGTGCGGGATTTTGTGAAGGATGAAAAGCTTCATCAGCTGCTGGATGAATACGACAAGAAACATAAAGCACTGGAGGAAGATATCAGCAGACTGCTGGAAAAACATGGAGAACAAGAAAAGGATCCGCATCCTGCCGCAGCTGCATTTTCCAGGATTACAACGGATGTGAAGCTGATGCTCCACGATGACAGCTCTCAGATTGCGAAGCTTCTGATGGATGGCTGTAATATGGGAATCCAGTCCATCGGAAAATTTCTCAATGAGTATGAAGAGGCGTCTTCTGAGAGCCGTTCGCTTGCAAAGAAGCTGCTCCATATGGACGAACAGCTGATGAAAGAATTGAAACCATTCTTATAAAAACAGGATAAACAGTTAAAAAACTGACAGCAAAAGTTAACTCTCCATCCATTGGAGAGTTTTCTTTTCTTTGATACAATAAAAGCAGCAAAAGATCAGAGAAAAGAGAGGTGCAGATGGATGGAATTGAAAATTGGAAAACGAATTCAAGATCTTAGAAAACAAAAAGGACTGACGCAGGAACAGGTGGCAGCAGCACTCAATATTTCAGCGGCAGCAGTGTCCAAGTGGGAGACGGATACGACATATCCGGATATTACAATCCTAAATCCACTGGCAAGGCTTTTGGGCGTGAGCGTGGATGTTCTGCTGGACTTTCAGGAGCAGATGACGGAAGAAGAATGTATGAAGCGGATGGAGAAAGCGGATACACTGTTTTCGACAAGAAACTGGGAAGAAGGACAGCAGTACTGTGAAGAGCTTCTGAAAGAATTTCCGACAGACTTATTTCTGAAATTTCGGGTAGCTTCGACTTATATGCAGTATGCAGGTGCAAGCTTACAGGAAAAAATTTTGAAGCAGCAGATGGAACGAAGCATTACGTTGTTTGAAGAGAGCACAGCCAGCGAAAATGCGGAAATTTCCGAGACGGCATGGTATGTTTTATCCGGCTTATACTGTATGAATGAGGAATATGAAAAAGGGCTGGAAGCCGTAGAAAAACTGCCGCAGCCGGATTTTGATGCAAGAAGCATGAAGTCCAGTATCCTGTATCAGATGGGAAAACTGGAAGAATCAGAAAAACTGACACAGCGTTGTTTGTATGAAGAAATCCGCAATGCAGGTTTGTCTCTGGTCAGTCTGGCGAAAATTGCCGGAGAAGAAAGTGAGTATGAAAAGGCGTTTCGATTTCTGGATGCCGCACAGGAGCTGGAGACCTTATTTGAAGAAAGCCGTCTCGGAGGAGTCAATGTTATGGTATCCCAGATGAAACTTGGAATTCTGGTGAAGCAGGGGAAAAAAGACCAGGCACTTTCAGAACTGAAGCATCTGGTTATGGGGTATCTGAATATTGTACAAGGAAGAAAGACAGAGACTCCAATTTACTTTGACAAACTGGAATGGAATGAAAGTACTTCACCGAAACGGGGATATCTACTGGAAAATCTTCTGTGGCTGTTGGAGACAGAGGACGTATATGCAGAATTAAGAGCGGAAGATGTGTATCGGGAAATGGTAGAAAAAATTCAAAAGGAACTGGAAAAAAGCAGATAAAATTCGCCCCGCAAAAGTGGAAGAGAGCTTTTGCGGGGCGACCTTGTTTCTTATTTAATCTCAGCTCTTGCAGCTGCATCCTTGTAGTATTTGAAATCTGTAAAGATTTCTTCTTTGTAAGGATTCTTTTTCTTCTTTCTTGCAGTTCTTATAATGTAAATAAATGCTACAATATTTACGATCAGTGCAAGGAGACTGACAATCGTCATCATGGTCGGATCTGCATTTGTGCTTCCGCCGGCAGTGATTCCGTTTAAAGTACCGTCAGCATACAGTTTTGGAATGGTTGCCCATGGGAATACCTGTGTTCCGTCAGAGAATGTCTCCTGGAACAGAGGGAATACCTGCGCGAACATACACCAGATACAAAGCGTGTTGGCACGGTTCATGATCCAGCCGCCTTTGTTCCAGAGCAGTGCTGCGATTGTCGGTGCAAGCAGAAGTGCAACGCCGCAGAACCAGGAATGTGTCGGCAGACAGTTGTAGGTATAGGCGAAATTCCATACATCATAGACCAGGATGTAAACCCAGATCATATCCGGCCAGATCATGTCTTTTTTGTCTTTGGATGTGTAGACAGCCCACCATCCGGTCATACACAAAATATTGATGATTCCGGCAATTCCGTTAAATACGTTGTGCCATCCTCCGTACAGCCATACATCTTCAGAGGACAGCCACCAGGAATACCATCCGTTGATGGCAGATTCGAAGTCGCTGGCAACCGCAATCAGGATGTTGATGGCAACGATGGCAAAGGGATAGGCTTTAAACCAGTGAGCTTTTCCGATTCCCCATTCGTATTTGATCATCATAAATCCGATACATCCGGCCAGTGCGGCATAGAGTTTGGCGTAATGGAACCAGCCGTTCATATATAGATATGTCTGATTATTGAGTGCCCAGAAAGCTCCTGTTTTTGCCCCAACGGCAATTGCAATAAAATAAACAGTCAAAATAGCCGGGATGACAAAAAACATGAAAATACCGCCGGCTTTGGTTCGTCTGGCAACTTCATTTAACAGAATCAGTGCAGCGAGTACACCAAGCATGGCGATCCACTGCGGCAGGGCATTTTCCCCATAAACGTGAAATAACATATTTTTTTCCTCTTTTCATTCCTTTTATTGTGCTTCGATTTCCTTGATATTACATTCATCTCCGCATACGAGATACGTGTTCGGGCTTTTACAATATGGGCACTGTCTGCCGAATTCCACTGTAGGATACGTCTGGCGGCAGTCCTCACAGTAGGTAGTGGCAGGAAGTATCTCAATTTTCAGTTCTGAATGTTCGATCAGCGGAAATTTTTTGCGGTAGTATTTCCAGCAGTCTGTCAGATAATCAGGGACGATTGTGCTCACTTCCCCGATTTCCAGAGTGACAGAGCCGATTTCGCTTAAATTGTTTTCTTTTGCAACATTTTGAAGCGTTTTTGTAATGTGAACAATAATTCCCAACTCATGCATAATGTGTTCCTTTATGATTTCTTTTTCAGTTTGATCTTAATGGCACGTTTGGCTGCATAAGGAAGGATTCCCTTTAGCTTGTCTTCTGCAGTACGCATCCGGCTTGCCTCAGGAAGATCCCGGCTTAAATGGATGGCATCAAACTCGCATTTTGTGGTACAGAGTCCGCAGCCGATGCATTTATTTTCATCCACGACAGAAGCTCCGCATCCGAGACAGCGGCCAGCTTCGATCTTGACTTGTTCTTCTGTGAGAGAAGAACGCAGATCGCGGAAGGTTTCTTTTGCGATTCCGGATTTTTTACCCGGTATCTGTCTTTTGGCCGTGTCAAATTCTTCGATGTCAAGGTTGCTTTTATCAAGCTCGACAAACTGACGGAGATCACGGCTAAGTGTCAGCGAGTGGCCTTTATGTACAAAGCGGTGGATAGATACGCAGCCCTGTTTTCCGGCAGCAATCGCATCAATGGCGAATTTCGGCCCGGTAAAGACATCACCGCCGACAAAAATATCAGGTTCTGCAGTCTGGTAGGTCACAGGATCTGCCTGTGCGGTCTGGTTTGGACGAAGTTCCACTTTTGTGTCTTTGAGCAGATCGCCCCAGAGGATCGTCTGACCGATGGAGAGCAGTACGTGTTCACATTCCACGGTGATACAGTCATTCTCATCATAGACCGGAGCAAATCTGTGATTTTCATCAAATACAGAGACACATTTTTTCAATACAATACCGGTTACGGCTCCGTTTTCAGTGAGGATTTCTTTTGGTCCCCATCCGCACTGAATCTGGATATCTTCTTCTTTTGCCTCTTCTACTTCATCACGGGCTGCCGGCATTTCTGCCTCGGATTCCAGACAGTACATGGAGACAAGCTCACTTCCGGTACGAAGCGCGGTCCTTGCAACGTCGATGGCAACGTTTCCGCCGCCGATCACCACAGTACGGCCATTCAGATGAACAGAATCTTCATTCAGGTTTACACTGCGTAAAAATTCCACACCGGTTGTCACGCCTTTCGCATCTTCCCCCGGGATTCCGGTTTTTCGTCCGCCCTGTGCACCGATCGCAATATAAAACGCCTGATATCCCTGTGCACGGAGTTCAGGGATCGTGATATCTTTGCCGATTTCCACGTTGTAACGGAATTCAATTCCCATTTGTTTTAAAATGTCAATTTCTGCTTCAATTACTGATTTTTCCAGACGGAAGGATGGGATTCCATTCATCAGCATACCACCTGCACGGGATTCTTTTTCAAAAATCGTAACCGGGTATCCTTTTGTACGCAGATAGTAGGCGGCGGACATTCCGGCAGGACCGGCACCGATCACGGCAATTTTCTGAGTGAATTGTTTTCCTTCATGATTCTCGCAAAGCGGAACAAAGCGGGTATTTTCCTTTAACTCCTGTTCTGCGATAAACCGCTTGATCTCATCAATAGCAACAGCCTGATCAATGGTCGCTCGGGTACATGCATCCTCACAGCGGGGGTTACAGATTGCACCGCAGACTGCAGGGAACGGGTTTTCGGTCTTGATCAGTTTTAATGCGTCAAGATAGCGTCCCTCAGCCGCCATCTTAATATAGCCCTGTACGGGAAGATGAGCAGGACAGGCAGTCTTACAAGGAGATGTACCGGTGTCATAGCAGTTGATTTTGGCATGATCCCGGTAATCCGGAGCCCATTTGTCCGGTCCCCATTTTTCCGTATCCGGAAGCAGGGATTTCGGATAGGAAATCTCGCCTTGTTTTGTACACAGCTTCTGCCCAAGTTTGGCAGCGCCTACTGGACAGACCTCCACACACTGACCACAGGCAACGCATTTGCCTGCTTCCACATGGGCACGGTAGGCAGAGCGGGACATATTCGGTGTGTTGAACAACTGAGATGTACGCAGTGCATTGCAGACACCAGATGCACAGTTGCAGATGGCGAAGATCTTATCTTCCCGTCAATATTGGTGATTTGATGTACAAATCCGTTTCTCTCGGCGCGCTCCAGAATTTCCAGAACTTCCTCCTGTGTGATGTAATGGCCTTTTCCTGTTTCTACCAGATAATCTGCCATATCACCGACACCGATGCACAGATCTCCTTCGATTTCGCCGCAGCCTTCGCCGCGCACGCGTTGCTGACGGCGGCAGGAACAGGCGCCGACTGCATATTTGTCCTGATATTTTTTCAGCCAGTGGGAGATATGCTCCACACTTGCGGATTCCTGCTTTGCAGGAATTGCCTTTTCTACAGGAATGACATGCATTCCGATTCCGGAGCCTCCCGGCGGTACCATTGGTGTGACCTTTTCCAGAGGCAGTCTGGACATATTTTCAAAGAAATCTGCCAGAATCGGGTGTTCTTCCACCTGCTTGTCATTCATCATCATAAATTCTGCGCAGCCGGGAACAAACATCGGCAGGACATACTGCTTATGATGGTCGGCGTTCTCCCAGTTATATTCGATCATGCCGATCACGGACATTTCATCCAGCAACTTTTGCACACGTTCTGGATCTTTGCCGGATTTTCGGGCAATCTGTTCCAGTGTCATTGGTTTTCTGACCTTCATGGAAAGACAGACCTCTGCCATTTCATCAGTCAGAACTTCCGCGAGTCCCCAATACTCGGGATCCTCCACTGTGACTTTCACACCGACACGGTCAGTGATCATCTGTCCCAGCTTCAGGATCAGTTTACGTTCTTCTTTCATTCCTTTACTCCTTTTTCATTTGATTCATTCCAGGAACTGGTTTCTTCTTTCAGCCAGTCGATCCATTCGTCCATGCCCTCCCCGGTGCGGGCAGAGATCGGGATGATCTTCATATCCGGATTCAGCTTCAGTACCCGCTTTTTACATTCTTCCAGATCAAAGTCAAAGTAAGGAAGAACATCGATCTTGTTGATCAGAAGGCACTGGCATACCTGAAACATCAGTGGATATTTCAGTGGTTTATCGTCTCCTTCCGGAACACTTAAGATCATGGCATTTTTCACAGCGCCTGTGTCAAATTCTGCAGGACAGACCAGGTTGCCCACATTTTCCAAAATGGCAAGATCTACATCACTGGTATCCAGCTCCAAAAGCCCTTGCCTTGTCATATCTGCATCCAGATGACACATTCCCCCTGTGTGCAGCTGAATGACTTTGGCTCCGGTTTCGCTGATCGTATCTGCATCTACAGCGCTGTCAATGTCAGCTTCCATGACTCCGATGCGAAAATCATGTTTCATAGCATCTATTGTTTTAGTCAGAGTGGTGGTCTTCCCTGCTCCGGGAGACGACATCAGATTTAAAAGAAATGTTTTGTCTTTTTTTAATTCTGTCCGCACTTTATCTGCTTCCAGGTCATTGTCAGCGAAGACACGCTGTTTGATTTCATAAACTTTGTACATAATCCTCTCCAGTCCTTTAAATATTAAAAAAGTATAAATAAAGTGTAAAGCAGAACTAAAAGAAAGTTAAATGTTTTTTGGACACAATGTATAAGAATCAACTTTCTAAGAAAGAAAAATAAGACAAATACAACATGATATAGACGAAGTGTTGAGTACAATAAAAAGAGCCAAAGCTCACGCAATCATTGCGTTTACTTTGGCTCTGATTTTATGAAAATTAGAAATTAAACTTCCGGACCAGCAGAAACTAAAGCTTTTCCAGCTTCATTTCCTTCGTATTTAGCAAAGTTCTTAACAAATCTCTGTGCAAGATCTTTTGCTTTTGTCTCCCACTCAGCAGCATCTGCATAAGTGTCACGTGGGTCAAGAATGTTTGTATCTACACCTGGAAGCTCTGTTGGTACTTCGAAGTTGAAGAATGGGATCTTCTTAGTAGGTGCATTTACGATGTCTCCGTTTAAGATTGCATCGATGATACCGCGAGTATCTTTGATAGAGATACGTTTTCCTGTTCCGTTCCATCCTGTGTTCACCAGGTATGCTTTTGCTCCGTTTGCTTCCATTTTCTTAACAAGTTCTTCTGCATATTTTGTAGGATGCAGCTCTAAGAATGCCTGTCCGAAGCAAGCTGAGAATGTTGGTGTAGGCTCTGTGATTCCACGTTCTGTACCAGCAAGTTTTGCTGTGAATCCAGACAGGAAGTAGTATTCAGCCTGCTCTGGTGTCAGAACAGATACCGGAGGAAGTACTCCGAATGCATCTGCAGACAGGAAGATTACATTCTTAGCTGCCGGTGCAGAAGAAACCGGACGTACGATGTTCTCGATGTGGTTGATCGGGTAAGATACACGAGTATTTTCTGTAACACTCTTGTCATTAAAGTCGATCTTTCCTTCTGCATCCAGAGTTACGTTCTCAAGAAGAGCGTCACGTCTGATTGCATTGTAGATGTCCGGCTCAGATTCTTTGTCAAGGTTGATAACTTTTGCGTAGCATCCGCCTTCAAAGTTGAATACTCCGTTGTCATCCCATCCGTGCTCGTCATCACCGATCAGAAGACGTTTCGGATCTGTAGAGAGTGTTGTCTTACCTGTTCCTGAAAGTCCGAAGAAGAGTGCTGTGTTCTCTCCGTTCATGTCTGTGTTTGCAGAACAGTGCATAGAAGCGATACCTTTCAGCGGCAGGTAGTAGTTCATCATAGAGAACATACCTTTTTTCATCTCTCCGCCGTACCATGTGTTTACGATAACTTGCTCACGGCTTGTGATGTTGAACATAACAGCTGTCTCAGAGTTAAGTCCGAGCTCTTTGTAGTTTTCAACTTTTGCTTTAGAAGCGTTGTAAACAACGAAATCTGGTTCAAAGTCTTTTAATTCTTCTTCTGTAGGCTGGATGAACATGTTTGTAACAAAGTGTGCCTGCCAAGCAACCTCAACGATGAAACGGATTGCCATACGTGTATCTTTGTTAGCTCCGCAGAATGCATCTACAACGAACAGTCTCTTGTTAGAGAGTTCTTTCAATGCGATGTCTTTTACTGTAGACCATGCTTCTTCAGAAGCCGGGTGGTTATCGTTCTTATATTCATCAGAAGTCCACCATACAGTATCTTTAGAGTTCTCATCCATTACAATGAATTTGTCTTTAGGTGAACGTCCTGTATATACTCCAGTCATTACGTTTACTGCACCGAGTTCACTTTCCTGACCTTTTTCAAAACCTTCCAGTTCAGGTTTTGTCTCTTCTTCAAATAATGTCTCGTAAGAAGGATTGTACACAATTTCTGTAGTTCCAGTAATGCCATACTTGGTTAAATCAATCTGTGCCATGTTACGTTAAACCTCTTTTCTTATATAGTAATAATGCAATGAACTGCAAATGCAGACATAGCAATATCCCTACCACAATTATACATATTTGATGGACAAAATCAATAAAAAAACGATAAAATATTGAATGACAGAGGGAAAAGTATTTCTCCAAAAAAGAAAATCAGGGTATTTAAAATAGGAAGAGTTTTCAGTGTATATAAATTTTCATAAATTTTCATATGTAAATTGAAAGAAGAAACACCTTGACTTCCCTATTGCCATATGATACAATTTTCTGGCGAATGGAAGTAGGTCTTTTTTTTATGCCTAAAATTAGATGGGGTCGCAGCCATCAAAGTAACATGTAAAAAGTAAATAAAAAGCGAGGTGGAAGTTGTGCGCACAAGAATCAC
>OATG01001453.1_pt1 | contig 18273 bp, 15 predicted proteins | sample 1516581 | NCBI WGS metagenome assembly OATG01 (sample SAMEA2579930, study PRJEB22360) | human gut metagenome | biome: human gut; feature: human-associated habitat; material: faeces | place: Denmark | collected 2008/2010
GGTGCAGGGAGGATAAGCACTCTGTCTGCTAATGGTTTAATGTTCATAGTTACTTGTTATATTTTAGTTATACATTTAATTGTAGATGTTATCCACCGTCTTTCAGGCGGAACGCTAAAGTTATTGCGAAAAGCGTGCCAAAGTAAATAAATGATTCTTTGTCAGAAATTGACTGACAAAATGACGTATTTATACCATTCTAGTCGTAAATTCAAACAGACTCTAGTCATAACGCCTCTCTATATCCTTTACTGTAGTCTTTATTTGTTCTCTAAGCCACTGTGGAGACATTACCTCAATATCACTTCCATGGGAAAGTAGTTCCTGACAAAAATCATAAGTTGGACGTAATAGATATTCAAAAACAGAATATTCTGTAGTATGTTCTACTTCATGCTGAGAATGATGCAATGGTAACGCTGAAATATATTTTATTTTATTTCCAAATATTCTAACTCTTACTAATTCAACGTCGTAAGTTTCATCCACAATTATACCGAAGCTCATAGAAAAATAACCATCCGGATCAAATGCTTTTGGATAAACAAATTTCTTATCACATATTTGGAAATCATAGATACGATCCAAAGCATATGTACGTATTGCATCATAATAAGGAGCACGTCCTATAACATACCATCGTTGTTTAAATACCTTAACACAGTAAGGTTCTACCTCAAATATATGTGGCTCAGTATTCAAAAAACTTTGATAGACTAATTTTATCGTGAGGTTATCCCGCATGGCAGCAATGATCGGTGCCAAATATAGCCTACCGGAAGGGATTTCTTCAAACAGAATACGTTGTTTAAGCTTATGACTTTCATTAATTAAGTTGTTCACAGCGAATGTATTCAACAACCAACTGCGTACACCTCCTTTCTCTAAATCCTTCTCATATTCAATATAATAATAATACCCACCACGTTTGTTACACTCAATATTGATATCAAATAACCCTTCAATTGCTTTTCTATAATTATGAAAAGTACGGAGAGGCATTTTTTCCCCATCACCCATTTCACTGCGTGCCCATCTCTTACTTATTTCTTCAAAAGTAATCTTTTTGGCATGATAAATTGTATCCACCAACCAAATGTATTTATTAAATAAATCTTTAGCCATAAGATTCAATTCATTTCTACAATATCAGGCACCTACTACATCTTCGATCTCTATCTTCCAATCTCCATTCTCATCTCTTGTCAAAAGTATACAAACATGATACTTTTCTTCTTTTCCATCATATTGTAATGACTTAAGGCACATACACTTTACACTATTTTCGTCTATTACTTCACTGTGTAGCTGTGTAGTATATTGAGTGTACTCAGAATATTTTCCGAGTTCATGTTCTTTCAAAGATATACACTCTCTTTTTGATAGCTCCACTCCATTCAGTTTTACATACTCCATATAAAGTTGTTGTAAAAGAATAAAATCCTTATTGTTGTGCGCAGCATCCCATAATTGAATTAGTTTATTATACTCATCTAAAGGAGTTTGCTTCTCAATAGGTTTATCTTTATCAGCCTCTTCTACCATTTCCTTTTTAATCGAGATAGTTTTTACTTTCTCCACTTTCTCGTGTTTTATATTAGATACAGCGACCTTATTTACAGATGTTTTATTCTCATTGTCTATAATATCCGGATGAAACATAATATACACAAGACCTATTCCACAACCACCAAAAACAATAGCCATTGACAACGCATAAGCCCAACGGTCCTGAAATAATTCCCATTCGCTTTTATGGTATTTATCCCGTCTTGATATTTTCTTAGGGAAAAAAGTCCAAGCCACACGATACGCAAAGTATCCTACAAAAACACAAACAATATATAATAAATATTCTAATACTATCATGTTTAACCAATCTCATTTATATTCTACAACTCATTTTATAATAATAAGTTCGCTCATCTTTTAAATACCTAACCGGCACATCTCCATCTTCAACCACATAGCAATTGCCCCCCAATCGTCATTACTTATTCGACCAGAAGGATGGGGAATCCCATAAATTGGTATTCCATTCCACATTCCACATCTTATATTATGTCTAGCTAATCCTCCACCCAATATTGTCGGAGTTACATCCTCTACATGCGAAAACTGAAATTTATTATTTAAAAGATTAAAGCAGTCAGGAATAGAAAAACAAACTATGCATTTAGGATTAAAGACTTCATGAATTACCTCAGCAGTATAGTTTACACAAGCATCTATATACATATCACTATTGGGCAAAGCCTTAAATTGTCTTATATCATGGGAACCAAAATAAATGATATTCATAAAAACAAAATTTCCATCCGTGACAGGTGGCAGATACTGCGCCCATTTAAAAGCCTCATAAAGTTTATTCCATATTTTCCATGCATTTGTATAGCGGTCTTTATAAAAAGATGGATTTCCAGAATAAAAACGTTCCTTATTTGCACCATAAAAGAAATCCTCTTCATGGGCATTATAGCCTAAAAAGATAACAGAAGGTGATTTATCCAATACAGGTTTAGACTGAAACGCACAACTTGCAGAATTGATCCGTGTTCCATACTCTTCAATGTATTGACAAACTTTATTAACCCATTTATCATACTTATTCTTTCTATCTTCTTGTTCCATAGTTATATATTTATTATAGTTACTTTTAATTCTTTATTTATAAATCATTTCACTTTTACAAAAGCAAACATACGCACTTCATCCTTAAGATTCTCAACTTGTTGTATTCCCCATAATGGAATTGAGACCGACTCCAATTGAGAGAAAAAATTATGAATAACGTCCATATCTTTCAAAGATATCTTACACGCAGGATTATACTGTAAGATTAATAAAATAGATATGATATTATCTAAAGATAAGTCCTCAGAAAGTGAACTATTCATCATGCTTTCAAAAGACTTCCACATTCGTTTACACGATCCAGATCCACACAAATAAATCATTGACTTGGGTTCAATCCCAAATATTATATTATTTAAATCGGAATTATCATATCCCCAACTCCAATAGCATGGTGAAAAGACTTCCACCAAATCTCTTATTATTTGGCACAAATATTTATCAGCCTGTTTAAATGCATGATTTTCAGATTTCAGTAAATTGAATTTATTATTTAAAATTTCATAATCAATAACTAATAAAGAATCAGTATACTTCCGGAGTTGTACAAGTGCTAATTCCGCTGATAAACGTTTTTTTTCACCTTCAAAATAAAAAGGTAATATAGCAACAACAATCACCACCAAATTTTCAACTTTAGCTTTACAAATTAAAGTCTTAATGCAATCAATTCCTATATCTCCTAAGCATATCACACAAACAATAGTTCCTGTACTAATTTGAAATATCGTTTTTATAGTATCAATTTGTTTAGTTACCCCCTTCTGAACATACAATATATTCTGACCCGTTATCAAATTTCCAGTTCCAAATAAAATTTTCTTTTCAATTGGTAATTCTAGCATTTCCGTTGTGTACATGCCACATATATAGTAATCTGCCACTAATCCTTGTTTCCTAATGTATTCTACCACCCTTCCGCTCTCTCCTCCTACACCGATTACAGGAAAAGATGTCAACGAATCACGCATATTTATTACCATCAAGTTTCCTTTTTTGCTTATCAAACTTACTACTCAATAATATATAAAAAGTATGCAAAGCCTACTCTACAGGAGGCTTCACATACCCTTATATTTATTTTACAATGCTGGAGCATGTTTTCCTTTACAGAACCCATTTGGATGCTTTGAACAAGAATTAGATGTTAATGAAGATAATGTCGAGAACTGTTGCCCACAATATTTACAAGTATATTTAGTCTTTTCTGTTCCCTCGTACAGTTTATGCTTTCCTTTACAAAATCCATTAGGATGTTTCGAACATGAATTAGATGTTAGCGAAGAAACACTTGAAAACTTCTGTCCACAATACTCACAATAAAAATTTGCCATAATATAGAATTTTAAGTTTTGCCTCTCCTTACGGGTTTCGGCATTTCCGGCTGTTGTTGAAAAAGAAAAGGACACAGCATACCTTTTCTCTTATTTTTTCGGTTCGGCTCTGGTAAGCCTGAGATCAAAATAAGTAAAAGCAGCCTGTGCCCTTATGGGTACAACCATGCTTAGACTAATTATCCCAGATCCCATGTTTAATTTACCAGATTTAACCGAATCAAATAATTGTCAGCAAGTTATAATATATGTCCTTAGTATTTTCTTTCTATTTCTTTTATTTCTTTTTTCTTCATTTACAAAGCTATAAAAAAATATTCAATCTAGAAAACAATTACCAAATATATCACAGACCGCTATTTATTCTACAAATAAAGAAGCAAGCTATGCCAAATTGATGCATTAGTTGGAAATAATTATATTCTAAATATTAATATAACAAAATACTTATTGGTAAATCACTGTTTCAAACCTGTCTGTTTTATAATAAACAGAATGTAATATGAAAACAAAAGCCCAATAATAGCAAAAAAACATATTTGTACAACACTTTTTAAACAATAACAGCGGACTATTCCTTATAATAACGTATATTCGTAAATCAACCTTTAGATGCATAGTATAAATAATATGAATAAAATAGGTATTGGTATATCCATTGTCCTTCATGCGTTCTGTTCCTGTCACTCACAAACAGGAGATGCTTTGTCTGTAGAAACCTCACAGGCAAACTCAGTGACTCAGGACAGCATAGTAGAAATAGCCGCTAAACCTGTTGAAAAGAAACTCACAGCAGAGCAAATACAAATCACCAAAAATTTATTGTATGACCAATATACATTGGAAGATACCTATCCTTATAAAGACACTACCCGGCAATTTCAATGGGACAAAATCAAAGAACGGCTGGCTTTGCTTGAAAATATACAGTTGCAGCCTTCCACTTGGGCAATTCTCCAGAATTACAAAAATAGAAATGGAGAAGCACCGCTTGTGAAGAATTTCAAAAGAAACGCTTACGGACGGGTGGCGGATACTCTCGGCATAGAACGTTACCAATCCGTTCCGCTTTACTTGTTGACCGACACATTAGTGCCCGAACGTTACGGCCAGGATGGAGAACTAACCCGTTTTATCGAAGACGGGGAAAAATTCATAAAAGCAGAGCCAATGTTTACCGGAGATGAATGGATGATTCCTAAAAAGTATGTCAAAGTAATTGGAGATACGATTGTTTTTAACAAAGCTGTTTTCGTAGACCGCCACAATCAGAATATCGCTGCTCTCGAACGTAGCGGAGAAGGGCAATGGATGGTTCGCAGCATGAATCCTTCCACTACGGGACGCCACCTGCCGCCGTATGCACAGGAAACTCCTTTAGGAATGTTTGTGTTACAGGAAAAGAAAGTGAAGATGGTATTTTTAAAAGACGGTTCGAAAGAGACAGGAGGTTATGCTCCTTATGCAAGTCGTTTCACGGATGGAGCCTATATTCACGGAGTACCGGTCAATGCTCCCCGCAAGACACAGATAGAATATAGTCCGTCGTTAGGAACGACACCGCGTTCGCACATGTGCGTACGAAATGCAACTTCCCATGCCAAATTCATTTATGATTGGGCGCCTGTAAATGAAACTATTATTTTTGTATTGGAATAAACGTTGAACAAACATACACCACTATTCCCGAATCGCTACTACCTATCGTCCAAAGTATAACTAGAAAAGTTCTTTTCTATAAGGTGAGAACTTGCTTTTCTCTTGGGGAAAAGTTACTTTCCCCTTACTCCAATCTATAAACGCAAGTTGCAATTATAAAAACAAAGCTTGCAATTTTAAAAACGAAGCCTTCATTTATATAATCAAAAGTTGCAATTATAGTTTGCTCTACAGCCTTAATAAGTTTCCTTCCTATGCAAAAGAAGTTTGCATAGGAGGGGAAAGAACTTTTCTATACGTACTTGAGGAGAAAGATAAAGAGGTCTGAACTTTTCAGTCCAGACCTCCCAATATAGAAAGGGATTTCTCCATCCCGTATTACCTTAATCAATTAGGTGTGAAACTCTCTTTTATTTATCTTCAGTCTTACCCAACCCATACCTTGCTCTTGTTATATTCTGAACAAGTTCTCTCTGCACACTTTCCAATGCGTTTATTTCTTTCTGCAACAACTCCAAAGCAGAACCTTTCTGCAATAAATAAGACCGTTCAGCATATTTTATATAAGAAGTCGGAATCTCCTGCTTCTTTTCTTTATAATGGGCAATCACATACCGCAAAGCTTCCGCCCGATATTTGCTGATCGCTTTCCGTTCGGCATAATACAAATCTTTATAAGGATTTTCTTCACTTCTCAATTTCTTCCAGAATGCAGAAAAAGCAGTCGATACAGCATCCTTCTCCTCTTTGGTTACTGCTTCTTTCTGCTTCTTTGTCAGATCCTTATATTCCTTATATGTATTTAGAAACTTATCCAATTCATCTTTACTGGCTTTATGCGCCAGTCGGTAAGTTTCCAAAGAAGCAGGCCGTTCATATTCGACAACTGTTTGTAGATAAGGCAAGTCGTTCCAGCTTATATATTTATTATTTGCTTCACAATAATCTGCATAAGCCGCCGCAAGCTGCCAACTATATTCTTTTGTCTTTTGATTCAAATCCTCATTGATAGCGGACAAGTTCTTTTCCATCTCTTGCAAGTCCTGCGCTGACACTGTTTGCATACTTCCCCATCCGGAGAGAAACAAACAAAGAATACTCCATAATATAGTTTTCATAATTAGATAATTTAAATTTTCTCCAAAGTTATTATTTCTCTACAGAATTCCAAACGATATTACAAATTTGCTATATATTTCCACAATGGAGCAGCATTCAGCGCTTGCATAATTTCGTTCTTATCAAGCAGGCTCTTCACCTCTTCCAATGTAAGCAGATGTACACTGATATCTTCAGTAGCTTCCAGATGCTGATGGTCTATCAGTTCCACGTCTGTAGCAAGAAAGCAATAAGTTAGATTGGTATGAGTGCTCGGATTAGCGGAAATCACCATATATTCCTGCCAGTTTCCTTTTCCGTAGCCTGTTTCCTCCCACAATTCACGTTGGGCGGATACTAACGGTGAAGCGTCTTCCTTCTCACAGACACCGGCACAAAGTTCATAACAAGTTCGTTCAATTCCCGGACGGTACTGGCGGACAAAAACAAATTTACCATCTTTTGTAATGGCAATCGTATTTACCCAGTCGGGATACTCAAGAATATAATATTCGGGGATATGGTTACCATTGGGAAGCAACATATCTTCGCAACGCACAGTCAGCCACGGACGGCGAAATAGATATTTACTACTCACCGTTTTCCAGGCTCTATTCTTTTCTTCCATAAGATCTGTTTTTTCTTCCGGCAAAAATACAAATTTCCCCCGGGTTATCCTACCTTTCGGTTGCTTGTTTTTATTCGTCTGTGTCGATACAAGTGATCTCTATCCCTTGTATCTGCTCCAGATATTTTTTGGTAGAGCTTACCAAAGAACTTCCCATGTAGAATAAAAACAGCAGGCTGATAATAACCATCAATGCGCCAATCATGGCAAAACGACTACGTTGTTCGAAAATACTGCTATTCATAACTCTGCCTCCTCTAAGTTTTTTTGTCCACCACAAAGATAACACGCGAGGGCTACAAAAAAGTTACAAGAATGTTTCAAAAAACTTAAATATTGAAATTCTGTTCGTATCTTTGCACCAACTAACAACCTCTTTATTACAATATGGCATTTACGAATAATATTATGATTGTCCGGCATAAATTGCTGGCAGACCTCGTTAAACTCTGGAAAAACGACGAATTAGTGGAAAAGATAGACCGGCTCCCGATTGAGTTGAGTCCACGAAAATCAAAACCCCTAGGACGGTGTTGCGTACATAAAGAACGCGCAGTGTGGAGGTACAAGACTTTTCCTCTGATGGGACTGGATATGACAGACGAACACGACGAAGTCACCCCGCTTTCCGAATATGCGCGATTGGCATTGAGCCGCCCCGAACCGGACAAGGAAAATATTATGTGCGTCATCGACGAGGCCTGTTCTTCCTGTGTACAGATCAATTATGAAATAACCAACCTTTGTCGCGGATGCGTGGCACGTAGCTGTTACATGAACTGCCCCAAAGATGCGATACGTTTCAAGAAAAACGGTCAGGCAATGATTGACCATGACACATGTGTCAGTTGCGGTATTTGTCACAAGAGTTGTCCTTATCACGCTATTGTATATATTCCCGTGCCTTGTGAAGAGGCTTGCCCGGTAAAAGCTATCAGCAAAGATGAACACGGCATAGAACACATTGATGAAAGCAAGTGTATCTACTGCGGAAAATGCATGAATGCATGTCCGTTCGGTGCTATCTTCGAAATCTCGCAAACATTCGATGTATTGCAACGCATCCGTAAAGGAGAAAAGATGGTTGCCATCGTTGCTCCGTCTATTCTGGGACAGTTTAAGACTTCTATCGGACAAGTGTACGGTGCTTTCAAAGAAATAGGATTTACAGATGTGATCGAAGTGGCTGAAGGTGCTATGGCAACCACCAGCAATGAAGCACACGAGTTACTGGAGAAATTGGAAGAGGGACAGAAGTTTATGACTACTTCCTGTTGTCCTTCTTATATCGAACTGGTTGAGAAACATATTCCAGATATGAAACCATACGTTTCTACCACCGGATCACCGATGTACTACGCCGCACGGATTGCCAAAGAGAAGCATCCGGATGCTAAGGTTGTGTTTGTCGGCCCTTGTGTGGCTAAACGCAAAGAAGTACGTCGTGACGAAGCAGTGGATTATATTCTGACGTTTGAAGAAATCGGTTCGATTCTCGATGGACTGGGTATTGAACTGGAACAGGTACAGGAGTTCTCTGTATTACATACGTCTGTTCGCGAAGCACATGGATTTGCACAGGCAGGTGGTGTGATGGGAGCTGTCAAAGCTTATCTGAAAGAGGAAGCGGATAAAATCAATGCAATACAAGTGTCGGACATCAATAAAAAGAATATCGCTCTGTTGCGTGCCTGCGCCAAAACAGGAAAGGCCGCGGGGCAGTTTATTGAAGTAATGGCATGCGAAGGTGGATGTATCACCGGGCCAAGTACGCATAATGATATTGTTTCGGGACGTCGCCAATTGGCACAAGAGCTGCTCAAACGAAAAGAGAGCTATGAAACAATGGATCGATAAACTACGGCAGGAAAGAACACTTAGCCCGGAAGAGCTCCGGCAACTGTTGACCGGATGTGACGCAGAAACCCTGCGTTACATCAATAAACAGGCGCAGGAAGTCGCTCTCCGCCACTTCGGAAATAAGATTTATATCCGTGGACTGATTGAAGTCAGCAATTGCTGCCGGAACAACTGTTATTACTGTGGCATCCGAAAAGGAAATCCCAATATCGAACGTTACCGATTGAACCTGGAAAGTATACTGGATTGTTGCCGGCAAGGATATAAATTAGGTTTCCGCACTTTCGTGCTGCAAGGAGGAGAAGATCCCGCACTGACAGACGATCGGATAGAAATGACTGTTGCCCGTATCAGGCAGGATTATCCGGATTGCGCCATTACACTGTCGCTCGGAGAAAAGTCGCGTGATGCATACGAACGTTTCTTCCGTGCCGGAGCCAACCGTTATCTGTTACGTCACGAAACATATAATGAGTCGCATTATCGGCAACTGCATCCGGCAGAAATGTCCGGCAAACAGCGCCTACAATGTTTAGCGGATTTAAAAGACATCGGCTATCAGACAGGAACCGGAATTATGGTCGGCAGCCCAGGGCAAACAGTAGAACATATCATCGAGGATATATTGTTCATTGAAAAGCTACAGCCGGAAATGATTGGTATCGGTCCTTTCCTACCCCATCATGATACGCCTTTTGCCCAATATCCCAGCGGAACGGTGGAACGGACGATTCTTCTATTATCGATCTTTCGTTTGATGCATCCATCCGCATTGATTCCGGCAACAACGGCTCTCGCCACTCTTATCCCTGATGGCAGAGAGCGGGGTATATTGGCTGGTGCAAATGTGGTTATGCCCAACCTGTCTCCCCGGGAGGAACGGAAAAAATATGAATTATACAATGACAAAGCTTCACTCGGAGCGGAATCCGCCGAAGGACTGGCTACCTTACAAAAGCAGCTGAATACCATCGGCTACGAGATTTCCACTGAAAGAGGCGACTTTAAGCGCACCACAGATTACACGGATTCACACAGATTTATTTCGAATTAAATTTTAATCTGTGTGAATCCGTGTAATCTGTGGTGAAAAAACAAAGAATATTATGATATACCAAAAAGATTCATCCAAAGCAGAAGAGTTTATCCATCACGAAGAAATTTTGGATACGCTGGAATATGCACAGAACAATAAGGATAATCGTGTCCTGATTGAACAACTGATTGAAAAGGCAGCGTTGTGCAAGGGACTGACACACCGGGAAGCGGCTATTCTGCTGGAGTGTAACCAACCTGACCTGATAGAACGTATCTTTCATCTCGCTAAAGAAATCAAACAGAAGTTTTACGGCAACCGTATCGTCATGTTCGCACCGCTTTATTTATCTAATCATTGCGTAAACGGTTGCGTATATTGTCCGTATCATGCCAAAAACAAGACTATTGCACGCAAGAAACTGACACAGGAAGAAATCCGCCGGGAGGTAATTGCTTTGCAGGATATGGGACATAAGCGACTGGCTCTTGAAGCCGGTGAGCATCCGTCACTGAACCCGATAGAATATATTCTGGAATCTATTCAGACGATTTATAGTATCAAGCATAAAAACGGAGCTATCCGCCGGGTAAACGTAAATATCGCAGCCACTACAGTAGAAAATTATCGCCGATTGAAAGAAGCGGGTATCGGCACGTATATCTTATTCCAAGAGACTTATCACAAAGATAACTACGAAGCTCTCCATCCCACCGGACCTAAAAGCAATTACGCTTATCACACCGAAGCGATGGACCGCGCGATGGAAGGAGGAATCGATGATGTAGGCATTGGTGTTCTTTTCGGTTTGAATACTTATCGGTATGATTTTATCGGATTATTAATGCATGCCGAACATTTGGAAGCCAAATTCGGTGTAGGGCCGCATACAATCAGTGTGCCGCGCATCTGTTCGGCAGATGACATCGATGCGGAAGATTTCCCGAACGCAATTTCGGATGAGATATTCAGCAAGATTGTAGCTGTTATCCGAATTGCCGTTCCTTATACGGGAATGATTATTTCTACACGTGAATCGCAAGAATCACGCAAGAAAGTGCTCGAATTGGGTATTTCACAAATCAGTGGCGGTTCGCGTACCAGTGTAGGCGGATATGCTGAAACGGAATTACCCGATCATAATTCTGCCCAATTTGATGTGAGCGACACCCGGACATTAGACGAAGTGGTCAACTGGTTGCTCGAACTCGGATATATCCCCAGCTTCTGTACAGCCTGTTACCGGGAAGGACGGACGGGAGACCGTTTCATGTCATTAGTGAAATCCGGTCAGATAGCAAACTGTTGCGGACCGAATGCCCTGATGACTCTGAAAGAGTATCTGGAAGATTATGCTTCAGAAGATACACGACAGAAAGGATTAGAACTGATTCTAAAAGAAACGGAACGAATCCCCAATCCCAAAATCAGGGAAATAGCTATCCGGAATCTCAAAGCAATAGCTGCAGGACAAAGAGACTTTAGATTTTAAATAATACATTGATGTGCTAACATATCAATCTGCCAATTAGCAGCGCACGAATGATAAATGATTCAATTATTTCATTCTTCAATTGATACATTAGCAGACCAGCACATTGAAAAATTAGTAATTATGAGCTTAACAGATACTCCAAATGCCAACAGACTTCATATCGCCCTTTTCGGTAGACGGAACAGTGGTAAGTCTTCTCTTATCAATGCGTTGACAGGACAGGACATCGCGCTCGTTTCAAATACTCCCGGAACGACTACCGACCTTGTGTCTAAAGCAATGGAGATTCAAGGTATTGGTCCTTGTCTTTTTATAGATACTCCGGGATTCGATGACGAAGGAGAGCTTGGAGAACTGCGTATCAGCCGGACTTTAAAGGCTATTGAGAAAACGGATATTGCATTGTTATTATGTGAAGACACTACCTTTTCTCATGAAAAAGAGATACTGGCGCTATTGAAAGAGAAGAATATCCCTGTCATTCCGGTATTGAATAAAATAGATATACGAGAGAATAGCGATCACTTAGCTACATATATTGAGGAACAATGCAAAATACGTCCATTGCTTATCAGTGCCAAAGAAAAGATAGGAATCGAACTCATCCGGCAAGCCATCCTCGAAAAATTACCTTCGGACTTCGGCCAACAAAGTATCACCGGGGAACTTGTTACAGAGAATGACCTTGTACTTTTAGTAATGCCACAGGATATTCAGGCTCCCAAAGGCAGACTGATCTTACCGCAAGTGCAGACTATCCGTGAATTGTTGGATAAAAAATGCCTCGTAGTAACTTGCACCACTGATAAGTTTTCTGCAACCCTACAAGCCCTTGCCCGTCCTCCGAAGTTAATCATCACCGATTCACAAGTTTTCAAAGCGATTTATGAACAGAAACCAAAGGAAAGTGAACTGACTTCTTTCTCGGTGCTTTTCGCAGGTTATAAGGGTGACATTCACTATTATGTAGAAAGTGCAGCTGTCATCGAAAGACTGACGGAATCGTCACGTGTACTGATAGCGGAAGCTTGTACGCACGCTCCCCTTTCAGAAGATATAGGAAGAGTGAAACTTCCTCGTTTGTTACGGAAACGGATTGGAGAGAATCTGCAAATTGATATGGTAGCAGGAACCGACTTTCCACAAGATCTGACTCCTTACTCTTTAGTTATCCATTGCGGAGCATGTATGTTTAACCGTAAATACGTACTTAGTCGCATCGAACGTGCGCGGGAGCAGCACATTCCTATGACGAACTATGGAGTAGCAATTGCTTTCCTCAATGGAATACTAGATCAAATAAAATATTAAAAAAAGAAATCTTCTCTTTTTTATTTTGAAGCGAACCCCAAAAGTTCTTTATCTAACTTTTGGGGTTCACTTCATTTTTATGTTAAGACGAACTCTTTATATTAACTAATTATGATGACATACTTAGTTCTAATATCTCCGCTTATTTCTTCACAATAGCAATCAGTTCGTCTGCTGAAACAAGGTTCTGTTCTCCTGTCTCCATATTCTTCAACATCACTTTGCCTTCGTTCATTTCGTTCTCACCGACAATAGCTACAAACGGAATATTCTTCGCATTGGCATAACTCATCTGTTTCTTCATCTTGGCAGCATCCGGGAAAATCTCGGCACGAATATTGGCAGCACGTACCTTAGCCAAAATTCCCATTGAGTATGCAGCTTCCTTTTCACCGAAGTTGATAAACAGAAGTTCTGTTCCGTTTACAGCTTCTTTCGGGTAAAGTTCGAGCTGGTTCAGGACATCGAAGATACGGTCTGCACCAAAAGAGATACCCACTCCGGACACTCCTGCCATACCGAATACTCCGGTCAGATTATCATAACGGCCACCACCAGTGATACTGCCAATCTGTACATCCAGTGCTTTCACTTCAAAGATAGCTCCTGTATAATAGTTCAGTCCGCGAGCTAAAGTAAGATCAAGCTCTATTTCATTCTTCAAGCCCATTGTTTCCAATGTATTCAGAATAAATTCACTCTCTTCCACTCCCTTCAGCCCTACTTCACTGGCTGATAATACATTCTTCAATGTTGCCAATTTCTCCGCATTCGTACCACTAAGAAGAATGATCGGCTGCAACTTGGCAATAGCCTCATCACTGATTCCCTTCTCTTTCAGTTCGGCATTTACATTATCCAAACCGATTTTATCCAGTTTGTCAATTGCTACGGTAATATCTACAATCTTATCCGATTCGCCTATAATTTCAGCGATGCCGGAAAGAATCTTGCGGTTGTTAATCTTAATACATACACGAATATTGAAACGACTAAAAACGGTATCGACAATCTGCATCAATTCCACTTCGTTCAATAACGAATCGCTTCCTACAACATCGGCATCACATTGATAAAATTCGCGATAACGTCCTTTCTGCGGGCGGTCGGCACGCCATACCGGTTGAATCTGATAGCGTTTGAACGGGAAAGTGATCTCATCACGATGCATCACTACATAACGAGCAAAAGGCACTGTCAAGTCGTAACGCAAACCTTTCTCACAGAATTTGCTTGCCAGTTTGGCAGCATTACGGCTTAACAATTCTTCGTCAGTAATCCCGGAAAAATAATCTCCTGAATTCTGAATCTTAAAGAGTAGTTTATCTCCCTCATCGCCGTACTTTCCCATCAGTGTAGAAAGCATCTCCATCGAAGGAGTCTCTATCTGCTGGAAACCATACAGATGGTATACGTCACGAATCGTATTGAATATATAATTACGCTTCGCCATTTCTACCGGCGAAAAGTCACGAGTTCCTTTAGGAATACTTGGTTTTGCTGCCATAATATTACTGTTTATAATTTTAATTGCGCAAATTTACTGCAAATTTCCGAGCAATGCTTACATATATTTGAAAAAATCACCCGTATTGTGTCCATCCCCTATCAATATCGTAAAGAAACACTCAAGTAAGGCCCTAAACAATACAAAAAATCCTCCATAGTCTTCGGAAAGACTGCGGAGGATCTTTTTATATTCTATGGAGAAAAGTTAATAAACACACTTTTCTCCCTTTTTCTTTTCTTAGTCTCTTCTACCCATGAAGATCATGATGTAGTATACCAATGTTGCCAATGAACCTAATGCAGCAACTACATACGTATAAGCAGCAGAACGAAGAGCATCTTCAGCCTGTGCATGATTGTACGAATTAGTAATGCCGGATGAACTCAACCATACCAACGCACGTTTACTTGCATTGATTTCCACCGGCAGCGTGATAAAGCTGAACAATGTAGTCATAGCAAACAGGATAATACCTGCCAGCAATAACTGCGGGAAAGAGTTTATCAACAAGATACCACCCAACAATACCCACGTCATAATGGAAGAGGCAAAGTTTACCACCGGAACCAGCGCACTACGCATTTTCAACGGAGCATACATGCGTGCATGTTGTACAGCGTGTCCACATTCATGGGCTGCTACGGCAGCTGCCATTATACTGTTACTTTCATACACCCCTTCACTCAAATTCACCGTTTTGTTAGTAGGATTGTAGTGGTCGGTCAACCGTCCCGGCGTATGCGTAACCTGTACGTCATAAATTCCATTGTCATGCAACATTTTTAAAGCAACGTCGCGTCCTGTCATTCCATTTCCTGTAGGAATCTTAGAGTACTTCTTGAATTTGTTTTGCAAATTCATCTGTACCAACCAACTTACAACAGCGATTCCTATAAATAATACCCAATAAGACATCATATACTTTTCAATTTTAATTATTACTCTATATCTTTATAAACAAATTGTTTGCCAAAAATAAGGGGAAACGTTCAATGTCAGAATAGTTTCCCCTTGCTTTTATGAAGAATTAGCTAAAAATTAGTCAATTGTCAGTTCTACCACATAGTCAATATCTTTCGGAACCTCGGCGAATTCGAGCAAAACACCGGCTTTCGTCTTTGTGAAACGAACCGGAGACTGGTCTTTAAACAAGACTGCCTTCTTGACCTTCTTATCTGACAACGGCAGGAACAAAGCCGCATCTTTCAGGTCGAGAATATGCACATAGAGTTTATTTCCTTTTTGTGTTGTCACTCCCCAATCATGTGGAGCAACTGCACCGCTTCGTGTTCCATAAATCGTTTCACCATATTGTTTCATCCACTCTCCCATCTCTGCCAAGCGTTGTACAGCTACCGCAGGAAGTTCCCCATCGGGTTGAGGGCCGATATTCATCAAAAGATTGGCATTCTTACCGGCTGCCTTCACCAGATAGTGAATCAATGTCTTTGTTGATTTATAATTCTGATCGGTAATCTTATATCCCCACATACCATTCATTGTTTCACAAGTTTCCAACGGCAGACGACTCACCTCCTGTCCGGAAAGTCCCGAAGCATTCTCACCCGGCAGATCGCGTTCGAAAATCTGAATATCTTCTCCATCAAAAGGCGTCTGATGATGATTATTACCCACCAGACACCCCGGTTGGAGTTTGTGAATCAGAGCATACTGTTCCGGTAATTCCCAGTTAAAAGTTTTGGGCTGATCCCACCATCCGTCAAACCAAATAGCACCTATCGGACCGTAATTCGTCAGCAATTCTGTCAACTGGTTATTCATAAATTGATAATAACTTTTCCAATCTCCTTTCGAGTTCAAGCGACCTGTGCCCTGTCCTGTACGTCCCCAGGGATAGTCCTCGCGCGCCCAGTCAAGATGTGAATAATAAAAATGGAGCTTGATGCCCTGCTTGGCACAGGCTGCTGCCAGCTCTTTCACAATATCTCTTTTAAAAGGAGTAGCTTTGACTACGTTATAATCCGAATACTTAGTGTCAAACATAGAAAAACCTTCATGATGACGGGTAGTAAAACAGATATATTTGGCTCCCGAAGCTTTAATAGCCTCCACCCATTTATCGGCATTAAACTTGGAAGGATAAAATCCGCCTGCCAGTTTGGCATACTCTTTATAATTCAGATTATTGTTTGTCATAGTCCACTCACCAGTAGCGAGCATAGCGTATAGCCCCCAATGAAGAAAAATACCAAACTTATTGTCCTGAAATTCCTGCCGTGCTTTCAGATTCTCTTCGGTAGGCTGATAGGAAGATTGCGCAAATACTCCCAAGTTCATTACGAACAACAAAAGGAAAGTTATAAAACGTGTTTTCATAAGGCATACATTATTTTTGTGTGTTTAGGATAGACTATACAAAGGATTGAACAAGAAAGGCGGAGTTTTTCTTCAATCTCCGCCTTTCCTCCATATAATAAATCAATTGTTATTCTTCAGTATAACGTTCGATGGTCTGTGCTCTGTCCGGTCCTACAGATACAATCTTGATTTCTACACCAAGCTGTTCTTCCAGGAAAGTCAGGTAAGCATTGAATTCTTCCGGGAATTCATCTTCGCTCTGCATCTTGGTCATATCTGTCTGCCAGCCCGGAAGCTCTGCATATACAGGTTCTACGCCTTCTGTGATGTCATACGGGAAGTAGTCGATCTCTTCACCGTTCACTTTGTAAGCAACGCACGCTTTGATTGTTTCGAAAGTATCGAGTACATCGCTCTTCATCATAATCAATTTGGTAACTCCGTTTATCATAACGGAATACTTCAACGCTACCAGGTCGATCCATCCGCAACGACGTTTACGACCGGTTACAGAACCGAATTCATGTCCCAACGTACACATCTTGTCGCCTGTTTCGTCAAACAGTTCTGATGGGAACGGACCTGCTCCTACACGAGTACAGTATGCCTTGAAGATACCATATACTTCACCGATACGGTTAGGTGCCACTCCAAGTCCGGTGCAGGCTCCCGCACATACGGTATTGGAAGAAGTCACAAACGGATATGAACCGAAATCAATATCAAGCATAGTACCCTGCGCTCCTTCACAAAGCACGCTCTTACCATCCTTCAACAGGTTATTCACTTCATGTTCGCTATCTACGAAATGGAATTGTTTCAGGTATTCGATACCTTCCAACCATGCTTTTTCCAGTTCAGTAAGATCGTATTCATAATTCAAGCTCTTCAGAATTTGTTCGTGACGAGCTTTTGCGGCAGCATACTTCTGATCGAAATTATGAAGAATATCACCTACACGAACACCGTTACGGCTCACTTTATCCGTGTAAGTAGGGCCGATACCCTTACCGGTAGTTCCTACTTTAGCATCGCCTTTGGCTGCTTCGTATGCAGCATCCAGAATACGGTGTGTCGGAAGAATAAGATGAGCTTTCTTTGAAATATGCAAACGTTCTTTCAGCGGATGACCCGATGCTTCAAGTGCTTCTGCCTCTGCTTTAAACAATGCCGGATCAAGTACCACACCATTACCGATGATGTTTACCTTGTTTCCTTGAAAAATACCGGAAGGAATAGAGCGAAGCACATATTTCTGTCCTTCAAACTCAAGCGTGTGACCGGCATTCGGGCCGCCCTGAAAACGAGCAACCACATCATACTTAGGTGTTAAAACGTCGACTACTTTTCCTTTACCTTCGTCGCCCCATTGTAATCCTAATAGAACAT
>OATG01001467.1_pt1 | contig 18088 bp, 13 predicted proteins | sample 1516581 | NCBI WGS metagenome assembly OATG01 (sample SAMEA2579930, study PRJEB22360) | human gut metagenome | biome: human gut; feature: human-associated habitat; material: faeces | place: Denmark | collected 2008/2010
CGATCATTTCGGCGTGCGTCGAGGCCAATTCGCCCGTTATCCTGCAAGTGTCGGCCGGCGCCCGCAAATACGCCAACCAGACGTTGCTGCGCTACATGGCACAGGGCGCCGTGGAGTATGCCAAGGAGCTCAACGGCGGCAAGGGTATTCCGATTACGCTGCACCTCGACCACGGCAATTCGTTCGAACTGTGCAAGAGCTGCATCGACATGGGCTTCTCGTCGGTGATGATCGACGGTTCGTCGCTCCCCTACGATGAGAACGTAGCCCTCACGAAAAAGGTCGTCGAGTATGCTCACCAGCACGACGTGACGGTCGAAGGCGAGCTGGGCGTACTGGCCGGCGTCGAAGACGAGGTAGCTTCGGAGGTCGCGCACTACACCAAGCCCGAAGAGGTGATCGATTTCGTGACGAAGACCGGCGTCGACTCGCTGGCCATCTCGATCGGCACGTCGCACGGCGCCAACAAGTTCAAGCCCGAACAGTGCACCCGCAACGCCGAGGGCATCCTCGTTCCGCCTGAACTGCGCTTCGACATTCTGGCCGAGATCGAGAAGAAACTCCCCGGATTCCCCATCGTGCTGCATGGTGCTTCGTCGGTTCCGCAGGAGTACGTGAAGATCATCAACACGCACGGCGGCAAGCTCAAAGATGCCGTCGGCATTCCCGAGGAGCAGCTCCGCAAGGCAGCCAAGAGCGCCGTATGCAAGATCAACATCGACTCCGACGGCCGTCTGGCGATGACCGCCGCCGTACGCAAGGTCTTCATCGACAACCCCGCCGAGTTCGACCCCCGCAAATACCTGGGTCCGGCCCGCGACGAGTTGAAGAAGCTCTACATGCACAAATGCGAGAACGTGCTGGGTTCGGCAGGCAAGGCTTAGTCCCGTACACGAGACCCTTTATACGAAAAACGTCCGGTTTTCTCTCCGGACGTTTTCTTTTTATTTGCTTTTTCGACATAAAAAACATATATTTACGACCGAAAACGAAACGTTTCGGCCGCGGGTCAAAACGGATAAATCATGAACCGATAAACAACCCATCCTAATTATGAGCGAAAAACATTCAATACATTGTCCGGCACGCGACATCCCCGTCCGCGCCGAGGTGGACGTTCTGGTCGTGGGCGGCGGCCCCGCCGGCATCATGGCCGCCGAGGCGGCTGCGGGCGACGGCCTGCGCGTAATGCTCGTCGAGAGCCGCGGTTTTCTGGGCGGCAACCTTACGATCGGCCTGCCTGTACTCGGATTCCTGGGACACAAGGGAACGCAGATCATCAAGGGCCTGCCCCAGAACTTCATCGACCGGCTGCGTGCACGCGGCGCAGCGAGCGAACACCGTCCCTGCGCCCTGCACATGAGTCTGACGATCATCGACCCCGAAGAGGCCAAGCGCACGGCACTCGAAATCATGGAGGAGAAGGGTGTCGAGGTACTGCTCTACGTCTTCTGCACCGACGTAGTCAAGGAGGGCGACGACGTGAAGGGCGTCATCATCGAGAGCAAGGCGGGCCGCGAAGCGATCCTGGCCAAAACGGTCATCGACTGCACGGGCGACGGCGACGTGGCCTTCCGCGCGGGCGTGGAGTGCCGCAAGGGCGACGCCGAAGGCGGCATGCAGCCCCCGACGCTGATGTTCTGCATGAAGGGTGTCGACGTGCAGCGGCTGCGCGACGCGATCGTCCAGCATCCCGACGTCTACGACATGGACACCATGCCGGCCGAGCAGTTCCGCACGGGCAAGTTCATCACCGTCGGCTTGCGCAACCAAATCGAGCAGGCGCGCGCCAAGGGTATCCACATCCCCGTAGCACGCACGATCCTCATCACGGGACTTGCCGACGACGAGATCTGGGTCAACATGACGCGCGTGAACGGCGTCGACTCGACCCGTCCCGAAAGCTACACGCACGGCGAGATCGAGGGCCGCAAGCAGGTCTACGAGGTGGAACGTTACCTGCGCGAATTCGTGCCGGGCTTCGCCGGAGCGCATCTGGAAAAAATCGCACCCTTCATGGGTATCCGCGAAAGCCGCGTGATCGTAGGCAAATACGTCCTCACGGCAGAAGATATTCTCGAAGACCGTCGTTTCGACGATGCCATCGCCGTGGCGGGCTATCCGGTAGACATCCACCACGCCAAGGGCGGCGACTGCACGCTCTACTGGTGCGACGACTGCTACGACATCCCCTACCGCACGCTGATTCCGGCCCATGTAGGCAATCTGCTCGTCGCGGGCCGTTGCTCGTCGATGAACCACGAAGCGATGGCTTCGACGCGCGTCATGTCGACCTGCATGGCGTTGGGCGAAGCAGCCGGACGCGCCGCACGGCTGGCCTTGAAGGCGGGCGTGCAGCCCGCCGACCTCGACGTGGAGGCGCTGCGCGCCGAACTGCGTGCGACGGGCGCCTACCTGCGCGACTGATCCGCTCCGTATAAAATGCGAGCGCGGGGTCCCGATTCCGGAACCCCGCGCTTTGTCGTTACCCCTTGCGCTTGTAACGCGACGGCGAGGTACCCGTATGCTGTTTGAAATACTTTCCGAAGAAGGACTGCGTACTGAAATTGAGGTGGTAGGCGATCTCCTGAATACTCATGCCCGAATATTTCAGCAACGACTTCGCTTCGAGAATGACCGATTCGTCGATCCACTTGGCCGCCGTCTTGCCGCTCACCTCCTTCACCACCGACGAGAGATATTTCGGGGTGATGTTCAACTGCCTGGCATAAAAACTCACGTTCCGCTCCCGCTTGTTGTACTCGCCCAGCAGCTGCATGAACTGGTCGAAAAGCACTTCGCAGCGGCCCTGCTTCTGCTCGCTCGACTGCTCGCGCTGGTTCAACTCGGTAATCAGATAGAAAACCGCCGTGAAAAGCGTGTGGATGATCTCCTTGCGATACCGCTCCTTATCGCTCTGGATCACGGTCTTGATAAGCTGGAAAAATTGCCGGATTTCGGCCACGTCGCGTTCGGTCACCTGCAAACAGGGTTTGCGGCCGAAGCGCATGTGAATGGGGAGCGACGCCGAAATATCGACCTGGATGTCGCTGACGAACGCCTTCGAACAGGCGACCAGATAGGCCGTCGCATCGGACGAACAGCGGATCGTCCGGATGATGCTGCCGGGACGGAAGAATACCAGCATGTTGGGCCGGACTTCATAGGTCTCGGTATCGATGGAGAGCACCGCCGACCCGCTCATCATGATCATCGCCGCGAACCCGTCGAGCGACACGGGAATCTCCGACGTGGGATTGCGCAGATAATCGATGGTCGTAATGGCCAGATCGTCCGACAGAAAAACCGTATCCTGCATCTCCTGCTTCAACCGGGCGATGGACACCTTGCGCAGGTTGTTGGGCTTCACCATAAAACGTAACGAGAGTTCGACGTAACAAATTGTTGACCTTGCCTGCGGATTCGCCGTCATGGATTCACGTCGAACTCACGTTACGGGAACTCCGCCCCGAAATCCATCCCGGCGACCGCCGCGCATCCTCCTCCGACGAGAAAGATTTCCCGAACGTGAATCCCCGGAAGAATCCACATTTCCGGATTTTCGATCTACAATGATACGGAAATTCCCCGAAATTTCCTAAAAAATCCCCTTTTTCACCCCTTAAAAAGTAGCGATCCCCGATTGCAGCGTACAAAACCAACGCACGGGACTCCGGAATCGCCCTCTCCGCCTGGCCGCGCGGGCAGCCGCCGGCAGGCAAAACCGCGTAAAAGGCCGTCGCGGCCGACCGCATCGCCGGAAGATTCCGGACGAACCGGCCCTGCCGCATCCGGAAGATCCGCACCGCCGCCGGAACGATCGACCCGACCGGATAAAAAGGATGCAGGTTGGAAAATCCGATGATTTTCCAACCTGCATTCAATAGTAGGAGGATCAACGAGTGGAACGGAAGTTCCCGCTCCGCGAAGATTCGAACCGATTGCGGATCGCACCGCCTGCGGAAGGTCGATTCCCTGAACCGGGAATTCCTATCGGAAACCGTACCTCCGCCGAACCGCTCTCACCTACCAACAACACAAACACTTGCGGTCTGCGGAAGATCGAACCGGCCCTTCGCGTACTCTTTCGCTCCTCCTGAACGGTAAGACCGGCTTAGAGCTTCGGACCGGCAGCCACGAGGCTCTTGCCCTCGTCGTTGCCCGTGAACTTCACGAAGTTCTTGATGAAGCGCTCGGCCAGATCCTTCGCCTTGACGTCCCACTCCGAAGCCGACTTGTAGGTATCGCGCGGATCGAGGATCGCGGGATCTACGCCCGGCAGTGCGGTCGGGATTTCGAAATCGAAGATCGGGAGCTTCTTCGTCTTGGCCTTGTCGATCGAGCCGTCGAGAATGGCGTCGATGATGCCTCTGGTATCCTTGATCGAGATACGCTTGCCCGTACCGTTCCAGCCCGTGTTCACGAGATATGCCTTGGCGCCCGACTTCTTCATGCGCTTAACGAGCTCCTCGCCGTACTTGGTGGGGTGCAGCGACAGGAAGGCTGCGCCGAAGCAGGCCGAGAAGGTCGGCGTAGGCTCGGTGATACCGCGCTCGGTACCGGCCAGCTTGGCCGTGAAGCCGGAGAGGAAGTAGTACTTCGTCTGCTCGGGCGTGAGGATCGAGACGGGAGGCAGCACGCCGAATGCGTCGGCCGAGAGGAAGATCACCTTCTTGGCGGCCGGAGCCTTCGATACGGGCTTCACGATATTCTCGATGTGGAAGATCGGATACGACACGCGGGTATTCTCGGTCACCGACTTGTCGGCGAAATCGATCTTGCCCTTCGGGCCGACCGTCACGTTCTCCAACAGCGCGTTGCGGCGGATAGCGTTCCAGATGTCGGGCTCGTTCTCTTTCGAGAGATTGATGACCTTGGCATAGCAGCCGCCCTCGAAGTTGAACACGCCGTCGTCGTCCCAGCCGTGCTCGTCGTCGCCGATGAGCTGACGCTTGGGATCGGTCGAGAGGGTCGTCTTGCCCGTACCCGACAGACCGAAGAAGATCGCCGTCTCGCCCTTCTCGTTGGTGTTGGCCGAGCAGTGCATCGAAGCGATGCCCTTCAACGGCAGCAGGTAGTTCATATAGGAGAACATACCCTTCTTCATCTCACCGCCGTACCACGTGTTGAGGATTACCTGCATCTTCTCCGTGAGGTTGAAGACCACGGCCGTCTCCGAGTTCAGACCCAGCTTCTTGTAGTTCTTCACCTTCGCCTTCGAAGCGTTGAGCACCACGAAGTCGGGTTCGCCGTACTGCTCCAGCTCGGCGTCGGTCGGACGGATGAACATGTTCTTCACGAAGTGTGCCTGCCAGGCCACCTCCATGATGAAGCGGATCTTCAAGCGCGTGTTCTCGTTGGCGCCGCAGAAGGTATCGACCACGTAGAGCTTCTTGCCCGAAAGCTCCTGGCCGGCGAGCTTCTTCAACTCCTTCCATGCAGCCTTCGTCACGGGCTTGTTGTCGTTCTTGTATTCGGGCGAAGTCCACCAGATGGTATCCTTCGTCGTCTCGTCCATCACGAAGAACTTGTCCTTGGGCGAACGGCCGGTATAGACGCCGGTCATCACGTTCACGGCGCCCATGTCGGTTACAACGCCCTTGTCGAAACCGCGCAGGCCCTTCTTGGTCTCCTCGCGGAACAGCTCGTCATACGACGGATTGTACACGATCTCCGTAACGCCGGTGATGCCGTACTTTTTCAAATCCATTTTGTCCATAATTGTATTCGTTATTAAAACCTCTTTATCCAACTCTATCCGGGATTTCCCGGGACTCTCCCGACGAAGGCTCCGCACTCGCGGCAAGTCCCTTTTTTCCCGATGCAAAATTAGTAAAAAAAACGATAATGTGAAAAAATTAACAGTAATTTTTCACAAAATTTAAAAAACCGAGGAGACGAAGCCGGGACACAGCCGGCATCAAGCAGACCGACACGCTGATAACAGCACATTCAGCCCCACGTGAAAACACGCTGTTTCCGCCTTTCCGCAGATGCGGGAAGGGGGGGGGCATTTCCGCAATCCGACGAAAAGCCGAAGCGACGGAACGCCTCGGCTTCCTGATCGGAAAGGGCGGCGTCACTCCGCCACGACCGCGATGCAGTTCGTGACGCGCCGTTCGCCCTCGTGGTCGAACCTCCGGTTGTCGGACGGGCGGTTCACGACGCCCGCCTCCTCGCACCAGAGCGTCGACGAACCGCCGCCGTCGAGGTTCAGCGCCGAATACAGCCCCAATTGCCGCACGAGATAGATCAGTTCGCCGATCGTCATACCCGCCGCCTGCCCCGGGAAACGGCCGTCCACGACGATCATCACCGCCTCGCCCTGTCGCGTGACGCCCACGACCGAGCGGGGGTGCCGGCCCCAGAAACCGCCCTCGCGATCGGCATACGACAACGCCTCGCCGCGGCAGAGAAGCAGCGGCCCGGCAGCCAGCGCGTCACGGTAACGCCGCGCGAGCCGCGCGTCGTCCGCCGGAACATAGGGTTCGATCCGCACGCGGCGCCCCTTTATCGCCACCACGCCGTTGACGCGGAACTCTTCCCGAGCTTCGGTCGCGGCGACCGTCCGGCCTCCGACACGCACGAACGTCGAGGGAACGAGCGTCTTCACATTGAAATAGCCCGCGTTCACGGCCGCCACGGCCCCCTCCGCCTCGGCCAAAACCGACGTAAGCGTCAGCGAATCCGGCTGTACGATGCGGGTGCGGTATCTTCCCGCGTCATACCTGACCATCGAGATCGCCTGCGGCGCGCCGAACAGTTCGAGTTGCGCCTGCACAGCCACCAGATGCGGCCGCACGCAGCAGGTATCCCAGCGGATCGCGGCGATCGCCAGCGAATCCTGCACGCTTTGCGCACCGGCCGCAACGGGCAGGCACACGAGCAGCCAACCGAGCAGACGTTTCATTCGTTTCGCAGTTTTCATCGTAACCCTTATTTTCCTACAAAATATTCGGAGACTCCGGAACCGTCCGTGTCCCGCGACGTAAAGATACGAAAACCCGAGCGCAGAAGCAAGCGCAAGCTTGATTATGCCGAGACAGAGCATCCAATGCGCAAACCAAAGATACTCCGCCTCGGCAAAAAGCAAATAAATTTGCATTGCGCTCGGCTTAATCGTATCTTTGTCCCGACGACACGATAATCCGTTCGCTATGGAAGAACTCACACTCACCGTCCCCGCGCTGCTCTTTCCCGCCATTTCGCTGATCCTGCTGGCCTACACCAACCGGTTTCTCTCCTACGCCCAGCTGATCCGCACGCTCAAAGCGCAATACCTCCAACACCGTTCCGACCTGACGGCCGCCCAGATCGACAACCTGCGGCGGCGGCTCTACCTGACCCGCACCATGCAGATTCTGGGGATCGCCAGCCTGTTCCTGTGCGTCGTGACGATGTTCCTGCTCTACATCGGGCTTCCGCTCGTGGCCGCATACGTCTTCGGTGCGGGCCTGTTGGCGCTGATCGGCTCGCTCGGCGTCTCCATCCGCGAAATCCAGATTTCGGTACGGGCACTCGAAATCTACCTGAACGACATGGAACACTGACGACGATGCGCACCGCGGAATCCGGCCGAACGCCCGACCTCTTCCGGAACCGCCCTGCGGCAGGTCGCAACATCCCCCGACGACCGGAGGCCCGATGCGAAACGGGGCCTTCCGCAAATCGCAGAAAGCCCTGTAATTCCGATCGTCCGCCGCGTCACCGCTCCATTTTACGCAGGAAACATTCGACCGTATTCTCCATCAGACAAGCGATCGTCATCGGCCCCACGCCGCCCGGCACGGGAGTGATGACCGAGGCCAGCGGTTCGACGGCGGCGTAGTCCACGTCGCCGCACAGCTTGCCCGTCCCGGGATCGCGGTTGACCCCCACGTCGATCACCACGGCGCCCGGACGCACCATGTCGGCCGTCACGAAACGCGGCCGGCCGATCGCCACGACCAGGATGTCCGCTTCGCGCGTCACCTCCGGCAGATTTCGCGTGCGGCTGTGGGCGATCGTCACCGTAGCGTTGGCGTCGAGCAGCAATTTGGCCACCGGCAGCCCTACGATATTGCTGCGGCCGATCACCACGGCACGTTTGCCGGCAATCTCCACACCTGCCCGCTGCAACATCCGGATAATTCCTTTCGGCGTGCAGGGCAGCGTGCAGGGCTGTTTGAGCCACAGATTGGCTACGTTGAGCGGATGGAAACCGTCCACGTCCTTCTCGCGGCGGATCGCCGCGATCACCCGATCCTCGTCGATATGCTTCGGCAGGGGCAGCTGCACCAGAATCCCGTCCACGCCGTCGTCGGCGTTCAGTTCGCCGATCAGCGCCAGCAACTCCGCCTCGCCCGTCTCCGCCGGGCGGCGGATCGTCGTGTTGCGAATGCCCACCTCGGCCGAAGCCTTGGCCTTGCCCGTCACATAGCTCACGCTGGCCGGATCGTCGCCCACGAGCACCACGACCAGATGGGGCGCCCGCCCGTATTTGGCGGGGAACTCCTTCACCGCCGCCGCCATTTCGGCCTTCATCGAGGCCGACAACTCTTTTCCGCTGATTATCGTCGCCATAGAATCACTTGATTGCTTTCCGTCCGATGTCCGTACGATGGAACAGATTGTCGCACCGCACCTTACCTACTTCCCGATTGCACTTTTCCAGCGCCTCGCCGAGCGTCGGCGCCGCACAGACGACGATCGCCACCCGACCGCCGGCCGTCACGATCCGCCCCTCCTTCGAGGCCGTACCCATGTGGTAGACCGCGCCGTCGACCTCGTCCAGCCCCTCGATCACGGCGCCCTTCGCATAGCTGCCGGGATAGCCCTTCGAGGCCAGCACCACGCCCACCGTCGAAAAGTCGTGCCATTCGAGCGGGTGCTCCAGCTCCCAGCCGTCGGCCACGGCCGAGAAGATCTCCACGATGTCGCTTTTCAGGCGCGGCAGCACTACTTCCGTCTCCGGATCGCCAAAACGGGCGTTGAACTCGATCACCTTGATGCCGTCGCGCGTCTTCATCAGGCCGCCGTAGAGCACCCCCGTGAAGGGACACCCTTCGGCGCACATCGCATCGGCGACGGGCTGCATGATCCGCTCCAACGCATACCGTTCGTCCTCCCCGGTCACGAACGGCAGCGGCGAGTAGGCGCCCATGCCGCCCGTGTTGGGTCCTTCGTCGCCATCGTAGGCCCGCTTGTGATCCTGCGCCAGCGCCATCGGATAGACGCGCCGGCGGTCGACGAAACACATGAACGAGAACTCGGGCCCTTCGAGCCAATCCTCGACCACCACCTTGCCGTGCCCGAACTTGTCGTCGAGCAGCATGTCGCGCAACGCGGCATCGGCCTCCTCCATCGTCTGCGCGATGACCACACCCTTGCCTGCCGCCAGCCCGTCGTATTTCAGCACTGCCGGCAACGGACGCGAGGCCACGTAGTCGCGCGCCTCCTCATACGCGGTGAAGGCACGGAACCCCGCCGTCGGGATACCGTATTTGGCCATCAGCTCCTTGGCGAACTCCTTCGACGACTCGATGCGCGCGGCCGCCTTCGTCGGGCCGAAGATCCGCAGTCCCGCCGCACGGAAACAGTCGACGATACCCGCCGCCAGCGCCGCTTCGGGGCCTACGACCGTCAGCGTCACGTTGTGCGCCAGCGCAAAATCGCGCAAAGCCTCCACCTCCGTCTCGCGGATCGGGACGCACTCGGCCTGCGCCGCGATGCCCGCATTGCCCGGCGCGCAATAGATCGTGTCGCTCCTTCCGCTGCGCGTCAGCGCATCGACAATGGCATGTTCGCGGCCTCCGCCGCCCACTACAAGAACTTTCATGGATCGAAATATATCTTTAATTCGGTTTCAAAATCATGCGGTTTCACGTCGCGGCCGCCGTCCCGCCGCACCCGGTTCTTCTCCGGCGGCAGAGCCGAATCCTGCCCGAATAACGGACAGCGGACCCGCCCCTCCGATCTCGTCATCTCAGTGTTTGAAATGGCGCATCCCCGTGAAGAGCATCGCCACGCCCGTTTCGTCGGCCTTGCGGATCGAATCCTCGTCGCGCACCGAACCGCCGGGCTGCACGATCGCCGCGACACCGTTGGCGGCGGCGAGCGTCACGCAGTCGTCGAAGGGGAAGAACCCGTCCGACGCCATGACCAGCCCCTCGGTCGCACCTTTGGCCTGCGCCTCCTTCAACGCGATCTCGGCCGATCCGATCCGGTTCATCTGACCGGCGCCGACGCCGAGCGTCTGTCCCTCCTTCACCACCACGATCGCGTTCGACTTGACATGCTTGACGATCCGCCAGGCGAACTCCAAGTCGCGCAGTTGCGCAGCGTCGGGACGCGCCTTCGTAACGGTCATCGACGCCTCGACCCGCTTCGTCTCCACGTCGAGCTCCTGCGCCAGCAGACCGCCGTTGACGCTCACGTACTGCATCGGATGCACGTCGCTGCGCGTCATGTCGACTTCGAGCAGCCGCAGGTTCTTCTTCGTGCAGAGCACCTCCAACGCCCCTTCCGAGAACTTGGGCGCCATGATGATCTCCAAAAAAATCGGCTTCATCCGTTCGGCCGCCTCGCGCGTCACCTCGCGGTTGACAGCCACGATACCGCCGAAGATCGACACCTTGTCGGCCTCGTAGGCCTTCGTCCACGCCTCCACGACGTCGCGGCCGACGGCCGCGCCGCAGGGATTCATGTGTTTGAGCCCCACGCAGAAAGGCTCGTCGAACTCGCGCACGATGTTCAGCGCGGCGTTGGCGTCCTGGATATTATTGTACGACAGCTCCTTGCCGTTGAGTTGCCGGGCATGGGCCAGCGAGAAGGGAACCTCCTCGGCCGAGCGGTAGAACTTGGCCGTCTGATGGGGATTCTCGCCGTAGCGGAGCGACTGCACCAGATCGAAATCGAGGAACAGTTTCTCGGGCAGGCCCGCCTGCGCACGCATGTAGGTGGCGATCATGCTGTCGTACTCCGCCGTATGGGTGTAGGCCTTGGCCGAAAGACGCAGACGCGTTTCGACCGAAGTATTGCCCTCGGCGCGCATCTCGTCCAGAATCGCGGCGTAGTCCGCCGGATCGCAGACGACGGTCACGTCGCGGAAATTCTTGGCCGCACTGCGCAGCATCGAAGGGCCGCCGATGTCAATGTTCTCGATCGCTTCGGCCAGCGTAACGCCCTCTTTGGCGATCGTCTGGCGGAAGGGATAGAGGTTCACGCAGACCAGATCGATGAATTCGATGCCGTTGGCGCGCAGCGCCTCGACGTGTTCCTCGACGTCGCGGCGCGCCAGCAGACCGCCGTGCACGGCCGGATGAAGCGTCTTCACGCGCCCGTCGCAAATCTCGGGGAAGCCGGTCACGTCGCTGATGTTCAACACCTCGACACCGCTCTCGCGCAACAGTTTCATCGTGCCGCCCGTGGCGATCACCTCCCAGCCCAAAGCCTTCAAATTCTTTGCGAAGTCGACGACGCCCGTCTTATCGCTGACACTTATCAATGCCCTCATTTCTCGTATTTTATGCTTTTACCAATTTATCAATCGTTTCCACGTATAATTCATGCTCCACCTCGTGCACGCGCCGTTCGACCTCGCGCACGTCGTCGCCGTCGTAGGCGAAGGCGCGCTGCGCGATGATCCGCCCGCCGTCGAGCGGGGCGTGGCCCCAATGGACCGGCATCGCCTGCACCTTCACCCCGTAGGCGACGGCCTCCTCGATCGCGTGCGCCCCCTTGAAGGCGGGCAGCAGCGAGGGATGGATGTTGACGATCCGCCCGCCGTAGGCGCCGAGCAGCACCTCCGAGAGGATGCGCATGTACCCCGCCAGACAGACCAGATCGACTCGCGCGGCATCGAGCCGCGCGACGATCTCGCGTTCGTAGTCGGCCTTCGAGGCATACTCCTTCGGCGCGAAGGCGAAGCAGGCGATGCCCCGCGCCGCCGCGCGCTCCGTGACGCGCGCCCCGGGCCGGTCGCAGACGACGAGCGCTACCTCGGCCGCGATCGCACCCCGCTCGCATGCAGCGGCGATCGCCTCGAAGTTGCTCCCTTCGCCGCTGGCGAAAACAGCGATCCGCTTCATCGGCACGCTACCGGATGACGACCCCTTCGGAGTCGGTGACACGTCCGATGACCGACGCCTGTTCTCCGTGCGACGCGAGGATGTCGACGGCTTTCTGCGCCTCCTCGGCGTCGAGCGCGATGACCATGCCGACGCCCATGTTGAAGATGTTGAACATCTCGCGGTGGGCGATCTTTCCGTACTTCTCCAGGAAGCGGAACACGGGCAGGATCTCCCACGTCCCCTCCTCGATGGCGATGCCCTGCCCCTCGTGCAGGATGCGGGGAATGTTCTCGTCGAATCCGCCGCCGGTGATGTGGCTGATGCCGTGGACGTCGCACCAGCGGATCACGTCGAGCACCGGCTTCACATAGATTTTCGTCGGGGTGAGCAGCACCTCGCCCAACGTGCGGTTACTCAGTTCGGGATAGACCTTGTTCAGTTCCAGTCCGTTGTCCGACAGCACCTTGCGCACCAGCGAGAAGCCGTTGGAATGGACGCCCGACGAGGCGATCCCGACCAGCACGTCGCCGGTCTTGACCTTCGACCCGTCGATGAGCCGGCTGCGTTCGACGACGCCCACCGTGAACCCCGCGATGTCGTACTCGCCGCCTTCGTACATGCCCGGCATCTCGGCCGTCTCGCCGCCTACGAGCGCACAGCCCGCCTGACGGCATCCCTCGGCCACGCCGCAGACGATGCCCTCGATCTTGACCGGTTCGTTGTGCCCCACGGCCACATAATCGAGGAAAAAGAGCGGCTCGGCACCCTGAGCCAGCACGTCGTTGACGCACATCGCCACGGCATCGATGCCGATCGTATCGTGTTTGTCCAGCGCGAAGGCCAGTTTGAGCTTGGTTCCCACGCCGTCGGTACCGCTTACGAGCACCGGCTCCTTGACTCCGAGGGCCGCCAGATCGAACATGCCGCCGAAGGCGCCGATCGTACCCATGACGCCCGTGCGCGCCGTCGAAGCGACGTGCTTCTTGATGCGGCGGACCACCTCGTAACCGGCTTCGAGATTCACGCCGGCCTTCTCATAACTTTCTGCCATATCGTTTTTTCTGTTTTTCGTTTGACATTTGTCGCGCGAGGAATACCCCGCTAACGGTTCTTGTCCTCCTTGCGGCCGATCTCGGCGGCATGTTCGTAGAGCGCCGTCGGATAACGGCCCGTGAAGCAGGCCATGCACATCTCCTTGCGGTTGCCGGCCCTCAGCAGCGCTCCCTCCGAGAGGAAGGCCAGCGAGTCGGCCTCGATCTGGCGGCAGATCTCCTCGACCGAACAGCGGTGGCCGATCAACTGGTCGCAGGTCGAGGTGTCGACGCCGTAGAAGCAGGGATGGGTCATCTTGGGCGAGGCGATGCGCACGTGCACCTCCTTCGCGCCGGCGGCCTTGAGCAACCGCACGATGCGCAGCGAAGTCGTACCGCGCACGATCGAGTCGTCGATGAGCGCCACGCGCTTGCCCGCCACGAGCGACCGCACGGCCGAAAGTTTCATCTTCACGCCCTTCTCGCGCATCGCCTGCGACGGCTGGATGAAGGTACGGCCGATGTAACGGTTCTTGACCAACCCCATTTCATAGGGGATGCCGCTGGCCTCCGAGTAACCGATCGCGGCCGAAAGGCTCGAATCGGGCACGCCGATCACCACGTCGGCGTCGGCCGGAGCCTCCTCGAAAAGGAGCCGGCCCGACTCCTTGCGGAAGGCGTGGACGTTGCAACATTCGATGTCGCTGTCGGGGCGCGCGAAATAGATGTACTCCATGGCGCACATGCAGTTGCGCTTGTACATCGAATAGTCTCGGCTGCGGATGCCGTTGCGGTCGAGCGTGACGATCTCGCCCGGATTGACGTCGCGCACGAACTCCGCGCCCACGATGTCCAGCGCGCAGGTCTCCGAGCTGACGACCCAGCCGTCGTTGAGCCGGCCGATCGACAGCGGACGCAGGCCGTACTTGTCACGGCAGGCGTAGAGCCGGTTCTCGGTCATGATCAGGAAGGCGAACCCGCCTTCGAGCATGTTGAGCGCGTCGATAATGGCGAAAATGCGGTGCTCCGAGCTGTGCTCCTTCTTGATGAGGTGCGCGAGGATCTCGCTGTCGGAGGTCGAGTGGAAGAGGCTCCCCTTGTCCTCCAAGTAACGCACCAGCTCGCGTGAATTGACGAGGTTGCCGTTGTGCGCCAGCGCGAAATCACCCGTATGGTGCCGGAAGACGAAGGGCTGCACGTTCTCGCGGCCGCCGCCCCCTGCCGTCGAGTAGCGCACATGGCCGATGGCCATGCGGCCGTGGAGCGTCGAAAGGTTGTCGCCGTTGAAGACCTCGGTCACCAACCCCTCGCCCTTGACCGACGCGAGGCGGCCCTCCTCGGCACTGACGATGCCGCACGCCTCCTGGCCGCGGTGCTGCAAGGCATGAAGGCCGTAGTAGACGATTCCCGGCGCATCGTCCACGCCGAAGACGCCGAAGACGCCGCACTCCTCGTGCAGGGAGTCGAAAGGCAATTCATTCATATCGTGATTCCTCCTGTATTAGTTAATCCGAAAGCGAAAACCGGAGCGGGAACCCACCCCCGCCGTGTCGCTCCTCTATTTTTTCAAAGCCTCCAAACGGGCGAGAATCTCCTCGTAGGCCTCGCGCACGCGCCCCAGGTCGCGGCGGAAACGGTCCTTGTCGAGCTTCTCGTTGGTCGTCTTGTCCCACAGACGGCAGGTATCGGGCGACACCTCGTCCGCCAGCACGATCTGCCCGTCCGACGTGCGGCCGAACTCGATCTTGAAGTCCACCAGCGTGATGTTCATGCGGTCGAACAGACCGGTCAGCACCTCGTTGATCTTGGCCGTCATGTCGTAGATCCGTTTCAGTTCGTCGTAAGTCACTACGCCCAGCGCCACGGCGTGATGGTCGTTGATGAGCGGATCGCCCAGCTCGTCGCACTTGTAGCAGATGTCGTAGATCGTGTTCGACGGTCTGAGCCCCTCTTCCAGCCCCAGCCGCTTGGCCATCGAACCGGCCACGATGTTGCGCACGATCACCTCCAGCGGGATGATCTTCACGCGGCGGCACAGCTGGTCGCGCTCGTTGAGCGTAGAGATGTAGTGCGTCGGAATGCCCGCCTCTTTCAGATAGCCGAAAATGATCGTCGAAATCTTGTTATTGAGGACGCCCTTGCCCTCGATGGTCGCCTTCTTGATGTTGTTGAAAGCGGTGGCGGCATCCTTGTAATGCATCAGGATCACATCGTCGTCGTCCGTGCGGAAAACCTGTTTCGCCTTACCCTCGTAAAGCATTTCGAGCTGTTTCATAGTTTGTTCTATTTTTTGGAGTTATTGTTTTTTCGCTTTTTTCAGATCGAAGTCCACCACGATCGGCCGGTGATCCGACGGGTGCCAGAAATTCGACAGTTTCTTCGGATCGCGCACCGGCTCGGTATAGTCGTCGCGAACCACTTCGGCGCGCGTCACGCAATCGTAGAGCGCCGGCGTGCAGTAGACGAAATCGATACGCTTTTCCGAATGAGTCGTCGTCTGGAACCGGCCGGGATGCTGTCGGGCGATCACGTCGACGTAGGGCGTATGTTCGAGCACGTAGTCCTGCGTCAGCAGCCGCGGATCGTCCTCCGGACATTTGTAGAACCAGTTGTCGAGCCGCGACCACGAGTTGTTGTCGCCCAGCATCACCCAAAGCTCTTCGGCGGCACGGGGAGCGGTGCCGATCGTATGCCGGCAGATATACTCGATCTCCATGCGGCGGTAACGGTCGCCCTCGTGCGCGTCGCGGCTCCCCCCCGTCTACTGCCCCCCCGCCGGGCCGCCGCCCCCCCCCCGCCACGTCGGTCGCCCGGTAGGCGTAAGCCTGCGGCCACAGATGCAGCGTCACGATATTGACCGTTCGACCGTTCTTCACGATGCGGGCCCACCCCGCGCCGTGCGTCACCACGCTGTCGGGCTCCTCGCCCACGATCCGCTCGACGTTCTCGATCGGGTATTTCGAGGTAATCACCTGCGGGAAATTGTCGCGGTGACCGCCCACGTACCAATACTTGTGGCCGTAACGCGCCGCCAGTTCGCCCCAGTTGCCGACCAGATAGCGGTCGGCCTCCGGCATCCTGTCGGCCGTGCCCGAACGGTAGATCGACTGCGCCTCGCACCACACGCAGACGTCGGCGTCGAACTCCTTCACCCACTCCACGAAGCGGTCGTAATTGTCGTCCTGCCCCGACCACATGCCGTTCTGGATGTTCCAGTAGAGCAGCCGCAGGTCGGAGCCCGACGGACGCTTGGCGGCGCAGGGAACCGACGTAGCGATCGCAGCGGCGAAAGCCGTCAGGCAGAAAAGGATTCGTTTCAGGTTCATGCGTATTCAAGTTTAAGGTTAGTTCCGTTTGCGGAAATAGGCGACGGCATTCTCGAAGATCGGCTGCCGTTTCTCCCCGCATATATTCTTGAAGAGGTTCTCTCCGTAGCGCTCCGTATGGCCCATCTTGCCCAGAATACGCCCGTCCTCGGAGACGATGCCCTCGATGGCGTAGAACGAACCGTTAGGGTTGCAGGGCGCTTCGGCCGTCGCATGACCATCGGGGCCGGCGTACTGGAAAGCTACCTGCCCGCGCTCGAACAACCGGCGCGCCAGCTGCTCGCCGACCACGAACTTGCCCTCGCCGTGGCTGACGGCGATGCTGTGCAGATCGCCCACCGAGAACGAACTGAGCCACGGCGAAGCCGTCGAAGCCACGCGCGTGGTGACGATCTGCGAAACGTGGCGGTTGATGTCGTTGCGGAAGAGCGTGGGCGAATCCTTCGTCACGCAACCCAGCCGCCCGTAGGGCAGCAGTCCCGACTTGACGAGCGCCTGGAACCCGTTGCAGATGCCCAGGATCAGGCCGCCGCGGTCGAGCAGCGCATGGATCTCCTCCGCGATATCCTTGTTGTTGAGTACGTTGGCGATGAACTTGCCGCTTCCGTCGGGTTCGTCGCCCGACGAGAATCCGCCGCTGAGCACGAAGATGTGGCACCAGCGGATATGCTCCTTCATCTCGCGGATCGAGCGGAAGATCGCCTCGGCCGAGAGGTTGCAGAAGACCGTCGTCTCGACCTCGGCGCCGGCGCGGCGGAAGGCGCGGGCCGTGTCGTAGTCGCAGTTCGTGCCCGGGAAGACGGGCAGGTAGGCCACGGGGTGCTCCACCGCCTCGCCCCCGTAGACGAACGTGCGGGGTGCGGGTGTGCTCTCCATGACCGTCCCGCGGTTCGCGCCGCGGTCGGGATAGATTCGGGCGAAGCGCTCGCTGTTGGCGCGGCGCAGCGTGTCGAGCGGCATCCGCTCGCCGTTAACAGTCAACGCTTCGTCGGCCGTCGTCCGGCCCAGCCGCACGGCGAAGGGCGCATCGAGTTCGACGGTGCTCTCCACCACGATCGAACCGTAGTCGTAGGCGAACAGCGCCTCCTCCGGCAACTCGACCTCCGCGCCGATTCCGTTGCCGAAAGCCATCTTCGCCAGCGCCTCGGCCACACCGCCGAACCCGACGGCATAGCCCGCCACGATCCGACCTGCGGCGATCCGCTCGGAAGCATAGTTCCACAAGGTTCGGAGCGCCGCGGTATCGGGCATACGGTTCGCCTTCGGCGTATGTTTGAGCAGGTAGAGCGTATGCCCCGCCTCTTTCAGATCGGTCGAGATCACGCGCCGCGCGTCGACGGTCGTAATGCCGAAGGCCATGAGCATGGGCGGCACGTTGATCTGCTGGAAGGTGCCGCTCATCGAGTCCTTGCCGCCGATCGACGGCAGCCCCAGCTCGACCTGCATCCGCAGCGCACCCAGCAGCGCCGCCAGCGGTTTGCCCCACGAACGGGCGGTGTGCATCCGTTCGAAATATTCCTGATAGGAGAAACGCATCCCCCCGAACTCCGCACCGGCGGCCACTACCTTGGCGCAGGCCTCGACGACGGCGTAGGCCGCCCCGTGATAGGGGCTCCACGACGTAAGGAAGGGGTTGTAGCCGTAGGCCATGATGCTCGCCGGCCCCGGGGTTGCCGAGGTC
>OATG01001471.1_pt1 | contig 18066 bp, 19 predicted proteins | sample 1516581 | NCBI WGS metagenome assembly OATG01 (sample SAMEA2579930, study PRJEB22360) | human gut metagenome | biome: human gut; feature: human-associated habitat; material: faeces | place: Denmark | collected 2008/2010
TGATTAACATTCTTCAACTCTACTTGAGTGTTTACACATAATTATTGACAGTATCCAGTTTTTTAATCACTGAAATAAAAAAACTATTAACTAATAAATTCAATTTCTACGAAGAAACCGTATTTCTTTATGCTACTGGATATTTTGAATTTAAGAAAGGTTCAAATAATGATATGACCAAAATGAAACAGGCTATACAAGTTTTCGAACTTTTAGGAGAAAATGAGTTAAAAGAGCAATACACCGAACATTACTCTAAAATTGTTAATTAGATTTTAAAACGATAATCGAAAAAAGAAAGGATCAGTACCAATGTTGTCCTTTCTTTTTTGATATTTATAATGATGAATATCTATTTTTTAAGGTTACTAAAGCCAATTCCTATAAAATTGAAATCCTCAATTAGCTCATTCTTAGCTACAGCATCTCACCGTGAATGAAATATTCGAGACGTTTAGCTGCGTTTTACCAATAAACTCACACTAAGCGGTTCGGACTTACCGTATCATCTCGTCGGTGTACCTCCTCATTCTACGAGTCCTATACCCCAGGGCACCTTCTCGACCTTCGGTCTCACCTTGTCGCATGGGCGGAACATCTGCTTCTACTTCGCTGAGGTCTCAGCTCGTAAAAGCAGTGAGACTGCCTCCACATGTGATGCTAGAAAATATCTATATTATAGACCAAAACTTTTGTTCTTTTCTCAATTAGATAATTTTTTAGTTCAGTACAATTTTGGTAAGGTACGTTTTATTAATTTATCGAACAAATTGATACATCTCCAAGTCCAAAAGAGAAATTGTCAAAGATATCCTGATAGTCGAATGGAATTAGTTGCCCTGTCTGGCTCATAAGAGCAAAGTCAACGCCTAATTCACGAATGAGATAGGGACACGGTGTAAATCCATTTTTCTCAATGATAAGAGCCAAGTCCAAAGAAGGGAATTCGCTCCTCCTTTGGGAAGGACTGCTTATACAAGTCGCTGATGATTCCCCAGTGTTTAAAAGGATTAAATTTAATTTGTTTTAAGGTCATAAATTTCTCCTTAATTCCACCATCTGGCAAAATAGAAGCCTTTTTAAATATAACTCACGCCACGCCTTCGCAACATTCTTTAGTTTAACAATTGAATCTCTTCTTTGACATATCCTTCTACATCTTCAATCTCTACAAATAGTGGGTCTAAGTGGCATAAGAATTTCCAATCTTCGGTACCTTTTTTTCTATAGAGAATCGCTTCGCCGTCTTCACTTCCGAAAAAGCTTCTGTCGGCCTCATATCCACAGCGTTCTAGAAAGTCTTTTGCCTTGCGATAGTTCGCTTCTCTTGCTTCGACATAGGCTTTCACTTCATCGTTGTTAACGACATACGCGTCGATTTTTGAATATCCTTCAATCACTTTATCGTTTTTAACGGATAGATTCGAAATTTCTTTCCAAATAATATCCACATTTTCTTCAGAATTAAACGAAAATCTAGATAGAGGGACAATATTTCCGTTAAAGACAATTTCCATATAATCCGGCAAGTATTTTGGGTTCACAAACTCCACCCCAAACCCATCTTCTGTTTCTAAAGTATACCCCGGGATTTGAGCTACAAACGCTCTCCCCTCTTCTAAAGAATCAAACGCGACTAAATCCTTTTGATAATCACCTTGATACAATTCCAATATAACCATCGATAACCCTCCATTTAACCTTTACGACGCTACGCAAATTTATTTTTCAAATCTTACAAGCAGTGATACTACATCAACATGAAACGAGTGAACCTATCTGTATGTAGAAACAGGTCTATAGAGCTTTTAACGATCGCATAAGGTTATCATTTAAAGGTATGACCTCAACAAACTAAGATTTACTTAATTGAAATCCACTCTGCCTTTGAGAGACAGGCGATGTGTTCTGTGCTAAAAACACCTTCCAATGCACATGGAACCTTCTCTTTTATATGATGATAACGGAACCCACATTTTTCCTGAACTCTCTTTGACTTTGTATTGCCGTCAAAATAACCGAACCACATTTTCTCCAAATTCAAGTCATCAAATCCATGTCTCATTATCTCACGAACTGCTTCTGGTATAAGCCCCTGACCCCAATACAGAACTCCTATCCAGTAACCAACCTCCGCCTCAGCATCAGGAATACCTTTATCACTTGCAGAGCCAATCATCAAACCTATGCTACCCACTGGCTGCATTGTTTCTTTTAAAACTATAGCGTATGTCTCAGGTGCGGAAAAATAACTTTTTATAATTTCCCTACTGTTTTCAACACTAGTATGTACTGGCCAACCTGCAATCGGACCAACCTCTGAACCTCTGGATTACTGGCATATTGGAATAAATCATTGGCATCTCTTTCTTCCCATGGGCGAAGAATCAACCTTTCCGTTTCTAAAATCGTTTTTTCTCCTTAAATTCCACTCTGATCATTTCTTTGGTTTAGGTGCAGGTAATTCATCATACATTGCATTGAATAAGCCAGTTAAATAATTTTTGTTGTCAACATCATCTACCAACAGCATTTCATTTGCTCCATCATATGGTGACTCGTACTTTGCATTTGGCATATATGCTATTGCAGATTTAAAAGGCTTCACTAAAAATCTATCATCATAAATTCACAATAATGAAATCTAAATATTCTTTGCTTGAAGCCATAATCTACACCTCCAAAATTTGCATTGGTCTACAGGATTTTTAATACTTATATTAGTTCAATATGGTGGGCCTTCCGTTTCTACTATGCTACTTCGTAGCTCGTACAAGCAGTGTTACGCATTCAACATGATGCGTCCGTGGGACTCAAAAGGTTCGGAGAACCTTTTGAGGATTAGCTACGTTTCACTAAAAACTCACACACTCGGCGGTTCGCTATTACCGTATCGTTTCGTCGTAAACTCCTTACTCTACGACAGCTATCGCATGGGCGGAGCATCTACTTCTACTTCGCTGAAGTCTCAGCTCGTACAAGTAGTGATACCGCCTCAACATGATGCGTTTGCGGAAATAAATCAACCGGCTGGACTTTCTTCAATTCATAGCCCAAGTCTTGATAAAGTTTGATATCACGCGCCATGGTTGCTGGGTTACATGAGACATAGGTAATCTTCTCAGGTTGCATGGCGACGCTGGCTTTGATGAAGCTTTCAGTCAAGCCCTTACGTGGTGGATCCACAATGATGACGTCTGGTTTGATGCCATCCTTGCTCCACTTGGCCATGGCATTTTCAGCTGAGTCAGCCACATAGTGGGCATTTGTAATGCCGTTGCGTTCTGCATTTTTCTTGGAATCTTCGACGGCTGTTTCGATGACTTCAACGCCGTAGACTTCCTTGACCTGTTTTGCAAATGACAAACCGATTGTCCCGATTCCTGAATAGGCATCAATAACAATGCTGTCGCTGTTTAGATCTGAGAAGTCAATAGCTGTTTGATAGAGTTTTTCAGCCATCTCAGTGTTAACCTGATAGAAAGACTGGGCAGAGATCTCATAGTCATTGCCCAACATACTGTCTGTGATGGTGTCTTGGCCATAAAGGGTGCGGAACTCCTTACCAAAGATGGCGTTAGTGTTCTTATCGTTGATGTTTTGAATGATTGAAACAATACTTGGAAAGGCTTCCGTAATCTTAGTAATGACTTGGCCAATACGGAAAACTTTTGGTTTGGTCGTTACAAAGACCAACATCATCTGACCTGAATAATGACCACGACGAACTACCAAATGACGAATCAAACCTGTCTGCTCCTTCTCATCATAAGGTTTGAGGTCATAACGACGGAGAAGGTCACGGACAAAGACAATGAGTTTATCAATTTCCTTGTCTTGAATGAGGAAATCTTCAATTGGAATCAAGTCGTGCGAATTCTTGCGGTAGAAACCTGTTTCAAGCTGACCTTTAACACGGCGAACGGGCACCTGCGCCTTATTACGGTAGGCGTAAGGTGTTTCCATACCTAGTGTTTCAGCAACTTCTACGTCCGAGATACCGGCTGTCTTATAGAGGTTATCGACGACTTGTTTACGCTTGAACTTAAGCTGCTCAGTGTAAGTCATATGCCCAAAATCAGCAATTCCTGAATGAAGATAAGTAGCATTAATATCCTGATTACGACTTGGTGAAAGGGTCACATACTCCTCAACCTTACCAAAACCGATATTCTTCTTAAGCTTAAGCACACGCATTCTGATGACTTCACCCGGTAGGGCATTATCCACGAAAAAGACAAAGCCGTCGACCTTGGCTACGCCTGATCCTTCATGTGTCAAATCGACAATTTCAACTTCTACAATATCGTTTTTATTTAACATAATTCAACTTTCTTTACTTTTAGGGGGCCTAAATATACCTTCAAAGGCCTTTTACTACCCTCCATTATAGCACATATAAATCAAATTTATGACTAGCCATAAATAATATAAATTTTACAGAAAAGTCATACAGTGCTATCATAGGTCCATGACAAAAAATTAAACGACTCAGCAACTTGCTAGATGTCGTTTCTATCTAAAGGAGAATAGAAATCATGCCAGATATTACCATTCATACAATCGAAACTGCACCAGAAGAAGTTAAAGACGTCCTTCAAACAGTCAAAGATGCCAATGGGGGATTCATTCCAAACTTGATTGGTCTCCTTGCTAATGCGCCAACTGCGCTTGAAGCTTACCGTACTGTCGGTGAAATCAACCGTCGCAATTCATTGACACCAACTGAACGTGAGGTTGTTCAAATTACAGCTGCTGTTACTAACGGATGTGCCTTCTGTGTGGCAGGTCACACAGCCTTTTCAATCAAGCAAATCCAAATGGCACCTCAACTTTTGGAAGCCCTTCGTAACCGTACACCAATCGAAGACGATCCAAAACTTGATACCCTTGCTAAATTCACTATTGCCGTAATCAATACTAAAGGTGCTGTTGGTGACGAAGCCTACAATGACTTCTTGGAAGCTGGCTACACTGCTCAAAATGCCCTTGACGTTATCTTGGGTGTCAGCCTTGCTAGCTTGTGTAACTACGCTAACAATCTCGCACAAACACCGATTAACCCTGAACTTCAAGAGTTCGCTTAATTCAAAACCAAACGATAAACTAGAGGAGGATCTAAGCCTATGTCACGTTTTTCAAAAGAGTTCCTTACTTGGTTGGACACCAACGCTGACCATATTGACCAAGAGTCTGGACCAATTGCGGACCAACTTCTTGAAAAAATTGCTGAAAACGACGTCTTTAAGATCGGCGTACCTGCTGAGTTTAATGGCCTAGGTGGTGGTCCTACTCACGTTGTTGATGTGCTTAATGAATTGGCACAACACTCTTTGACAGCTTCCTTTATTTCTTGGGGACACCGTACTTTCATCGAGTATATCTTAGCTAGCGACAATGCTTACCCTCGTGAAACATGGTTGAAAGAATTATATACCGGTGAGCGTGCTGGTGGTACCGGTTTGTCTAACGCCGTCAAATTCTTATCTGATATTGAAGAATTGAATGTTACTATCAGCCAAGAAGGTGATGACTACTATCTCGATGGTCGTTTGCCTTGGGTAACTAACCTTCGTTCTGATAAATTCGCTGCTCTCTTTGCTGCTGACTTTAAAGACGGTAGCCAACCTTGGATTATCACCATTCCATCTGAAGCTAAAGGCCTCAGCCGTTCTGAAGATTTGGAATTTGTTTCCCTTCAAGGTGCTAACACTGCCTCTCTTACTTTTGATCACGTTAAGTTAGATCCTAATTGGGTCCTTTCAAAAGAAGGTGCAGACTATATTGCCAAAACACGTCCGAACTTCCTTGGTTTCCAATTTGGTCTTGCCTTTGGTTTGGCACAACGTTCTCTTGATGAGGTTGAAGCTAGTCTAAACAGTAACCGTAGCGTTCTTCGTGAGGAATTTGAAGCAACACGTGGAAATCTTCTTGCTATTCAAGACCAACTCTTTGCGGGTCTTAATGATGCTAATTATTTCATTGAAAAACCACGTGAACTTTTCCAATTGCGTATCGATATTGTCGATGTCGTAGCCAACAGTCTGCTCCTCGAACTTCAGGCTAGTGGTGGTCGTGGCTATTTGAAAGAATCAGAGTCAAGCTTTATCCGTCGTTGGAATGAAGGCGTCTTCCTTCCAATTGTATCTCCGAGTGCGGTACAGCTTCGTCACATTCTTGCAGCTAGCTAGAAAGGCCGGTAGAACAATGAAGGTATTTTTTAAGAAAATTCCCTTGGCCCTATCTAGTCTAGTTCTTGCCCTCTTTAGTTTATCCAATCAAATAAACCACTATGCCCTGATTGCTCAGGGCATTTGGTTTCTGGCAAGTATAGGTTTTATGCTTATACTAGGACGCTTGATTCTTGGCTTTGAACAAGTAAGGGAAGATTTGCACAATCCAGTCATTGCTTCGGCCTTTGCTAGCTACTTTATGGCTGCCTTTCTCTTTGCCAGCCGCCTTCCACTAGCTCAAATAGGCTTAAGTGTGACTTGGGTTGGGCTCCTTGGACTTTATATTGCCTATATTATTTTTTTCAGTCTGCGTTTTATGCACCCACTATCTTTGAACCAAGTCTTTCCAAGCTGGTTCGTGATCTACGTTGGACCTGCTATCAGTCTTGTGACAGTACCAGCTAGTGTTCCAACTAGCATCAAGGGACTTATTCTGGGACTAACGGGACTGGCGACACTAGCCCTCTTTCCACTTGTTTTGTGGAGAATGAGACAGATAGCCATCCCTCACCTCTATCGACCTATACTTGCCATTTTAGCAGCACCTCTGGCCCTTCTCATTACCAGCTCAATCAAGAGTAATCAAAGACCTGCAACTATTATTTTACTTGCCCTACTCTTATTCTCGCAAGCATTCTTTTTCTATGCTCTTAATCTCTTCGTAAGACTGGTTAAAAAAGGCTTTATGCCACTTTTTGCAGCTTTCAGCTTTCCCTTGGTCAATAGTGTCAATGCTTTTAGGGCAGCCACTACTAGTCTTGGACTAGTCAATCCAGCTACCCAATTGGTTTATAAGGTAGAGTTCGTCTTCGTTCTTGTCATCATGACCTATTTGCTCTATCATTTTCTAAAACTCTTATACAAGGCGCTTATACAAGCTCTTAATACCAAAAAACAAGCAGGTTCGGTGTGAACCTGCTTTGTTTTCTTATCTAAATCCTAGTTCTTTTAATTTTGACTGATAGTTATCAAAATCAATTTCAATCCCTTGACCACCATATAAATCATAGCTGTCAATCCAATCACCATCTGAAGGAATGGTTTGAGAATTGATCCCATGTTTAAAACTACCAGCATTTGAAAGACCCAAATCCAACATTTCCGTCATGCTCATATTGGTTGAAGTCAGTGAGTATACTTTTCCTAAAGCCTCAGGACCCTTGAAAAGACTAATAGGATTTTTAACTTGCTTCATAATAGCTTGCATCACTTGTTGTTGACGCTTGGTACGCCCATAATCCCCTTCATCGTCCTTACGGAAACGAGCGTAATTAAGAAGAGTTCGTCCATCCATCTGTTGCTTACCGACTTTAATGGTTTGATTCGGAACATTCCCATCCTTGTCCATCCTCAAATCATCTGGAACTTGGACCGAAGATACTTTTTTACCATCAATAGTGGAGAATTTGGCATTGATTTTCACGCCATCTGGGAACAGGGTATCAATACCTGTCGCAAAGGTCTCAAAGTCGACCATGGCATAGTACTTGATATCAATGTCAAAATTTCGTTTGAGCGTCTGTCGCATAAGCTCTGCTCCTTGATGATTGTTTTGCTCACCAATATTGAAGGCAGTATTGAGTTTCAGATCCTGAGAATAGTCTGTCTCTGAAGCGCCCTTAATATTAACCAAGGTGTCACGCATAAAGCTTACCATCTTGATTTTGCCTTCCTTATTGCCCACATTGACAACTATAATAGAGTCTGTTCTGGCATCGGTAGATTTTTGGCTGACTCGTTGGTCAGAACCCAAAATAAGGATATTCACCCCATCCTTAGTGTCTTTACCGTTAAAGGTTTCGACTAAGGCCGGTCGATAGGCTTTACCATTGTTACCAGCAGCAGAAAGGTCAGTTCCTTTGTAAAATTGATAGGCCATTGCTAGCACTAAGAACACAATCCCAAGACTCAAGCATCTGAATACCAGTTTAACAACCTTCTTGAGTTTTCTTTTTTTCTTATGTCGCGTTTTCTTTGTTGAATGCGGATTGGACTTTGGTTCCGATATTACTGAAGGGGGCACTCGTCTTTGAACCTTTTTTCGCTTAGGTTTTAGTTGAGGCGCTTCCTCTCGATAGACAGGCAGACCTTCCTCTGTTAGCTGGTTGACATCCTCATAATCAGGCTCCTGATAATAATTTGAACGATTATCATAAGGTTGGCGCCATGCTTCTTGATAGTCAGCTCTTTGACCTTGATACCTCTCGTAGGAACGTTCAGCTTCATAGGCATCCAACTTTCCTTGTAGATAATTGAATTCCGAAGCCTGCTGTCCATTAAGGCGGGCAAGATTTTTTAAAAGATAGCTGTAACGTAACCGTTCATGATACGTAAATGGCACATCGTTAGATTTGGTCATAAGATTTCCCTTTAAATTTGATAGACTTGGTAAGCTCCCAAGATTTTATATCCAATTCCAACTGCAGTTAGCTCTTCAAGAGCGAAATGAGCCAACTTTTTCTTTGTATAATCACAATCAATAATGAAGAAGTACTCGCCAAGTACCGTCTTTAAAGGACGGCTTTCAATCTTGGTCAAGTCAATGCCTCGCCAGGCAAAGGTCGATAAAGCCTTGTAAAGTGCACCTGGCATATTGTCAGGTAGAGTTAAGGCAAGCGTTAATTTACAATTAATCTGATTGAGCGGAATTTCAGGAACAGTGCTCCCTAATAACCAGAAACGGGTATAATTCTTCTCAATTTCCTGAATATCCTTAGCTAAAATTTCGAGACCGTATTCCTTGGCAGCTGCATGCGGAGCGATTGCAGCATAAGGCTGGTCAGGATTATCTGCGACATAGCGAGCCGCAAAGGCTGTACTGGCTGTTGTCTCAATTTTAGCATGTGGAAAATGATCTTTAATATACTTTTTCCCTTGAGCAATCGCTTGTGGATGTGAGAAAATTTTTTCAATCTTTGCATGGTGTTTGCTAGCCATTAACTGTTGCTTGATGGGTTGAACAATCTCGGCCACAGCACGAATGTCTGCCTGGTGGAAGAGATAGTCTAAACTCTCATGAACGGATCCCTCAATGGAATTTTCCACAGGAATAACTGCGTAATCCACACGTCCCTCTTCATATGACTTGATAACTTCAGTAATGGTACCTAGAGAAACCAAGCTTGCCTCAGGAAATGCCTTTAAGGCTGCATTGTGCGTAAACGATCCACTGGGGCCCAAATAACCTACATACATTTGATAAACCTTGCTACTTCTTCTGGCGTCCGATTATCAACAGTGACAACCAGATCTGCCAAACCTTTATAGAGGGCCATTCGACCATCATAAATGGCCTTGAATTCCTCTTTAGAATGATTGAGAAAGAGGGGGCGTTGATTTTTGATATCCTTTTTAATACGATTATAGACCACATCAAAAGAAGAGTGAAGCCATACGTTATGCTTACGATTTTTCTTCAAAAGTTTACGATTGCACTCCGTCACAACGACACCACCACCAGTAGAGATGATAACATCATCTCCCTCTTGAAGGAGTTCTTCCAGAGTCTCAGACTCAATCTGACGAAAACTTGCTTCGCCTTCTTTGGCAAAGAAATCAGTAATGGACATTCCAATTTTATCTTCGATGACCTGATCCATATCTACGAAACGACCATTCAGGTATGGGGCGACGGAACTCTTACCAACTCCCATAAAGCCCAATAAAACCTTAGCCATGCAGTAATCCTTCCAAATCACTAAAGAAGCTTGGATAGCTCGTATTGATAGCTTCCGCACGTTGCAAGTCAACTTCGCCATCTTGAACCAAGAGGGCAGCAATGGCTGTCATCATACCAATCCTGTGGTCACCAAAGGTATTGACCTCTGCCCCGTGAAGAGGCGTCTTACCAGTGATAATCATACCATCCTCAGTTGGAACAATATCAGCACCCATAGCATTCAAGGCATCTGCTACCACCTGAATACGATCAGTCTCTTTGACCTTGAGCTCTTCAGCATCACGAATCACCGTCTTACCTTGAGCTTGTGTCGCCAAGAGTGTGATAATCGGAAGTTCATCAATCAAACGTGGAATGATGTCACCGCCAATTTCGGTTCCATTAAGTTCTGAAGTTTCAACCGTAATGGTCGCAGATTTAGCAACTTGGTCAATATCTGAAAGTTTTATCTTACCACCCATATTCTTGATAACATCAATGATTCCGGTACGTGTCTCATTAATACCAACATTTTTCAAGACAATCTTAGAGTTTGGCACCACGAGTCCTGCTACCAACCAAAAAGCGGCTGAAGAAATATCCCCTGGAACCACAACTTCTTGAGCAGTAAAGGTCTGCCCACCAGAAATACGAATTTCCTTGCCTTCTACTTGAAGCTGACCACCAAACTGCTGAATCATATCTTCCGTATGATTACGTGTTTTTTCCTTTTCAATGATGACAGACTCACCATCAGCTTGAAGGGCCGCAAAAATAAGGGCAGACTTAACCTGAGCAGAGGCCACTGGCAATTCGTAATAAATAGGTTTAAGGGACTTGCTGCCGTGCATTTTCAATGGTGGCAAATCACGGTCAGTTTGTCCTGACACCTCTACACCCATCTGACGTAAAGGAATAGTGACACGGTCCATAGGGCGTTTTGAAAGGGAGTCATCCCCAAACATTTCCACATCAAAATCTTGACCGGCAAGTACACCTGAAATCAAACGAATCGATGTTCCAGAGTTGCCCATATCCAGCTTGTTTTGAGGAGCCTTGAGACCGTCAAAACCAACACCGTGAATACGTACCACATCACCATCATCTTCAATAGTCACACCTAAATCACGAAAGACCTGCATAGTTGAGAGAACGTCTTCACCTCGTAAAATATCACGAACAGTTGTCACGCCTTTGGCAAGACTACCGAACATAATCGAACGGTGACTGATGGACTTGTCACCAGGGATACGCAAGCTGCCACGAAGACCTTGAGCCTTGGTTTCTAGTTTCATAGGTTACTCCTAAAAATTTTATTGTTATCCTCATTATACCATATTTGAAAGCCCAACCATATACTGAATTGTCAAAATATTCACTAGATTGTGTTGCCATACTTTTCTTTCAAAAAGGCAACTGACTCTTGAACACGGTTCCGAATTAAGTCAGCAGAGTCCTGCAAAAGATGTTTTTCCTCAGCCGACAAAGTCAAGTGGACAGGGGCTTCCACACCTTGACGTCCTAAAATAACTGGATAGCCAAGATAAGTCTGATAGATTTCTTGATAGCTAGATACTGTCACCTCTTCTTGAGCGTCAGAGAGGATAATTGCCACCAAACGAAGGGCAGCACTGGCAATACCGTATGAAGTATAACCCTTACCATAAAAAACCTTGTGCCCCCCCTTCATAGAAGCCATAAAGAGATTTTGACGCTCCTCTTCACTCGTTAAAGCTGTAATATCTTGACCTTTCACCTTAACCTGACTCCATGCTGTAAATTGAGAGTTGCCATGTTCCCCAAGATTGTAGCCTGATACTGATTTGGGATTAACTTCCAGAACCTCTCCCACTGCTGCCTTCATTCTAGCCGTATCAAGTAAAGTCCCTGTCCCAATCACGCGTTCCTTTGGCCAACCTGTGAATTCTTGATAGAGAGCTGTCACCGCATCTACAGGATTTGAGATGACCAAGAGTATACCTTTAAAATCCAACTGTTTTAGCTCCTGAGCAACCTGATAAACAGCCTCTCGGGTAAATGGGAATTCAGCAAAACGGTCCTCACCAGCATTGTGCTGTAGCTGAATATTTCCAAGAGCTGAGATGATAACATCAGCATCTTTAAGTGCTTCATAATCATTAACCACGATGTTTGCATAGTTGGCCAGATTGGCCATGGCATCCTTAAAATCCTGGGCATCTGCTTCAACTTTCCTCTCATTAATATCAATAAAAACATAACTATCGGCTAAGCCCTGAGCAATAGCCCCATGAGCTACCGCGGCACCAACATTTCCCATTCCAATAATTCCAATTTTACGAGCCATAATTTACCTCCTTTAATGCAGAAAAAGCCCTGCCAATTGACAAAGGCCTCCCTTATTAGTTATTCAATTCTTGCAAAGGTTTGAAGATGATACGTTCAATATCATTCAAATAAACAGACAGACTTTGTTGCGCAGTCAAGTATTCTTTCAAAAGGGCGTTAGCTTCTACCTTTTGACCCAATTCTTGAACAGCTGCTTGTTCTTCTGCTGTTGGCATTGTACCAGCCTGCATTTTAGCATAGAAATCCTCTTGGAAATCCGTAAACTCTTTGAAAAGAGCGCTAGCCTCAGCATCAGTTGCAATCGCTTCTTTTTTCTCTACCAAGTTTTTGTACTCAGGAAGGGCACGGATGCCACGTTCCAACTCATTTGCTAAATCATAAATATTTCTCATTTTATTCTCCTATGCGATCACCACATGATAGTCTGTATTGGCTTCAATAACAGTCTTAGCATGTTTACGATCTTTTTCATTTTTAAAAGTAATTTGAAGGATACCATGAATATCCTCACGATTTTCTTCATTGATACGAAGGTTAACCAAAGACGTTCCTCGCAACAATTCCATAATGCTAAGGATAACGTCCTCACGGTCAGGCACATCCACAAAAATATCGAAGGCACTTTCCACGCCACCCTTTTTATGAATTTCCATCTCTTTACGCTTCTTACGACCGTTGTCAAAGAACTCCCAAATAGCACTCTCATCCTCAGCCTTAATCAAATCAGCTACATGGTCCAAACGTTTTTTGAAATCTTCAATACGATCCAAAACAGCAGGACCATTAGTCATGAGAATGGAAGCCCACATCCCAGGTTCACTCTCAGCAATACGGGTCATATCTCGGAACCCCCCAGCCGCAAAGTGATTGGTCATCTCGTGAGCCTGAGCATAATCAGCTGCCTGCTCCATAAGACCAGAAGCCAAAAGATGTGGAAAATGACTGATTTGACTCGTTACCCGGTCGTGTTCAGCTGCATCAATCTCAACATAACGTGACTTAAGGCCAGACAAGATATCCTTAAGCTCAGGGATCGTTGTCTCTTTTGTCAGACTTGTCGGTGTGAAAATATAGTAAGCATTTTCAAAAAGTGTCACGTCGGCCGCAATAGCCCCTGATTTATGAGAACCAGCCATCGGGTGAGAACCTACAAACTGAACATTTTTGCCTGTTAGATAACGCTCCGCTGCCTCAACGATTTCACGCTTGGTTGAGCCCGCATCTGTTATGATGACATTATCTTTAAGGTCCAGATCAGCCAACTCCTTCAAGTAGGCCATCGTTTGCTTGATTGGCACTGCTAAGATAATGACGTCCGCAAGGGGGGCAAACTCTTTAAAATCACCTGTTGCTCGGTCAACGATCCCACGTTCTAGTGCAATATTTCGAGAATAGTCAGAGCGATTATATCCAAGAATTTCATAATCAGGGTGATCCCTTTTAATCCCTAAGGCCAGGGAGCCACCAATCAGACCCAATCCTGCAATATAAATAGTTTTTTTACTCATTCCTACTCCCGTCTTTTCACTGATGCTGCTTAAAAGTTTTTCACATAGTCACGGTGATGTGCTACCGCTTCTTTCAACTCTTCCAAATTATCAGAAGAGAATTTATCCAAGATTTCATTAGCTACGACAGTAGCGACTACTGATTCCATAACGACACCTGCTGCAGGCAAGGCCGTTGGATCTGAACGCTCAACCGTTGCCTTGTATGGCTCATGGGTCTCAATATCTACTGACATTAGTGGTTTATAAAGAGTTGGAATTGGCTTCATAACCCCACGGACTACAATTGGTTGACCATTTGTCATTCCACCTTCAAAACCACCGAGATTATTGGTTCTACGCGTATAGCCATCCTCTTCATTCCAAAGGATCTCATCCATCACTTGAGAGCCCCTGAGATAGCCATCTTTGAATCCAAGACCAAACTCGACCCCCTTGAAGGCATTGATGGAAACAACTGCTTGAGCAATCTTGGCATCCAACTTGGTATCCCATTGCACATAAGAACCAAGTCCTACAGGTACACCACCAACGACCGTTTCAACGACACCACCGATGGTGTCACCCTCTTTTTTGATTTGGTCAATGTAATCTTTAATTTCTTGCTCACGCTCTTGGTTAACAACTGAAATTTCTGACTGTTGGGCCAATTCCTTGATTTGAGCAACTGTCAAATTCTCTGGCACATCAATTTCCTTACCACCAAAGACAACCACATGATTAGCAATTTCAATATCAAGCTCAGCCAAGATTCGTTTAGCGACAGCACCCACTGCCACACGCATAGTTGTTTCACGCGCACTGGAACGCTCCAACGAATTACGCAAATCATCAAAACGGTATTTCATACCACCAACCAAGTCAGCATGTCCTGGACGTGGATGGGTGATTTTGCGTTTAGTTTTTAAACGATCCTCAATATCTTCAACAGCCATAATGTCCAACCATTTTTGATGGTCCTTATTGATGACATGGAGGGTGATTGGAGCCCCTGTTGTTTTCCCATGACGAACACCAGAAGTGATTTCAACCTTATCAGACTCAATTTTCATGCGGCCACCACGACCATAACCACCTTGGCGGCGTTTCAAATCGCCATTGATATCTTCAGCGGTCAAGGGAAGACCAGCTGGTACACCTTCGATAATTGCCGTTAAACGTGGGCCGTGAGACTCACCTGCTGTTAAATATCTCATTTATTTCTCCAAGTACTCTTTCATTTCAACTAAAGGAATCTGATTGATAGCTGCCTTACCAATCTCTGGAACGATAACTGTCTTAATACTATTACCACGGGCTTTCTTGTCATGTGTGAGGGCTGTATAGAGCTCCTCAACACGCCATGGTTCATAGTCTACTGGCAAACCAAATTTCACACACATCTCAGCAATTTGACGTGTGATTCCCTGAGGCATTAGGTTTTTTTTCTCAGCAACACGAGAAATCTGAACCATTCCAATAGCCACAGCTTCACCATGCATAACTTTACCATAACCAGCTGTTTGTTCGACGGCATGCCCAATCGTATGACCAAAGTTTAGGTACATACGGACGCCACCTTCAAACTCATCTTCAACCACAATTTTACGCTTAACGTTACATGAACGGTAAATAATGGTCTCTGAGTTTTCCAAAATACTATGAACCGAACCATCAATGTTATCAAGGAGCTGCCAAAGTTCAGGATCGTCAATCAAACCATATTTGACAACCTCACCCATGCCTTCAATCAATTCACGTTTACCAAGTGTCTCAAGGACATTAGGATCAATTAAAACCCCATCAGGCTGAGCAAAAGTTCCTACGATATTTTTGGCAGAAGGAGTATTCACACCTGTCTTTCCACCAATAGATGAATCTACTTGGGCAGTTAGACTGGTTGGAACTTGAACGAAATGAATTCCACGCATATAGGTTGAAGCGACAAATCCTGCTAAGTCTCCAACAACGCCACCACCAAGAGCGACAATACCATCACTACGAGTCATGCCATTCTTAATCAAAAACTCATAAGCCTTATTAACAGTCTTAAGATTTTTACTCGCTTCACCTTCTAGAAAATTAAAAACGACAACCTCAAAACCTTCGTGTTCCAAGCTAAGCTTAACTTTTTCTGCATATAGGCCTCCCACATGATTGTCCGTAATAAGCGCAATCTTTTGTGGTTCCCAAAGTGACTTGACCCATTGTCCTACCCCTTTAAGAGCTCCCTTTTCAATGATAATGTCATAAGGGTTTTGTTTTAAATTTACCTCTAGTTTCATCGTCGACCCCTCCTAGCTATTGTATATGTTTTCTAATTCCTGCCAAATAGCACCTGTTGGCATATTCTCGCCTGTCCATAATTTAAAGGCACCTGCTGCTTGATAAAGTAACATGCCTAGTCCATTCACAGCCTCTATCTCTTGTTTCCTTGCCAAGGCCAAGAAAGGTGTTTCAAAAGGCTGGTAAATGATATCCGCAACTAAGAGTTCCTTAGGGAATCTTGTATCTATAGAAATGGGCAATGACTCACCATCCATACCCACACTAGTCGCATTGACCAATAAATCGGTTTGCCTTAATTCCTTTTGGAAGTGGTCAGCATCAGTTAAATCATGAAATTCTAAATAGCAATCGGTTTGATCAAGCAAGGTTCTAAAGTTTTCTTTTGCCTTGACCAAGGATTGGGGCCGAACATAGATACTAACTTTTTTTGCACCATCAAGAACTGCCTGTGTCACAATAGATTTAGCCGCACCACCAGCCCCCAAAATCATAATATGAGTATCCTTAGGATTAAAGTTCTTTAAACTAGCAAAAAAGCCAAAGCCATCTGTATTATGGCCGATCAAACGACCATCACGATTGACAACCGTATTGACTGCACCAATCAGTTGAGCTTCAGGACTAAGACCATCCAAAAATGGAATTACCTTTTCCTTATATGGCATAGACAAGTTGATACCGAACATATTGTAACGTCTAATATTTTCAACTGTCTCAGCCAGGTCTGACTCTGGAATTTCCCAAGCTACATAAACCCCATTAACATGTGTTTTTTCGAAAGCTAAATTATGAATGAAAGGAGAAATTGAATGCTTGATAGGACTGGCAACAACAGCTGCTAAGCGTGTGTGTCCATCAATCCGCATCCAAAACCTCCCTAATCCTACACATATCCGCAAGAGCAACTTGACCCGGTGCGCTGGTATTGTCAAGACTAGCAAAAGTCCATGATGACCCCACCAAGTCTCCCGCCAAACGTGACAAACGACCTAACTTACCCATTGACATAGTTACAAACTCTTGTTCAGGGTTAAAGGCCTTAAAGCCGCGTGTAAAATTCATAAGATCAAGGACATCTTGTTCATTCTTAGGCATAACGGCTACTTTAACAACTCTTGGCGTCAAGTTGGTCATCTCAGATAAAAGTTCCATAAGGTTTTCAGGTGTCTCCTCAAAGTTATGATAAGACAAAACCAAGTTTGAAAATTCAAGCATCTGGTCAAAGACTTCCTTGCGTGTGAAATACTCAAAATCAATATAATCTGGTGAATAGATAGCAGCTACATCCTTAATCAGTGTGACATATTCCCCATCAGTTAACTCAATCTTACCACCTTCACGTGTCGTACGAATGGTAAAAACAATTTCAAAGCCTGCGAATTTCTCAAAAATAGCTGGAGCAACTGTTAAGATACTATGCTTATCTAAAAAATCTGCACGCCATTCAATAATGTCTGCCCCCTCAAAACGAGACAGCTCAAGCGCTTGTGCTTCCTCTAAACTAGTCGGCATAATCGGAACTACAATTTTCATTTATTTACCTTTATTGTGTATACTTTCAAATAATTTGATGTTGGATCATTAGGATTGACGGCAAAATCCACTGGTAATTGTTGCAAGTTAACAAAGTCCGCTGAAACATCTCCCAATCCCTTACGCAGTTGCTTTTTAAACTGTTGCACTGTCATATTAGCTGCATTGGTACTTGCAATAATTGTCCCATACTCTGATAGAATATCAAGACTCTGCGCAATCAACTTGTGGTAATCCTTATTTGCTGAGAAAGTGCGTTTCTTATTTCGAGCAAAGCACGGCGGATCTATAACGATAAGGTCATAAAATAATCCCTTTTTCTTGGCATATTTAAAATAATCAAAAACATCCATCACAACTAAACGATGATTTTCCATACTAAAGCCATTAGCTTCAAAATGAGCCGTGGATAACTCACGTGAACGTTTTGCCAAATCCACCGATGTCGTTTCAACCGCTCCCCCCATAGCTGCAGCAACTGAAAAAGCTGCCGTATAGGAGAACATATTCAAAACTGATTTGCCCAAGGCCAAACCAT
>OATG01001488.1_pt1 | contig 17895 bp, 10 predicted proteins | sample 1516581 | NCBI WGS metagenome assembly OATG01 (sample SAMEA2579930, study PRJEB22360) | human gut metagenome | biome: human gut; feature: human-associated habitat; material: faeces | place: Denmark | collected 2008/2010
AGGCTTTCAGCCTAACCGTTAAATTCTCATTTAACCGCTAAATTCCCATTTATTATAGGCTGACAGGTTCGTATTTCAAACCAAATACATCGGCTACAGCTTTATAAACGATTTTTCCTTCTACAATATTCAGTCCAAGAGCCAATGCCGGATTATCTTTGCAGGCTTTTTTCCATCCCTTATTTGCTAAAGCGATCACGTAGGGGAGGGTAGCATTAGTCAGTGCAAGAGTGGAAGTATAAGGTACGGCTCCCGGAATATTAGCTACTGCATAATGAACGATTCCGTCTACAATATAGGTCGGTGCACTGTGGGTGGTTGGGTGAGAAGTCTCGAAGCATCCTCCTTGGTCAATTGCTACATCTACTAATACTGTGCCGGGTTGCATCATCGAAAGCATCTCTTTAGTAATCAGATGTGGTGCTTTATCGCCGGGAATCAATACGGAACCGACAACTAAATCAACATCCGGCAATTCTTTTCTGATTCTTAGTTCGGATGCATACAATGTCTTTACATTCTTAGGAAGTGTTTCACTCAAATAGCGCAAACGTGCCAGATTTATATCTGTGATAGTGACGTCTGCCCCCATTCCCGCAGCCATTTGTGCAGCATTGCTACCTACGATTCCGCCACCTAAAATTAATACTTTAGCCGGTTTAACACCTGGCACACCTCCCAAAAGAATACCTTTTCCACCTTGCGGCTTTTCCAGGAAACGGGCACCTTCCTGAATAGACATACGTCCGGCAACTTCGCTCATCGGAATTAATAAAGGTAATGTGTGGCCTGCTTCTTCTACAGTTTCGTAAGCCAGGCATATTGATTTGTTGGAGAGCATGGCAAGGGTTAACTCCCTGTCGGAAGCAAAATGGAAATAAGTGAATAGTAACTGTCCTTTTCTTATTAAGTTATATTCAGTGATTATCGGCTCTTTCACCTTTACGATCATCTCGGCAGTGGCGTAAATATCTTCTATTGTTGGCAGGATATGTGCGCCGACAGCTTGATATGCTTCATCCGGAAAACCGCTATTTATTCCCGCTGTATGTTGGATAAATACCCGATGCCCTTGTTTTACCACTTCAGCCACTCCCGAAGGTGTCATGCCTACACGGTTCTCATTGTTTTTGATTTCCTTTGGTACTCCGATAATCATAATGTTGCGTATTAAAGATTTAACATGTTCGAAAGTACGAAAAATCCCCTTACGTTGTTGTTCGTAAGGGGATGTTTTAGAACAGAATGTCTTCGCGTGTTGAGATGAATAAATGCGTAGAGTGGTTGTTTTATAGATATTCACTGCCCTGCTTGTTGATTTTCATGCTTTTTCCATAGAGACCCACTCGAGCTATGTTGTTATAAAAGGGTTCTGCAATATCGTACTTAAAAGGAAGTACTTCTTCATTATCTTTGTTTATGTATCCCCACTTGGACGACTGGCTTTCAATACAAACAGCAGCTAAGCCTTCAGAAAAAGAGCATCCGTTATCATATTCCAGCGGAATGACAACTTCTCCTTTCTTATTAATGAATCCTACTTTGTTGTGTAGTGAGACGAGGGCTAATCCTTCCGCGAATTGCTCCATTTGACTGTAAGTCGGTGGAAGAATGTAGTTTCCTTGTCTGTCAATCAGTCCCCATAATCCATCGTGACATACTCGTGCACATTCTTGCTCAAACGAGTGAGCGGCTGCGTATTTAAACGGAATCTGTACTTGTCCGGTATGGTCGATGAATCCGTATTGAGAATTGAGCACTACCATCCCTAATCCTTCTTTAAACGAGAAAGCCCGTTCATACATTAGAGGAATGACAATGTCATATTCTTTATTAATGTATCCCCATTGGATTTTTCCTTTAACCGGTGCCAATCCTTCAGAGAAACGGCCAATAGCCGAGAAGCGCTTTTTCTTATTAGCTACCCCATAAGCTAAAAAAGAAGCGAAGAACTTTGTAATAGTGCTGCTCATTTTCTTTATTGTTTGTGTGGTAAGCGTCCGGATACCATATATATACAAGAGAAGCGTGGACGTCGTTAGTTCATTCTATTCAAGGCTCTGGTAAACCTATTGGGAAATGAACAACAGAGTCCACGCCCTTGCATATAACAAAGACGTGAACGCTTAGTTGCCATTATCTCCCCAATTAAAGAATTTACCAGATTCTGAATAGAGATAATATTCTAAACGCTTCTACGTTATTAATCGTAATAAGTCGCTACAAAGATATGGATTTTCTGTTAATCGGCAATTCTTTTGGGGGATAAAGATTTAGCGATGAGTAATATAGTGTGGCGTAAAGTTAAGAGATAGAGTATATAGAATTGAAAAACGAAGCTATCTCAGAATGTAAGATAACTTCGTTTTAGGATAGGACACCGTATTTTGAAGTGGTGTATTAATTCATTAGATTAGGATTAGCTGCGATAGCACTTTGAGGGATGCGCAGTGTATATCGTTCGTCATCTTGTGACAATATCAATGTTTGTCCATCTATTATTTTTCTTTGTTCGGGGCGAGTGGTGCGGCGTAGGTCGAACCAACGATGTCCTTCGAAAGCTAATTCACGCGCCCGTTCGTTTAATATTTCGGTAATAAGTTCTGCCTGATTCATTGCATTTACTTCGTTTTTTTTCTGCGTATATCCTGCAGAGGTATACCTCTTTTCCATTAGTTTTAGCAGATAGTCACGAGCTTCTGGAAGTTGGTCTAGTTGAGCAAGAGCTTCAGCAGCATTTAGATAGAGTTCAGCAGTACGGAAAGTACATTTATATTGTGAAGTCTCATCGGTTTTAATAATTTTGTAGTTGCCATCATTTTTCTCATCTGCATCACCAAAATATCTTTCAGTACGAAGATCTCCTTCTTTGAACATTTTAACGAATGTTGGGGTGGCAAGTGAAGCATTAATTCCGTTACGGCTATATACATTCTCATAAGCTGTGATAGACTCTACAGAAGTATATGTGTTAGGCATCTGAAAGTCGGTGCTGTTGTTATTATTGTAGTCCTCCAATGTGCTTTTCTGTTCTAGTACACGTTCTGCTGCATTATAGGCCGCTTGCCATTCACCTTTATAAAGTCGTACACGTGATTCAAATGCATCTACAGCAAGTTTGCTGAAGCGATAGTTATAACCGGTTTCCCATTCTTTATGGTTGATGAGTTGCCGGGCATTTTCAATATCGGAAAGAATAGATGCATAGATTTCTTCTACTGTATTACGTGTCGGCATCTCTTCCAAATCCAGTGATAATTTTAATGGAATGGCTTTGCTAGTTGGCGCTCCTTCTTTTGTATATGGTTGTCCATAGAGGTTGACTAGCAGAAAGTGCATATACCCTCTCATAAAATATGCTTCTCCCACTAACTGATTAATTTCTGCTTCACTCCCTTCTGTTATCTCATTTTTCTTGTTGATGATAGCATTGGCATAATAAATATTTTGGTAGTAATAGCTCCAGCCAAACTCTGTTCCGGATGGATTACTTGTAACCCATCTTTCAATGTCTTTGAAGTTATTTTGATCAAATTCGTCTTTGCTGACAGAAATATCCTCAGTACGCATGTCACACATGCCTCTATCTGTCAAATCTACCCCATAAGCTGTAGTTATAAGTGCTCTATATTCTTCCAAAGTATTAGGAATAACTTTTCCTACAGGCTGAATGTCCAGAAAACTATCACATGATGTCAAGGAAAGAACCAAGCATCCGCTGATTATGAAAATTGTATATAGTTTTTTTATCTTATCCATATATCTTTAATTTTAAAAGTTAAGGCTTAGGTTGAATGTCATTGATTTGGCTACAGGAGTGGAATAACGGTTGAACATTGATTCCGGATCCATGTAATTTTTATAACTGGAACCAAAGACAAACAAGTTACGCCCTTCTAGGGCAACGGTTGCTCCATTTATATTTATTTTATGTAGCCATTCCTGTGGTAGCGTATAAGCCAGTCTTATATTTTGTAGGCGTACATAACTAAGGCGCTTTACCCATATATCAAGATTTCTGTAGACTTCTTTGACGTTATCAAACAAATAGTTGTCTGCCGGATAATTGTTACGGTTAAGAAGAGCTGGTAATTTTCCAGTTGGGTTTTCCGGTGTCCAGCGGTCCAAGATATCGCGATTTACATTATGTCCTGGGTCGAAGCTGGTTATATCATATGATGGACTTGTACGGACATGGGCTCCCAAATTGTAAGCAAAATTAAAACTTAGTTCCCAATTACGGTAATTAAATGTATTGATTAAACCACCAGTATAAGGAGCGTCAGTAGTACCTGCATATTCATATAAATTACGTCGGAACTCTGCATCTTCATTGTAAGAGTAATATCCAATACCCCATTCATCTTTCATGTCAAACAATGTTTCTACATCAACGGCTTCATTACTTCCTTTCGGGTAGATGAGTATACGTCCGGTTTCTGGATCGACTTCGCTTTTGATTGCAAAGATAGCACCGACAGGAGAACCTTCGAGTCCAGGAGTAAGACTATTGGAAGCTGTCAGGTCTTTTAATACTTTGTTATAATTATAGGCAAAGTTGAATGTTGTATACCAAGAAAAATTACGGGTAGTTATATTACGTGTTTGCAGATTGATTTCTACGCCTTTATTTTCCATACTTGCCCAGTTGATGGTCATACTTTCGAAGCCGTTTTCTAGAGGTAGGTTTTTAATACCAATAAGATCTGTTCCTTTGCGGTAATAGTAGTCCACACTCATGTTTATAGCTGATTTTAGTATAGAAAAATCGACACCAATGTTGTATGAAGCAGTTTTTTCCCAACGCAGTTTGTCATTAGGAGCTCCCGATATGCTGATACTTGTTTCCTCATTGTTAAGTATAGTCTCGTTTTTATAATCACCAATAAGGTAAGGAGAGGTGTTTTTGTCTATATTTCCTTGTAATCCATAAGATAGTCGTAATGCTAAATTATCCATCCAATTTTTCGTTGTTCTTAAAAATGGTTCGTCTGATATACGCCAGAGACCGCTAACTGAATAAATTGGTAGGTAACGATATTTCTTATCTACACCAAAAAGGTCGGAACCATCCATGCGAACACTTGCTCCTAATGTGTAACGTCTCATTAATGTATAAGAACCGTTGGCATAAAATGAGGCAAAAGCATTTTCTGTGTAACTTTTTGTATGTAATGGATAATTTTTGGCGTCATCTTTGTCTCTAAAGATAATTGGCTTTGTTGTGAGAGTCTTAGGATCATATCCATAGGCATTGGTGGCTATTGCATCATACCAATTCTTTCGAATCTCGGAACCTGCCATGATTTGAACCTCATGGATATCTTTGAAAGATTGATTCCATTCTCCTTGTACTTTCCATGTGATTTGCGATGTCGTGGCGTTATTGACTTTGTGCATACCTCCTTCGGGAATAAAATATTTTGTACCATTGTCATATTTACTATTCTCTCGCATGTTGCGCATTGTAAATGTATTGCCTCCGATATATTGTTCTTGGTTAGCTTGTTCCCATTGTAAGCCGACTTGTGATGTAAGTTTCCAATGGTCATTGAAACGCAGGTCTGCATTAAACATTGCATTGACTGCACTTGTTACTGTTTCCTTATTTGTGTTGGCTCGTTCCTCAAAAATATTAAAGCCCTGATTGGGGTTTGGTTCATCATCTGTATTAATATTATAGTCATATATATAGTTACCTGCTGCATCGTAACTTTCTTGATATGGGTTGGCTGTACGTGCATAATAAATAGGGTTTGAATAACCATGCGAATCTGTTACAAAATTTGTGTTTTTTCGTCTGTTGGCAAAAAGAGAGAAACCAATTTTTAACAGACGATTCATTTGATATGAAGTTTTGCTGGTCAGGTTAAAACGACTCATACTTACTCCTGGTACGTTACCATCTTCTTTAGAATAGCCGAGCGAGTTGTAGTAAGTAACTTTTTCACTTCCTCCCGAGATACTGAAATTATATTCTTGAGTAAAAGCATCTCTAAACAAAATATCATTCCAGTCTGTGTTGATGTCTTTTAATTGATTGATAGCATTTTGTGCTTCAATGGAAAGTCCATTCCAGCCTTGTTGTTGATATACTTTAAATAAGTCATATTGTTTTAAGACAGATGCTACACCTCCTTTACGATAGTAAGCTGGAAGATTATTAATAACATCATTGGGCTCTTTCATCAATTCTAATTCTAAATTAATTTTTTCTTCAGAATTTAAAAGGTTTAATTTCGAAGTATCTAAATTAGGAGTGTAAGTTAACCTAGTGTTGAAATTAATGATAGGCTTTCCTGTTCTTCCTTTTTTTGTTGTCACGATAATTACTCCGTTTGCTGCACGTGCACCATATATGGCAGTAGCGGCAGCGTCTTTCAGAATAGTGATACTCTCAATATCATTCGGACTTATTCCAGCAATGGATGATTGTTTCATATCAACAATGTTATTAGCTTCGTCTCCAAGGTCAGGAATGTCCGTACCCTCCAAAGGTATCCCATCCAATACCCACAACGGGTCTTGTGTTCCATTTAATGAAGCAGTACCACGAATACGAATACGTGCTGGAGCTCCCGGTGCACCGGAAGTTGTCGTTACAGCTACACCGGCGATTTGTCCCGCTAATGCCTGGTCGATACTTTTTGCTGCGCCTACCATTCCATCTGTAACATCTACTTTGGCAATGGCAGCAGTCAGTTTACGACGTTCCAGTTCTTGATAACCGGTTACTACGACGTCTCCCAATGTGTGTGCAGAAGCTTGAAGTACAATACGATAAGTATCTTTTCCTGCTTGCAAAACGATGTCTTGTTCTTCAAATCCTATATAACTACAATGTAACCTGGTCACCTTTTCCGGAATGGAAATGGAGAATTTACCATCCATATCAGTGATAGTACCTAGAGAAGTCTGTGATGCTCCGGCCTTTTTCAAGTCATCTGCGTTAACATATACGGAAGCACCGATCAGAGGTTCATTATCTTCACCGGATATAACGACTCCGGTGATTGTACGATTAGCAGCGCTGGCAAAGGCCAGCGCATTTGCAAAGAGGCATATAAGAATGCACAAGTATTTTTTTCTCATTAATGTAGATAGTTAAAGTAATAAGTGGTTTTATTTGATTCCTAAAGCAGTATTAATACGCAGAATCATGTCCTCATAATGATAGCGTGCAGCAGTATCGGAAGTTCCGAGACGGTTCTGCAACAACTTCTTGATACGTAATAATTCACCGCGTTTCACAGAGATAGCATCTGAAATACGGTTGAGCTGACTGCCATAGAAATTGAGCACACGTGGAGCACCCATCCGGTCTTCCTGACGAAGTGCACGTTGTTCGGCAGCGTAACAGCTACAGAAAGGAGTAGCGTGGTCAAGCAAGAAATGCTCGTTTGCAATCTTCTTGTTGATTTTAACGGCTTCCGGTTCTGCAGCGGCTGTAAGTAATGCATCGAGGAAGTTTTTCTGCAAAGAACGTTCCATAACATTAGGGATACCACCGCGTTCGGTAACACCGAAAATATTCTTATGAAGTCCGTCCATAAGTTCCACTACTGTAAAGGCTTTCTTTCCGTTGACAGATTCATTCTCTATCATACGCATCAAACGAGTATTGCCAAGTAAATCCCAAAGGATATAGGCTTGGGCGTTCTTTAAGATTTGTGTAGGAGCATTTTCCTGTTTTCCGATGGGAGTATTGCGAAGTAGATAAGTATATTGCCCCACTTCCGTGTCAAACAGCCATTTAGGGTATGTCAAAACTTCATCCATCAGAAATTTCAGTGAAGCTTGTTGTTTCTCTTTCTCTACGAATGTATAAGTTTTAACGCCGTCTCCTACAATTGTATTTTCAATGTAGATGCCGCCAATATTGGCAAGGACATGATATAAATAGTTGTTCCATTGGTTGATTACAGCGTAGTAGAGGCGAGATGCTTCTTCATAAGTTTGTCCCTTCTCACCGGTAGTAGTCCATTGAAGAATTTGTGGAACGATACGTTTAAGATTCTCAATGCCAAGTAAAGAAGAGCGAACCGGATCATCACCTAAATCTTCGTTCTGTGCACGTGGATCTACCGCATCGCGGACGTCCTGTGCCTCACTATATTTATAAAGCCGATCAGTATGTTTGCTCAAGAAATCGAATAAAATATCTTTTTCTTCTTCCGGAGTACTCTTTCCGTACCAACGATATCCATATTCGATAGCGAACATATCGTATGGACCGATATGCGGAGAAAGAACTTTCACGCCATCTCCAGGCTGTGCGATATAATTGAATCGTGCATAATCCATGATAGATGAAGCGGTAGAGTTCATTCTGGAAGTGAATGCTTCGGAACGTAATGAATCTGTCGGGAAAGCCCATGAACCCATCATATTGTGGCGGAGTCCCAGAGAGTGGCCTACCTCATGACAGGCGACGAATCGAATGGCATCTCCCATCAAAGCATCAGGCAATTGTACATTACGTGCTTCCGGACACACTGTTCCGGTCTGGACAGTAATCCATTCACGTACCATAGAAAGCACATTGTGCCACCACATAATATCAGCTTCCAGGATTTCTCCGGAACGGGGATCTAACAGAGAAGGTCCCATTGCATTTTTCTTTTCTGAAGCAGCATAAGTCAGTACGGAGTAGTTGACATCATCCATGTCTACATGCATACTGTCAGTGATTTCTTTGGCGATAATCGCATTCTTGAAACCAGCCTTTTCAAAGGCAATCTGCCAGTCCTCGATACCTTTCTTAATGTACGAACGCCATTGGTAAGGAGTTGAATTATCAATGTAGAAGACAATCGGTTTGGCAGGTTCTACCATCTGACCTTTCAGATAAGCCTCCCGATCTTCCGGTTTGGGTTCCATACGCCAGCGGGTGATATACTGTGTCTTATCCGTACGCTGCTGCGCATCACTAAAACTTAATAACGGATTCGTGAAATAACCGACCTTCTGATTGTCGAATCGTCCCATCATCGGCTTTTCGGGTAATAAGAGAATAGAAGAACTAACTTCCACCGTTACATAAACAGTAGTAGTACCTTCCGTTACCCGGGTAGTCAACTCGGAAGTTGCCACGACATTGTTTGAAAAGGATTTGATGGATAGAATACGTGATAAATTCTTGATAGCCGAAGTACCCAGATTAATATTGGTAAATACGTTATTGATACTGGTTTCCGTACCATCATAAATATCATTCACCTTGATTACTAATGCCGTAGAATCTGCATTGACTGCTTCGATCTTGAATGCGGCAATCAGCGGAGAGATAAAATTATCCTTTACCGAACGGAAGATAGCGTCCGTTTGGGGGGCCAGAGGTAATGGACGTTGTTGGCGTAACATTAGTTTGCCCGTCGCTTTGTCCCATTCCATGCAAACCATCTGGTTTTCATAGTTTACTCCGCGGTTTACGCCCGCATCATTAAGTTCGGCAGGAACTCGTTGCAGCTTATTGACAACTAATAAGTCACGTCCCAAAAGTGAGGTGGGAATTTCAAAATAATAATCATTCTTCTTTTGATGTACAGCAAACATCCCTTTGGTCGTTTTACTGTCTTCCACTAATTTCTCGTAGTCGCTTTTACTCTTCTCTTCTTTCTCTTCTGGTTTTTTCTTTTTCTTTTTAAACCAACTCAGATTTTCTGTAGCGGGGGTAGTTGCAAATGCCGAGAGCGCTTCTCCACTCAGCAATATACATGCAATGACCGCTGCCATTACTTTTACATACATTCTCATTGAGTTTCTAACTTTTAATTATAATTAAAAAACGGCTACAAAAGTACTAATATAAATAACATAATGACTACTAATTTGCAATGAATATAACATTAAAAAGAAATATTAACTAGTATCTACGGTCATCATTCTCCTCGGATATTTCATAGTTTAGTGGGAATAGTGTACATTTGCGGGAGTAAAAAAGTGAACGGAATGATGAGACGATATATCACTGCTTTGATGTTGGCTTGCTGCATCGGAGGGTATGGACAAGAGAAGAAGCAAGTAACCTTTGTACCTCCTTTTGACTTTCCTCTTACATTGAGTGGGAACTTTGGAGAAATCCGCTCCAATCACTTCCACGGCGGACTGGATTTTAAGACAGGCGGAGTAATCGGTAAACCCGTTCGTGCTCTCGCTGATGGCTATATTTCGCGTATTCGCGTCACGAATGGTTCGGGATATGTACTTGATGTCTGTTATCACAATGGCTATTCAACGATCAACCGCCATTTGAGTGGTTTTGTTTCTCCCATTGCCGAAAGGGTGGAGAAACTTCAATATGAAGAAGAAAGCTGGGAAGTAGAGATTGTTCCCGAACCGGGAGAATATCCGGTGAAAGGAGGTCAGCAGATCGCATGGAGCGGAAATACCGGATATTCGTTCGGTCCGCATCTTCACCTGGATGTATTTGAAACGGAATCGGGAGATTATATTGACCCTATGCCTTTCTTTCAATCGAAAATAAAAGATACGCGTGCTCCGAAAGCGGATGGTATCCTATTTTTTCCACAACTGGGTAAAGGAGTAGTGGATGGAAAGCAAGAGAATAAAACCATTCTTCCCAATAGTGAGCGTCCGGTGGAAGCATGGGGAGTGATAGGTGTGGGGATCAAAGCATACGATTACATGGATGGAGTGAATAACCATTATGGAGTTTATTCAGTTGTGCTTACGGTAGATGGAAATGAAATATTTCGTAGCACCGTAGATCGCTTCTCGCAGGAAGAGAACCGGATGATTAATTCCTGGACTTACGGGCAATATATGAAATCTTTCATTGATCCGGGCAACACTTTGCGTCTGCTAAAAGCATCGAATGATAACCGTGGCTTGGTGACGATTGATGAGGAACGGGACTATCAGTTCTTATATACATTAAAAGATGCTTTCGGAAACACTTCCAAATATAGTTTCACCGTACGGGGTCGGAAACAGCCGATTGAACCGTTGAATCATCGGGAGAAATATTATTTTACTTGGAATAAGACTAATTATCTGCAAGAACCGGGATTAAACTTGGTTGTTCCGAAAGGAATGTTGTATGATGATGTTCCCCTCAATTATCAGGTGAAGGCGGATAGTGGTGCCGTTGCTTTTACTTATCAACTGAATGATAAGGCGGTTCCGCTGCATGCAGCTTGTGAACTGTGTATCGGGTTGCGTAGAAAACCAATTGCCGATACGACGAAATATTATGTGGCCCGCATAACTCCCAAAGGAGGAAAGTACAGCGTAGGCGGAAAGTATGAAGACGGATACATGAAAGCATCTATCCGGGAGTTGGGAACTTACACTGTTGCCATCGATACCATCCCGCCGGAGATTATCCCTGTCAACAAGAATCAGTGGGGAAGAAACGGAAAGATTGTCTATCGTTTGAAAGATCAGGGCGCGGGAATTGCTTCCTATCGTGGAACGATTGACGGAAAGTATGCGCTTTTCGGACGTCCCAATATTGTGAAATCATACTGGGAATGTACGTTGGACCCCAAACGCGTAAAGAAAGGAGGCAAGCATACTGTTGAATTTACAGTGACCGACTATTGTGGGAATGAAACAGTAGCCCGTGAAAGCTTTGTTTGGTAAATTATTAAAAGTGAATCATATATTTATTATGAAGAGAAGAATTATTCTTTGTGCCGCCGTATTGATGGCGGCTGTGGCGAACACCTTCGCCTGCACCAACCTGATTGTCGGAAAAAATGCGTCTGCCGATGGCTCGACGATTGTTTCCTATTCTGCCGACTCGTATGGCTTATTCGGAGAACTTTATCATTATCCGGCTGCTACCTATCCAAAAGGTACGATGCTGAAAGTTTATGAATGGGATACCGGCAAGTATCTGGGAGAAATAGAGCAGGCACGCCAGACTTACAATGTAGTCGGTAATATGAATGAATATCAGGTTACCATTGGTGAGACAACTTTCGGCGGACGTCCGGAATTGGCCGATTCTACAGGGATTATCGATTACGGAAGTCTGATTTATATCGGTTTGCAACGTTCGCGCACTGCCCGTGAAGCAATTAAGATCATGACCGACTTAGTGCAGCAATACGGCTATTATAGCGAAGGAGAATCCTTTACTATTGCCGATCCGAACGAAATATGGATTATGGAAATGATTGGTAAAGGTCCCGGCATCCGTGGAGCAGTTTGGGTAGCTGTACGTGTGCCCGATGATTGCATCTCGGCCCATGCCAACCAGTCGCGTATCCACCAGTTTGATATGAACGACAAGGAAAACTGCATGTACTCTCCGGATGTCGTTTCTTTTGCCCGTGAGAAGGGATATTTTAATGGAGTAAACAAAGACTTTAGCTTCTCATTAGCCTATGCGCCTCTTGATTTTGGTGCACGTCGTTTCTGTGAGGCTCGTGTGTGGAGCTATTTTAATAAGTTCACAGATAACGGAAAAGATTATCTTCCTTACATTGAGGGAAAGACCAATACGCCGATGCCTCTTTTTGTGAAACCAAAACATAAGTTATCCGTGCAAGATGTGAAAGATATGATGCGCGACCATTATGAAGGAACGCCTCTTGACATCTCCAATGATTTCGGAGCCGGACCTTATAAGACACCTTATCGTCTTTCTCCTCTGAACTTCAAAGTAGACGGCCAGGAATATTTCAACGAACGTCCGATTTCCACTCAACAAAGCGGGTTTGTATTTGTTGCACAAATGCGGGCTCATAAGCCGGACCCGATAGGCGGTGTACTTTGGTTTGGCGTGGATGATGCGAACATGGCTGTATTTACCCCGGTTTATTGTTGTGCTACTAAAGTGCCGGTATGTTATACCCGTGTAGATGGGGCCGATTATATTACTTTCTCCTGGAATTCTGCTTTCTGGATTTTCAACTGGGTATCTAATATGGTCTATCCGCGTTATGATTTGATGATCGGTGATGTACGGGAAGCGCAGAAAGAAATGGAAACTACTTTCAACAATGCACAGGAAGGCATTGAAGAAATGGCTGCCAAACTGCTGGCAAAAGATAAGAACGCAGCGGTTGACTTTCTGACAAACTATACAAATATGACCGCACAGAGCACTTTCGATACTTGGAAACAATTGGGTACATTCTTGATTGTGAAGTACAATGATGGAGTGGTGAAACGTGTTAAAGACGGTAAGTTTGAGCGTAATTCTATCGGACAACCTGCCGGAGTGATGCGTCCCGGATATCCGAAAGAATTCTTGCAGGAATATGTCAAGCAGACTGGTGACAGATATTTGGTAAAATGAAGAATTAAGAATGAAAAATGAAGAATTATGCTTTGCAAATATGTCTTATAATGCGATTCTTCATTTTTCATTCTTAATTCTTCATTAAATAACTAGGAATTATAAACTTATTATTTTACATTTGTGTGCTCAAGAAATTGATAATAAATAATTCATTAACCAATAAATAACAATCGAAATGGAAAATCAGGAACTTATTAAACAGGTCACTGAAAAAGCCGAAAAATGGCTAACCCCGGCTTATGATGCTGAAACCCAGGCTGAAGTGAAACGTATGTTGGAAAACGATGATAAAACCGAACTAATTGAAGCTTTCTACAAAGACCTTGAATTTGGTACCGGTGGTCTGCGTGGTATTATGGGTGTAGGTAGCAATCGTATGAATATCTATACGGTAGGTGCTGCCACTCAAGGACTTTCCAACTATCTGAAAAAGAACTTCAAAGACCTGCCGCAGATTTCTGTAGTAGTAGGTCACGATTGCCGCAACAACAGCCGTTTGTTTGCGGAGACTTCTGCTAATATTTTCTCTGCCAATGGTATCAAAGTATATCTGTTTGACGACATGCGTCCGACACCGGAAATGTCTTTCGCCATCCGTCACCTCGGTTGCCAAAGCGGTATCATTCTGACTGCTTCTCACAATCCGAAGGAATACAACGGTTACAAGGCATATTGGGACGATGGTGCACAGGTATTGGCTCCACACGATAAAGGTATCATCGACGAAGTGAATGCAATTGCTTCTGCTGCCGATATTAAATTCCAGGGAAATCCGGATTTGATTCAGATTATCGGTGAAGACATCGATAAGATTTATCTGGATATGGTGAAAACTGTTTCTATTGATCCGGCAGCTATTGCCCGTCACAAAGATATGAAGATTGTCTATACTCCGATCCACGGTACAGGTATGATGTTGATTCCTCGTGCATTGAAAATGTGGGGATTCGAAAACGTATTTACTGTGCCCGAACAGATGATTAAGGACGGTAACTTCCCGACTGTCGTATCTCCGAACCCGGAAAACGCGGAAGCTCTTTCTATGGCTGTAAACCTTGCCAAAGAAATTGATGCTGACCTCGTTATGGCTTCCGACCCGGATGCTGATCGTGTGGGTATTGCTTGCAAGGATGATAAAGGCGAATGGGTACTGATTAACGGTAATCAGACTTGTATGATGTACCTTTATTATATTCTGACACAGTACAAACAACTGGGTAAGATTAAAGGTGGCGAGTTCTGCGTGAAGACAATCGTTACAACTGAACTAATCAAGAAAATCGCAGATAAGAACAATATCGAAATGCTTGACTGCTACACCGGATTTAAATGGATTGCCCGTGAAATCCGTCTGCGTGAAGGCAAACAGAAATATATCGGTGGCGGTGAAGAAAGCTACGGATTCCTTGCCGAAGATTTCGTTCGCGATAAAGATGCCGTATCAGCTTGCTGTTTGATTGCTGAAGTTGCTGCATGGGCAAAAGATAATGGAAAATCCTTGTATCAGTTGTTGCTGGATATCTACGTAGAATACGGATTCTCTAAAGAGTTTACTGTAAACGTAGTGAAACCGGGTAAGAGTGGTGCAGAAGAAATCAAAGCTATGATGGAGAACTTCCGTGCCAATCCTCCGAAAGAATTGGGTGGCTCTAAAGTGATCTTGAGCAAAGATTATAAGACACTGAAACAGACAGATGATAAAGGTAACGTAACTGCAATCGATATGCCGGAACCATCTAACGTACTTCAATATTTCACTGAAGACGGTAGCAAAGTTTCTGTTCGTCCTTCAGGTACAGAACCGAAGATTAAGTTTTATATGGAAGTTCAGGGTGAAATGGGTTGCCGCAATTGTTATGCTTCTGCCGAATCTGCTGCAATGGAAAAGATTGAAGCAGTGAAGAAATCATTGGGTATCTGATTTTGTTTCTTCTGAAATTTCAGATATAGATAACGAAAGATAAATAATAAATAGCGCCTCCATGGTCTTTTCGAAGATTATGGAGGCGCTTCTTTTTCTCTATACATAGCCCTGATTCTGCCTATTTTCGGGCTTTTTCCCCAACTTGGCACAGTTCTTTCATTTCCTTTGCATTCTTTAAGTCCACTTGCTAATCCTTCTTGCGAGAATCTTGTTGTATTGACATCATCTCAATTTCAACCCGCAGGCTGCGGATACACATGTTTTGTTGATGCTTTAGAGTGATACGTTCAGTTTCATATTCGTAAGTTGTTCGTTTGTAGTTATGTGTATTTCGCGGCCTGCTTTCTTAGTCTATTTTTCAGTCAGTGCTATTTCTTTTTTTTCTGTTATTTCTTCGTGCCTATCCAAGTCCATTTATGCCATATTGTTTCCAATGGTCCTTGTTTATGTTTAGACAGCCACCATTTGCAGAACCGAACTTGCGCCAGGAAAAGAATAATACCGATAATCAGGCTAAGAGTATATCCACAGTAAGGAGCAAGATAGAATCCGAATGGGAAATAGATAATGGCTCCCAAAATAGATTGAGAAATATAATTGGTCAAGCTCATTTTTCCGTAGAATCGCAGATTAGATACAGTTTTCTTGAACTGATCCTTCTGATAAAGTAACACGAAAGAAGCAACGAGTATAATCGTAAATGCAAATTTCTGCCACATATCAAAGGCAGTACCTACCGTTTGCTGAATTAAACTGCTGTCACTTTGCATGATCTGTTCTTTCAGAGAATACAGTGGCGCGAAACTGATAGCTGCAATAATAAGTGCTTTCATCCAGAACTTCAAATGAGATTCGGTAGTTACGAACAATTCTTTGCGTCCGATATATAAGCCAAACAGGAAAAGTCCGGCAGTCTGTAAGAAACGTCCGGCACCGATAGCCCAAAACAGGCTTGCTTTCTGTCCTAAAGTAACATTACCTGTCAGAAAATCCCAAAAGTTTCCGGCTTTGGTGTATTCCGCTACTTCAGCATACATGGCTCCGACATTCAAATCGGGTAGGGTATAGGCAGGATTGAAAAGGCTCATTATATAATGAAACCATTCAATCGGTTGCAGTGAAAACAAGATGGCGGTGATTAGAATTGCTTTGTCACTCCATTTACGTACGATAAATAGTACAAGACTGACTACAACAAACAGAAGCAGGACATCTCCTGCCGGGAAGAAAGCAGCATTCAAAGTGGCGAATCCTGCCAGCAATATCATTCTCCATAAAAAGCGGTAACCAAAGTCCTTTCCTTTCAACTGCTGGTTGTGCGACTGGATATAGAAAGTGAATCCGAAAAGCAGAGCGAATATAGCATAAGACTTTCCGGCAAGCAGTGAAAATGTCGCATTAAATACTCCGGCATCCAAAATGGTGAGCCATTCAGGAGAGTTTTCCGGATATACGGGGAAAATGAAATGTTCCAGGTTATGAACCAGAAGGATGGCCATTACAGCAAATCCTCTAAGAGCATCTACTACTTCAATTCGGGGTGTTTTTGTTGATAATTCCATGGGGCTAATTTATGATTGTTTTTAGTAAATGTTCATTTTACCCATCTCTAAGCAGGCTTCGGGAACATACTGACGGATTCCTTTGATGATATTTTTCATGTTTGATTTATTCATTTGGATGCTCTATCCACCAATCAATCATCTTTCGGGCAAGACTAAGTTTTCTGGGAAGTTCGGGTAAATTGTCTCTTGTATAAAAGTCTCCCGAACTCAATTCTTCATCTTGGAGGTTGATTTCCCCTCCGGCATAATCAGCAATAAAGCCGACCATTAGTCCGCTGGGATAAGGCCAGGGCTGATTACCGAAATAAGTGATATTCTTTACATCCAGTCCGGTTTCTTCTTTCACTTCACGTGCTACACATTCTTCTAGCGTTTCTCCGGTTTCCAGAAATCCGGCAACGAGACTGTTGAATGTTCCTTTAAAATTGCGGGCATGCACTAAGAGTAGTGAATCTTTTTTTCTCACTAATACAAGAATCGCTGTGGAAATGGAAGGATATACTTCCCGGCCACATTTCGGACAACGCTTCATGATAGATTCTTTCTGTTCCATAGGCGTGCCGCAGGCGGAACAAAAGCGGCTGTTTCTATCCCAATGCAGAATCTCATGTGCTTTTCCTGCTGTCTGATAATGAGACAAAGGAAGATATTCATAGCAGGCACGAAGCCCTATCATGATCCATTGCTCCGATTCTTCAATGGGAGAGGAGAGGGAGAAAGCCTTGCAGTTTCTCTCTTCCAGTGTAGTGATATTGTGTACGGTTGTTTTTTCTTTAATAACAATAGGAGAGCTTTCTCCACACGGGATGGCATATATACCATCCTCTTTTTTCTCAAGAAGCAGTTGGTCTTTGTAAAAGATAAACCACCATGATTGTGCTGTCTGATTCATTTTAATTCTAATTCTTGATCTTCGCGCTGCGAAGTTATAAAAAAACTAGATTGATATTTAGACTTATCAGATAAAATACAGGGCAACTGCACCAAAATTTGATTCATAACCGTGCAGAAATGAGCTAAATGATAATTTTGCGGAGTGCCCTGAAAGGGCTTAATTATATAGCGTAGGGCAACGCCCTACGTAAAAACGACAATCTGAATTTGCGCCCTGAAAGGGCATAATTGTATAC
>OATG01001516.1_pt1 | contig 17518 bp, 9 predicted proteins | sample 1516581 | NCBI WGS metagenome assembly OATG01 (sample SAMEA2579930, study PRJEB22360) | human gut metagenome | biome: human gut; feature: human-associated habitat; material: faeces | place: Denmark | collected 2008/2010
GGTCTGCCAAATCTTTGGAGAAGCCCTGGCGAACCATGACGCGCATCACCACCGTATCCTGACAGTTGGCAGGGAGCGTGAAGGCGGGCACCTGCCAACCGCGGGTTCTCAGCTTGTCCGAAAGGTCAAAGAGCGTGTAGTTCGCACGGGCTCCATCCTTGATGAAGAAGCAGACGGCGGGAATACCTTTTTCCGGATCGCCCGTACAAATGAATTCATACGGCCCCAGTTTGGAAAGCTCATCTGAAATGTACTTCGCTACTTCGTAGGCCTGTGTATGGATGTTCGTATAGCCTTCCTTGCCCAGTCGGATGAAATCATAATACTGGCAGATAATCTGTCCGGCCGGTCGTGAGAAGTTAATGGCAAAATTGGGAATTTCCCCGCCAAGATAGTTGACATTGAAGATCAACCCTTCAGGCAGTTCGGAAATATCTCTCCAAACGACCCAGCCCACTCCGAGCGGAGCCAATCCGTATTTATGGCCGGAAGCACTGATGGACTTGACGCGGGGAATGCGGAAGTCAAAGACAAGATCCGGGGCGCAGAACGGAGCAAGGAAACCGCCGCTGGCTCCATCTACATGGATGTCAACGCTGATGCCGGTCTTGTTTTCATAATCATCCAGGGCCTTGGCAATCTCCGCCGGCAATTCATAAGCACCCGTATAGGTCACTCCGAACGTGGGAACCACAACGATGGTGTTCTCATCAATCTGTTCCAGCATCCGGTCAACATCCATCTTCCATTTTCCGGGCGCCATCGGGATTTCACGCATTTCAATATCCCAATAGCGGCAGAACTTGTGCCAGCAGATTTGGACAGGGCCGCATACCAGGTTGGGCTTGTCAATGGGTTTGCCGGCGGCTTTCCGGCGGGCTCTCCAGCGCCACAGGGCGGCCATGCCTCCAAGCATGCATGCTTCACTGGAACCGATAGTGGAACAACCAATAGGCTTTTCATTCTGGCTGGCATTCCAAAGATTGGCAATAATGGCAGCGCAACGCATCTCAATAGCGGCTGTCTGGGGATATTCATCCTTGTCAATCATGTTCTTGTTAATGCTGAGATTCATCAGCATCCTGACCTGCTTTTCATCCCAGGTCTGGCAGAAGGTTGCAAGATTCTGGCGGGCATTGCCGTCCAGCATCAATTCATCGGACACCAATTGGAAAGCGTCCTCCGCGCGCATCGCATAATCCGGGAACTCATCCTTAGGGAGAAGGTTATCTGCTTCCGGAGAACCGAAAATGGAATTTTCCGCCCGGGCTGTATCGGGTTTTTGATTTGGTTCAAACATGACGGTAGCTATTGTTGCTTCGTTTCCGGGCCAACCGTGAAAGGCAACCCGCATGAAGGATAGAAGCACCCGAGAATAAAAGCGTTCATATTTCCATTGTCATTATCCTAGGTATAATTTTCCCGGAAAAACACAGAGTCGAGATTTATTTCATCATTCATTGATGACTAAAAATTATTTAATTGCAAATATCTTTATAAAAACTCGCCAATATCTCCAGATAACTTTATGTATGACATCTCCATATTATGACAGTTAAGAGAAACGGACGTTTTCGGATGCAATTCCCAGACGGGATAATGTGTTACCCCCTATCTTAACAATACAACATCCATTGGAAAAAACTGTGTCACGGACTTTTACGGTTCCTGATGCTGAGGCGTGCATGCGCACTTTCAGAAAGGGAAAAATACGGATTAACCCGAATTTCCATCAAAAAAACTGCTGCACAATAATAAAACCAACATCGTGGAATCTTCCCCGCTTTTCCTGATGAGCAACTTCTGGTGCAGACAGGGGGAAGAAATACCCAACCTATACCGGGTTAATGCCGTGGCAAGTTACACCCTTTTAAGCCACGGCTGGCAGCAGAGGTACCTTCTCCCCCTCCCTGCACTTTTTACCCGGTCAACAGGTGGCATTCCTTCAAGATTACTCCCGTTCAATTTTCCGGAAGGTATCCTTCACATAAAGTACATGCGGATAAAGAATGGAATCCGGAGCTACTTTGGGATGATTGAATTCCGCTATTTTTCGCATTCCAACACGTTGCATCACAGCTTGTGAAGGGAAATTCACGCAAGCAGTAAAAGAATATACCCTGTCAAAGCCGAATCGTGCAAAACCATGTTTCAGGCATGCACGGGCGCCTTCCGTAGCGTATCCGTACCCCCAGGCTCCCGGCAAAAGCCTCCAGCCTATTTCCACACACGGTGTAAAGTCCGCTTCAAAATCAGCCCAATGAAAGCCGAGAAGTCCGATCAAGGAACCGGAATGTTTCAATTCCACTGCGTACAATCCATACCCTCTTTCATCCAGTTCTTTCCGTATACGGTTCCACATGGAAAGAGAATCCTTTTCCGTCATGACACCGGGAAAAAAACGCATCACCTGGGGATTGGCGTTCATAGCCGCAAAAAAAGGCCAGTCTTTTTCCCGCCACTCCCGTAACACCAGGCGTTCAGATTCCGGCAATGACAGTTTTCCTCCCGGCATGGCCTTAGTTGTACATGGAAAGCTCTGTTTCCAGCTCCGGGCAGCGATTCACGCGAAACCGTTCATCCAGTTCCAGAATTTGGCTATGGCCCAGGCTGTCCTTGATGGTGAGATTGACTTTGGAACGACCGGGATACCTTTTTAGAATATCCCGTATCTGTTCCAGATTTTTTCTCGTGTGGCGGAGGGGACTGACAATGATATTCAGAGGCCCCTGATCCCCGGATTTGGATTTGCGCTTTTTGCCTCCAAGTGGGTCAATGCTCTGGGCAGCCACGCTTTTGGAGGATGTACGGTCATCCTCCCGGATGTTGGCTCGCACGGAGACGAAAACGCCCGGCTCCAAGCCTCCCTCCATTTCCTGAGCCTTTTCATAAACATCCGACCACAACAACACTTCTATGCTGCCGGTAAAATCTTCCAACGTCAGAATGGCGAATTTTCTACCGCCCTTGCTGATTTTTGGGGTGACGGAACGAACCATGCCGGCAATCTGGTGCTTCTGCTTGAGTTCGTGTGGTTCCAGCGTGTCAATGAGTCCTATGCGGGTATATTTTTCCGCATCAATGACACCGCGCATGGAGTCCAAGGGATGGCCGCAAAAATAAGCGCCCAACAGATCCTTTTCATCTCCCATACGCTGCTCCTTGGACCACTCTGGAACGGCAGGTTCATCCTTCACCCTGGGCGCTTCAAAGGTCATGTCAAACAGAGACCCCTGCCCCAGAGCCTTATCCTTATGTACCTGGGAAGCTCCGCTGAGGGCCAGGTCCACACGTTCGAACAGAACACAACGCGGCTCCAGCGTCCAGTCCAGCGCTCCCGCACGAATCAGGGATTCCAGAATCTTTTTGTTGACAGATTTGGAATCCAGCCTGTTACAAATGTCCTCCATACTGGAAAATTCCCCATTCTTCTCTCTTTCTTCCAGAAGAATCTGCATAGCCCCCTCTCCCACGTTCTTAATGGCCGCCAGCCCATAACGCACGGCCAGCTTGCCGGAGGGCATTTTCTCAGGAGTGAACTTGAGCATGGATTTATTCACATCGGGAGGCAGGATCTCAATACCCATGCGATTGGCTTCCTGAATGAACACTCCGATTTTGTCATTGTTCGCCTCATTAGACATCAGCCCGCAGAGGAATTCCACAGGGAAGTGGGCCTTGAGATAGGCCGTCCAGTAGGAAATATGCCCGTAGCAGGCGGAGTGGGATTTATTAAAACCATACCCGGCGAATTTTTCAATCTTGTCAAAGATAGCTGTAGCCGTTTTTTCATCAATCTGGTTTGTTTTCCAGCATCCTTCCACAAAGTGGGCCTTTTCCTTGGCCATCTTCGCCGGGTCTTTCTTGCCCATGGCGCGCCGCAGAAGGTCGGCCCCGCCAAGCGTATAGCCGGCCAGCAGCTTGGCCGCCGCCTGCACCTGTTCCTGGTAGATCATCACGCCGTAGGTTTCCCCACTGACCTGTTCCAGCAAAGGATGCTCATACTCCACCTGGCGCAGTCCCTTCTTCACTTCAATCATTTCATCCATAAACTGCATGGCCCCCGGTCGGTAAAGAGCCAGCAAGTCAATGATGTCTTCAATTTTCTGAATCCCGTAACGGCGGCAAGTGTCCACCATACCGCCGGATTCCAATTGGAAAACCCCCATCGTATCCCCCCTGTTCAGCAAGTCCAGGGTTTCCCGGTCATCCAGAGGGACGGAATCCAGTTTGAACTCCGGCACGCGCCAGCGGGCGTATTGCTCCGCATCATGCATGACGGTCAGGGTTTTCAAACCCAGGAAGTCCATCTTCAAAAGCCCCACTTCATAAATCGCGCTCATGTCGCACTGGGCGACGACAGCGGCATGAGGATCGGACAGATCGTCACGGGTAAGGGCCACATGCTCGTCCAGGGGACGGTCACCGATCACAACACCTGCCGCATGTACCCCCACGTTGCGGATCAAGCCTTCCAGGCGGGTCGCGTACCCCCACAATTCCGCATACCCCTCATCAGAGGCAATCAACTCCCTCAGCTCCTCGTTACTCTTGTAGCTGGACTGAAGAGTCACCTTGGGGCCGGTTTCGATAAGTTTGGAAATACGGTCCCCGTCCGCATAGGACATATCCATCACACGTGCTACGTCCCTGAGTACGGACTTGGCACCCATGGTGCCGTACGTAATAATGTGGGAAACAGCGCGCTCCCCGTATTTCTGCCGAACATAATCAATTACTTCCGGCCGGCGTGTCTGGCAAAAGTCAATATCGATATCCGGAGGGCTGACGCGTTCCGGATTTAGGAAACGTTCAAAGATTAATCCGAATCTCAGAGGATCTATGTTCGTGATTTTCATGGCATAAGCCACCAAGGAACCGGCTGCGGAACCGCGACCGGGACCTACGGGAATGTCATGATCCTTGGCCCAGTTGATGAAATCCGCCGTAATCAGGAAATAGGAAGGAAATTTCAACTGGTTGATAATTCCAAGTTCATAATCCAGACGATCGCGCAATTCCTTATCTGCAGCTACACGTTCCTTTCCGTACCGCTCTTCCAGCCCCTTATAGCATACTTTACGCAGGTATTCTTCGCGCGACGACCCGTCTGGCGTGCCGAATTCGGGGTATTTCTCCGTACTGGTGGAATCCAGCTTGATGGTAACATTGCACCGTTCCGCAATTTTCAACGTATTTTCCACGGCATCCGGATAATCCTTGAATACCTCCCGCATTTCCTCTGGAGATTTCAAATACACTTCCGTGGAATAGCGCATGCGTTTTGGGGAAGCCAGTTTTTCGTTGGTTCCTATGCAAATCAAAACATCGTGCATGTCGTGATCTTCCTTCCTGAGGAAGTGCACGTCATTGGTGACAACAATGGGGGTATTGGTCTTGCGGGCGATACGCACCAGCTCCGGCAGGCATTTTTTCTGTTCCTCCATGCCATGGTCCTGAAGCTCTACAAAAATATTGTCGTCCCCAAAAATATCCTTTAGCGCCAGAAGGGCTTCCTCTGCTTTTTCAGGCTGGTCATTGAGCAGCCACTCATTAAGCGGTCCGGCAATGCATGCTGTACAACAGATGAGGCCCTCATGGAATTCCCGCAGGGTTTCCATATCCACGCGGGGTTTATAATAAAAGCCTTCCAAGTGGGAACGGGACACCAGCTTAACCAGATTCTGCCACCCGGTTTCATTTTCCGCCAGCAAAAGGAGATGTGTGTATTTGCGGCGGCCGGGAAGCTGTTTTTTCACGCTGATGGGAGTCGGGGAAAGGTAAACCTCGCAACCAAAGATAGGCTTTACCTCCTGCTTCCGCGGTCCTTCCGGATGCTCCTTGTTCCAGGCGGCCACGGATTTATTGAGGCTGTTTGTCTCCATGACCAGTTCAATGGCTCCGAGACAGCAACGGCGGGCATCCCCATGCGGGAACACTCAGCAATGAGGTCCTTGATATGGACGGCGCCGTCCAGCAACGAATATTCCGTGTGATTGTGAAGGTGTACGAAGGAACCGGGCATGGATGGATCCTGTAAGCGGTTAATAAAGGAAATCAGCGGTGAACAGGGCATTCGGCCTTCATGGCTTCCACACATTCCCGGATAAGGTCCGGGCCGCGATAAACGAAGCCGGTATAAAGCTGCACTAGGCTGGCTCCGGCCTTGATTTTGGCGACGGCATCCGCCCCGCTCATAATGCCTCCAACGCCAATGATCGGAATACGTCCTTTCAATTCGGAAGCAAAAGCTCCAATAACTTCCGTGGACCGTTCCGTCAGAGGAGCGCCGGACAGGCCGCCTGCTTCTTCATGCCGAGGATTGGCCTCTACCCCAACGCGGGAAAGAGTCGTATTCGTAGCAATAAGACCATCCAGTCCCTCATCCAGAAAAACGCGGCTGAGCTCCGCGATATGCTCATCTGTCACATCTGGAGCCACTTTCATAAAAATGGGCACATGGCGACCCGTTTCCGCAGCCAGGTTGGATTGCTCCGATTTCAGGGAAGCCAGCAGACGGGCAGCAGGTTCCGCCGCCTGAAGGTCGCGCAGGCCTGGCGTATTGGGAGAAGAGAAATTGATGGCTATATAATCCGCCACAGGCCATGCCGCACGCAGACAAGTAAGGTAATCCTGGGCGGCATCCTCATTGGGAGTTATTTTATTTTTCCCAATATTGACACCTAGCACACCGTGAAAACGAGTGGCGGAGCGAATGTTTTCCACTCCGGCGGCAATACCTTCATTGTTAAACCCCATCCGGTTGATAATAGCTTTCTGGGGAATCAGCCGGAACAGGCGGGGCTTTTCATTGCCCGGTTGCGGCCGGGGCGTCAGCGTACCCACTTCCACAAAACCGAATCCGGCCTGGCCAAAAGCGCTTACCGTATCCGCTTCCTTGTCCATTCCGGCGGCAAGTCCCACCCGGTTGGGGAATTTCATCCCCAGGATTTCCACAGGATCAGAAGGAACTTCCCCCATTACTAGAGGCAGTACACGCATTTTTTCTGCCAGGCGCAACCCCCACAAGGTCACCTTGTGGGCAGTTTCCGGATTCATTTGGAATAATACACTTTTAGCGGCGGAATATAAGGCGGGTGACACAATGCGGGGAGTGTATCACACCCTCTTTTAGGGTCAAGAATGGGAAGCGTCTTGCCGGGATGATTTTATCCGGTACAATCCCTTGCCATGAACAGGAAGGAATGCCTCTCATCCTGCCGTCTGTACGGTATTGTAGATATGGGATATACAGCTGAACATCAACTACTCCCTGTAACAGAAAAACTATTGGCAGGCGGCCTGCGCATTCTCCAGCTAAGGGCAAAAAACCATAACCCGGAACACATTGAAAATATGGGGCGCCAGCTTGCCCCCCTGTGCCGTAAATACGGCTGTCTTTTCATCATCAACGATTATCCTGAAATTGCCCTGAACATCGGCGCAGACGGCGTCCATCTGGGACAGGATGACGGAGACTTGGCATCCGTAAGGGGGCTGCTGGGAAAGGATGCCGTTATAGGACGGTCCACGCATAGTCCTGAACAGGCCCTGGGTGCATGTGGAGAGCAGGCGGACTATATCGGGTTTGGGCCCTTGTTCCCCACGGGTACCAAACCGGGAAGACAGGCCATTGGCCTGGAAGACATCGCAAGCGTACAGCAACAGCTACCGGAAAATTTCCCTGTCTTCTGTATCGGCGGCATCAATGGGAACACACTGCTCTCCGTACTGGAGGCGGGGGCAAATAGGGTAGTCATCGTTTCCTGGCTGCTTACACACCCCGACATCACGGGAACAGTCAGAACTCTCAGAAAAGAACTGGGAGAAGCGTAACGAAAAACGCGCACCCCCATCCATGTTATCCCTGCCTTTCCTCTTCCTCCGGAGACAGAGCCGGACGGGAGATCAGAAAAACGGCGGTATTCACAATCATCTGCAAAATGTGCTCCTGATCCTTCATCCACGGTTCCTTTTCTTGAAGATCCATGCACGCGACATATTTCCCCAACGTAGCATGGAAGATGGAACTCATGATATGCGCATGCCAAGATAAGGAAAGCTCATCATCCCACGGACAGAATCTCCGAATTCTTGCTATCATCTCCTGGATAGATGGAGCATAAAATTCATCATAGATTTTTCTTCCAAGATATTCCGGCTCCTGCGGCAAACGCCACAATAAACGGACATGATCCGGCCCTCCCAGGCTCTCATCCAGAAATAGCCGGAAAGCAGGTTCTATAAATGCACGGGCATACGCCCTCAGGGACGGATGAAGATCCGCCTCTTTCAGCATCTTCATGCGCGCTTTCATCAGAGGTTCCGCATATTGTCTGTAAACAGCCAGATACAGTCCCTCCTTATTCTCAAAATAGTAAACGATAGAAGCCAGATTAACTCCTGCTTCAGAAGCGACCGCCCTCATGGTCACGCCATTAAATCCCCTGAGGGCAAAAAGCTTCTGTGCAGCACGGAGGATTTTGCCGCTGGTTTCCGCAGAACGGTCGGACTGGGATTTGCGGGTAGAAGACATCTCCTCAACAATCAGACAATGCGCCGCCTAGCGGGAAGAACGGCTTGAACCGATGGCTTTTACCAACTGTTCCATGTTTTGAGAGGACTGAATAGGCTTGCCGTCCTTGTCCACCAGAATCATGGTAGGGATACCGCGTGGAGCCACCTTCTTGGCAAGCTCCGTCAAATCCACTTTCAACAGGATAGGCCATGGCATGTTATTGGCAGCAGCCCATTTCTGGACGGCATCCAAGTTCTGGTCCATATTGCACATGATTACTTCCACATCCGGATTATCCTTTACCACCCTGTTATAGGCCTCCACGCTGTGAGGCGCATTCCGGCAGCAAGGACCGCACCAGCTTGCACTGAAATACAAAATGAAATGCTTGGGATTCAATTTCCCGTCCCTCTTTTTAAGTTTGCCGTTTTCAAGCATGTAAGTCTTTCCCTTCATCTCTTCCGCCACAGGGCCGGACGGCATGGACGACCATTCTGCAATAGGCTTGCCGATCACTTCCTTGTGTTCCTCCAGCCATGCGCGATCTTCATCGGAAAGCTTTTCCAGCGGCATCGTAATGGGCTTTTTAGCCGTCGTCACCAATTTGACGGTCTTCATATTCAGGGCTACTGGGCGGGCTTCCACCGTACTGCCTGTATTTTTATTAGTCCAAGTGCGGAGGGAAGGATCATCCGCTGCTCCGGAAGAATCCGCCCAACAGAGAGAGGACCCCATCATGAATGTGGATGCCAATAAGATACACCAAGATGAAAATTTCATACACATAATGTTAATATACTATTTCTTATCTTCCATGTCGAGAAGCTGATTCCAAAATTTGCCTGGCCCGGGCATGTCCCGGGTCGCGGCGCAGGGCTTCCGCGGCAGCGGCAGCGGCCTCACGGTACCGCCCATTGCGGTAAAGCATCACCGCAAGAGTGAAAGGAATATCCGCATTTCCCTTTTCCAGGGAAGAACAGTTTTCCAAATCCTGCAAAGCCTGCTCCAGCCGGCCCACTTTTTCATTCAACAGAGCGCGGTTAAACAAAGCACGAATAAAGGAAGGCTCTATTTTTAAAGCTTCGTTAAAGGATTCCAAAGCTCCCGGCTCATCATTATTTTCAATCTGGCCCAGTCCCAGGAGATACCACAGGTTGGCATCCTTGGGAGCCAGGCGTACAGCCTCTTGCATCTGGTCCACCGCCTCCCGGCTGCGGCCTTGAGAAGCCAGGAAAACGGCATAATCACGGTGCACCACGGATGAAGTGGCATCCCATTTCAAAGCTTTGGAAAACCACAATTCCGCAGTTTTCACATCCTTGCGGCTAATGGCTATCTGGGCCAGCTTCATAGCTCCGGAAGGCTGGTCCGCCTGGTGCAAAGCGGCGGCAGTAAGCTCCTTCATTCCCGGACTGTCCGGAGGCAGGGAATCCCGGAGAGCCCATTCCGCCTGCAAGCGCACGACCCTGAACGGATCATTAAGAAGTTTGCCCGCAGCAGGATTACCCACTCGCCCCATCACTTTGGCGGCGGCGGCTCGCGTCAGAGGATCCGGGTCCTTAACCGCCGCCGCGGCCACCTCCTGGACGGCGAGTTCATGAGCCCACGCATCCATCAAATCCAATAACGTAGCGCGCCATGCGCCCACTTCTTCCCTCTTAAAACATTCTATAAGCAGAGGCAAAACATCTTCCCTTCCTTCGTAGGCATGCTGAACGGCCCTGGTCCGTTCCCTGTACTGCGCCATTTTGGGTTTAGCTCCGTAATATTTCTTTACCGCCTCCGCAGCCCATTCATTGCTTTTTTCCTCGTGGCACATGGTACAGGCATTCGGAATACCCAACTCTACGCTCAGCAAAGGATCAGGAGAATTGAAAGAATGATCCCTGCGGGGGTCCCGAGCCATATACAGGCTTTCCGGCATATGGCATTCCACACACCGGGCACCCATGCTGGACTGAGGACATGGCGTATGCGTAGCCATGTCAATAACGGGAGCTTTTACGCCGTTTACCGCTTCTCCAGTACCGTGGCACCTCAAGCAGAGCGTATTATCTTCTTGAGGAAGCTTCAGTGTTCCCGTATGCGGATCATGACAGTCCAAACAGGTCACCCCCGCCTTGCCCATACGGCTTAACCGCAGGCCAGTCTCGCAATAATCCTCATCCCTTTGCATGCCGTTGGGCCAGAAAACGCCGGGCTGCACGGGAAGCACCAGTTGGAAATGATTGTCAAAGCTGTCGCCTACGGCAAAATCATGATCAAATTCATCCCTCCGGGCATGGCAGGAAGCGCAGTTATCATGAATCTGCTGTGGCGTTAGCTTGTTCCTGGTGGAAATCATGCAACCCGTCCCCGCCTCCGGCTTGTCCAGCAGGGGGCCGTGGCATTGAATGCAAGTCACTCCGGGTTCCGTCCAGGTAGAAGCATACCGATCTTTAACAGGATCATAATTCTTATGGAACAAAGACATGTGGCACCACGCGCACTGCGTGTTCCAATTCATGCCTCGTCCTGTCCAGTGCCCCCAGTCTCCCGGCTGGCGGGACTCCTTGCCGAAAATATCAAACCATTCTTTGCGGTTCACGTCCCATGCAGCGCTCAAGGTATGAAAACCGCCGTCCTTGGCAGGAACCAGATACTGCACCAGGGGAATTCTCCCTGTGGCCCATTCCGCGCGCCAGGAGGTTGAAGACTGACCGTCACGGACCATGCGCCCGTGACCATTCGTAGAGAATTGGAGAATGCTGCCATGGGCGTCCAGCTTCATATTATGGAACGCTTCAGACTCCCATTGATCTCCCAGTTTGCGAAATGCCCAGGCATGGTCTGAACCGGCCCACTGACGGAATTCCTTTTCATGACATGCTCCGCACTGCATGGAAATAGGTACCTCATTCTGGTCCCAGTGCTCACTGCCTCCTGAAAAAACAACCGGCTGCGCCGTCGCTCCAAAACGTCTGTCCATCCAAGCCTTCATCATTGTGCCCAGTCCGATCAAAGCCCCAAGAACAACGAGGAGAACCACCCACTTCTTCATGGAAGGGCGGTTCACAGGGGCATCAGCAGATTCAGGGGCGGGCATGGCGGAAATATTCTGCCATATCATACGCGCTCCACCAAGGAACTTTTACATCAGGCAGCACAGTCCTTGACATGCCCAATACGTAAACGGCAGATTATTCCTCCTCTTCCAGGACCTCCTCCCGCATCAGGGGAGTAATCCGAGTCACGGTACAGCGCTCCACACCGCCATTCTCCGTCCGGGTCACCTTGAATTCCAGCCCTCTATAGCCGACAGTATCTCCTTCCTCCGCAGGAGCTTCCAGCAAATTAAGAATCAGGCCCCCTACGGTGTCTATTTCCCCGTCCTCCAAATCCATGTCCATGGCCTCCCCCAATTCCTCAATGCGTGCCAGACCGGATACGTCACAGGAGAAGCCCACCGCATCCCTAGGCAACTCCGTCAGCACTTTAATGCGGCCGCGGTCCCAGCCCATTACTTCGGAAAAAACATCCGTCAGGGTCAAAAGTCCGGAAGTCCCCCCGTGCTCATCCAGAATAATGGCAAGGCGCACATTGTCCTTCCTCATGATTTCCACCACATTGTCAAACTTCACTGTTTTGGGAACCTTGGGTATGGCATGAATGTATTCAGGAGTCAGAGCCTTTCTGCGGGACATGATACGGAACAGGTCGCGGGCATGCACCATGCCCACCACATGGTCCAGATCACCGCGGTAGACAGGGTAACGCGTACGGCGAGTGCGACGCACAATTTCCCGTATCTGCTCATGTTCCGCCCCTTCTGGAATGGCGTCTATCCTGACGCGCGGAGTCATGACCTGGTGTACATACAGATCATCCAGGTCAAACAAGCCGTCCATGATGCGGCCGGATTCCTGCGGCAACGCCCCATTTTCATGGCTCTCTTCAATAATATACTGGAGTTCTTCCGCAGAATGGTAGTGGGACTTGGATTCATTACGGTCCACACCCAGCAACCCCAGAAAGAAATTACCCAGGGCATTCATACCCACTACCAACGGATACAGGCAGAGCTGGATCACGTACATGGGCATCGCAATGATGAGGCAAAGCTTTGCGGCGTACTGTAGGGAAAGCGCCTTGGGCACCATTTCCCCAAGAACAATATGCAGGTACGTCAGCACCGCCACGGACAGGATGCTGGCTGCGCCATGAGCCACCAGCCAGGAAGCCCAGCCGTACTGCGCCAACCATTCATGGAGCCATCCGGCTACCGCATGCTCTCCGTACATACCCAGCCCCAGACTGGCGAACGTGACGCCAAGCTGCGCCGTAGCAATGTAGCGGTCCTGTAACCGGGGCGTTTTCAATATCTGGGAAACGCGGCGCGCCACCATGTTGCCGGACACACCCATCTGCTCCAATGCCGCACGCGGAGCGCCAAGCAACGCAAATTCTGCAGCCACAAACAGGCCGTTCAGCACAATCAGCAACAGAATAATGAAAACCGTCATCATGCATCCACCCCGCTTTCCATGGCAAATTCATTTTCCTTTCTCTCCGGAGGCATCAGCAGGATAGAGGAAACACGGTTATGGTCCATCTTTTCCACCACCAGCACGCGTCCGGCGATAATCAGGCGGTCCCCATCCTTTGGGATGCAGGACATATGCTTGATCACGCAGCCGCCCACAGTAGTGGCGCCATTCATCAAAAAGGGTACCAGACATTCCGCCTTATGGGCACGCATCATGCCGGGGATGCGCACGGAACCATCCGGAAGGTTTTCCACCTTTTCCCCGGAGCGGATGAATTCCTCATCTATATCTCCCACCATTTCTCCCAGCAGACGTTCCAGCGTCACCAGCCCCACAAACTTGCCGTATTCATCCAGAACAAAGGCTTCCTTGGCCCTGTCTTCCCGCAAACGGGCCATCAGCATCTCTACCGTCTGCATTTCCATCACGCATGGCACCTGCCTCAGCATGGAACGGAGAGGAGGCAGAATTCCCTTTTCCGCATAAGCGGCTACCATATCTTTAATATGCAGCATGCCAATAACGGATTCACGGTTCCCTTCATACACGGGAATATGGGTATGAGGCCTATCTGCGATCATATTCAAAATATCTTCCTGTGTGGCATCCACATCCAGGCAAACAAGCTGAAAACGGGGAATCATAATTTGTTCCACCGTGCGTTCCGCCAGGGACAAAGCGCTGTGCAGCCGTTCATGCTCATCTTCTTCCAACATCCCGCCCTGGTGGCTTTCATCCAGCAGCATATTAATCTCCTGCTGGGAGTGGATGTGCTGATGGCCGCCGGGTGGGAGCCGGAACAGTTTAAGAAGCAACAAACCGCTTCCATTAAGAAAGTCAATGAACCATGCGAAGAAAGCCAGCGTCCAGCGCATGGGATAATAAGTATACAAGGCCGCCTGCTTGGGAAACTGAAGAGCCAGGGATTTGGGCATCAATTCTCCAAGAATTACCTGAAAAACCGTCAAGCCTATCAGCACAACAAGAGCGGCTGCAGAATTGGCCATTACGGAGTCCATCCCACCAAACCGCTCAAAAAGAGGGAACAGATAGGCGGCCAGTTCAACCTGTCCGTATGCGCCCAGAACCAGGCTGGAAATGGTAATGCCGAACTGGCAGGCCGCGATGTAGCGGTCCAGCTCTTTTGTATTTTCCAAAATCTTAAGCAGATGAACAGCCACCCTGCTGCCGTTCTCCGCCATTTCCCGGATCATGTTGCGGCGTACGCTCACTGCGGCGAATTCTGCTGCAACATAAAAGGCGTTGACCAGAATCAGAAAAAGAATAACGAAAGTGACAAAAAGAATCATGTATGGCAGGGTTGTCCGTAAAACGCAACGGGCATCCGCATCATAGGAACCGAAAAAATCCTGTCAAGAACGGGAAACAAAAAAATCTGCCATGCGGAAAGAGCTCCATTCCTCCCGTCCCTTTCCAGCATTCCAAACTTTCTCCTTCCGGTACAGGCAGAAAAAATTCCGTCTGATCTCGCAAGCAGTTGAACCAACTGCAAAACATCTTTCCAGCAATCGAAAAGCCCCGTTCCCGGAATAACCGGAAACGGGGCTGAGAATTTAAAGGCTCAACGAAAAACGTTATTCCGTAATGCCGGCGGCTTCTGCTTCGGCAGCCTTGGCATCGCGCAAAGCGGCACGTATGGACATTTTCACGCGTCCCTTGTCGTCAATACCGATGCACTTGGCGGTCACCACGTCTCCAACGCTCACGACGTCCTCCGTCTTGGCGGGGCGGCCTTCGGCCAGTTCGGAGATATGAATCAGGCCATCCTTGCCGGGCAGCACTTCCATAAACGCTCCAAAGGTGGTCGTGGAAACAATCTTACCGGTGTACAGTTCCCCGATTTCAATGGTCTTGAACATGCGCGTGACCAATTCCAGAGCACGGTCCAGGCCTTCCTGCTTGGCGGCGTAAATATGCACGGTGCCATCTTCCTCGATATTGATATCGGCGCCGGATTCGGCCTGGATAGCCTTAATGTTCTTGCCGCCGGGGCCGATCAGTTCGCCAATGCGGTCGGCGGGAATTTTGGTGGTCTCAATACGGGGAGCATTCGGGCTCATCTGGGCCGGAGCGGCAATGGCTTCATTCATGACCTTCAGAACATCCGTGCGGCCGGCTTTCGCCACGTGAATGGCTTCCTCCAATATGGAGAGGGGAATGCCGGGCAGCTTGAGGGCCAGCTGGTAGCCTGTCACGCCTTCCGACGTGCCGCAAAGTTTGAAGTCCATATCACCGTAAAAGTCTTCGGAACCGATGATATCCAGCAGAGTTTTGTAAGAGGTGATTTCATGCTGGTCATTCTGTTCCGTCACCAGGCCCACGGAAATACCCGCCACAGGGCGCTTGAGGGGCACGCCGGCCGCCAGCAGAGACATCGTGCCCGCACAGACGGAAGCCATGGAGGTGGAACCGTTGGATTCCATGATTTCAGAAGAGACGCGAATGGCGTACGGGAATTCCTGTTCGCCAGGCACGACCGGAGCGATGGAACGTTCCGCCAAAGCGCCGTGGCCGATTTCCCGGCGGTTCTGACCGCCGAAACGGCCGGTGTCTCCCACGGAGAAAGGCGGGAAATTATAGTGCAGGATGAAACGCTTTTCATTCACGCTGCCCGTGTAATTGTCCATGTACTGACGTTCTTCCATCGGAGCGAGCGTCGCCAGGCAAAGGGACATCGTTTCACCGCGGGCGAACATCGCGGAACCGTGCACCACAGGAGGCAGCACATTGACTTCCGCAGTCAGAGGGCGCAGCTGCTTGAGAGCCCGGCCATCGGCCCGCTTGTCCTTTTCCATGATGGAGATGCGGAAAGCCTTTTTCTGAATATATTCAAAAACCTGTTCCACATCAAAGTCAGTAGCTTCCGGATGGCGTTCCTTGATGGCGGCCTCCACTTCGTCACGCAGGGCTCCCACTTTTTTCTGACGCTCCACCTTGGAAGGGGCGTAAATGGCTTCCTCAATACGATCGCCGGCAATTTCATAACCGATTTCCAGCAATTCCGGCTTGGCAAGGCAAAGTTCATAAGCGCGCTTCTCCTTACCGCAAACGGCACGGAGCTCTTCCTGCTTTTCGCAAATGACCTTCACGTTCTCCTGGGCGACACGCAAAGCGGCGATAAAATCTTCTTCCGGCAGTTCATTAGCGGAACCTTCAATCATGATGACCTGATCCTTCGTGCCGGCAAATACCAGATCCAGCTGACTATGTTCACGCTGGGAGTTGGTCGGATTGATAACGAACTGTCCGTCAATACGGCCCACACGCACAGCCCCTACGGGTTCGGCAAAGGGAAGATCGGAAACGACACAGGCGGCGGAAGCGCCGTTAATGCTCAGGATGTCCGGTTCGTTTTCACCATCGGCGGAGAGCAGAAGCGTAATTACCTGCGTATCGTAGAAGTAGCCCTTGGGGAACATCGGGCGCAGGGGGCGGTCCGTCATGCGGCACGTCAGGATTTCCTTTTCCGTGGGACGCCCTTCGCGTTTGAAATAGCCGCCGGGGAACATACCCGCCGCAGCGGCCTTTTCCTTGTACTCCACGGACAGGGGGAAGAAGGTTTGTCCTTCCTTGACTTTGGTGGCGCTTACCACGGTCACAAGAACGACGGTATCGCCGCTGCGGACAACAACAGCGCCGTCCGCCAAACGGGCCATCTTGCCGGTTTCAATCGTGATAGGATTCGTACCAACGTTGCATTCAACTGAATGTATGCTCATTATATTTTTTGTCTTTCAATCACCCGCAGCCTCATCAGCCCATCCAGGCCGGCTCCGGGCGGGAAGCCTGAATGGCGTCAGGTACGGGCAGTGCCTCAGGAAGATGTTATCCGCAACAGTCCTTTCCCAGAAACAGAGGGGGAATACTGTCCACGCGGCAGGACGCGCATCCCAGATGGATCAAACGCTCCGGCCCAGTCTTACCGGCTTGACAGCCTGTGAAAATCCGAAAATTTCTCAAGGCATGCCCGACAGAAACGTTTCGGGAAACGAATCCCCGAACGTCGAATGAAAGCATAATCCCTGTCAAGGATAATGCAAGCAAATAGTTTGATAACCATAGCAGTCCATTTCCCTCCAGGGCTTTAAATATCCACCCGCATCGGGAGAAAAGGTATTTTTCCCATCTCACCTTCATCCATTCAATATTCTTCGCATTCCTGATTAAAATGCATTTCTCCAAGCAAAATATCCGGAAACGTCCGCCTTCCCTTCTTCACAGAAGCGAAAATGCAGAACTTAAAGGACGGACTGAGTATTTCTGCCTGACACCCATAACAGCCGCCCACTGCTTTTTCAACCATATCATTCTTTGCGCGGCTACATCATACCCGCAATACCGGACTTTCCGTCCCCATCAAACATTCACGCAGGAATAAAGGGGCAATCATGCCAACAAAAACAATCTCCACACTCCAGAATATCTTCTTTCACAAAAAGACAGGCCTTTCAAC
>OATG01001519.1_pt1 | contig 17479 bp, 20 predicted proteins | sample 1516581 | NCBI WGS metagenome assembly OATG01 (sample SAMEA2579930, study PRJEB22360) | human gut metagenome | biome: human gut; feature: human-associated habitat; material: faeces | place: Denmark | collected 2008/2010
TATAAAGAACCGGACAAAAAGATATTCTTCACTGGTAACGGAATTGAGTTCATAATTCAGAATTTTAAATAGAAGTAGGATTTCTGTATTTTGGAGCGATTGAAGATAAGGATAAGCAATTAAGCGGTTTTTTGGAAGTGCTTGTTTCCTATCATGGCATATCCAAGCTAACGATAGCAAAAATGGCTGATGTTGAGGAACAGGATATTGACAGGCTTTTAGCCAATCCGCCAGAAAAAGTTGAAATCGAAGTAAAATATAAAATTGCTGTGACTGTTATGGAACTGCGATTTTGGCTAAAGGATTGTGAGTTACCAATATAATCATGTGGTGCTTGGGAAACTGGTGGAATAACAGGAAATGTAATTAGAATAAAGAAAGATAGAAGGCGAGTAGCGGATTGGTGTCTGCTGCTCACTTTTCGTTTATGGGGATATGTCGCAATACGACTTTTGAAGTGTTGTATTGCAATCTGTTTTCGGGTATTTCTCGTTGGTATCATTACCATAAAAGCGAGGTGAATTCCATGAAAGCAGAGAAGAAGGAAATCAATATACAGATTGGAAAAAGGTTGCAAACCGCCAGAGAAAACAGTGGATATACGCAGGAAGTTTTTGCAGAGACGCTGGATGTAGGGGTAGAGCATTATCGCAAAATCGAAAGTGGTGTCTATGGCTTACAGCCAGAGAAAATGCTGATCTTGTATGAGAAGTACAGGATTGAGCCGACTTATCTGGTTACGGGGGATACAAATCATAAGGTTGATATTGAACTGTTCCTTGCAAACTGTAGCAGGGAGGAACGGGATGCATTTATAGACCGTATGCTTGCGTATATGAGAAAGCTGATGACAGGCCGTTAAAGCAGTACAGTCTCCGGGATGTATATTTGATCAATATATTTTGAGAAGGAGACGATATATGAGGGTAGCAATCTGCGATGATAATCAGCAGGACATTGAAAGGATCAGACGCTATACACTGCGTATGATCGACTATGCGGTGGAGTATGTGTTTTATACCAGACCGGAAGAATTATTGAGGGAATGTGCAGATGCGGAGCAAAAGCCGGATATGTACATTCTTGATATTGAGATGCCTGGAATGGACGGACTTGCGGTGGCAAAACAGATCCGTGAGACAGATTCCAAAGCATTGCTGGTGTTTCTTACCAGCTATACCAAATACATGCCAAGTGTATTTGAAGTTGTCACATTTGATTTTATTCCAAAACCAATCTCAGAAGAAAGGCTCCGTGTGCTGTTTGAGAAGGCAGGAACCTATCTGAATCTGACCAATCAGAGTTTTTCATTTAGTTACCGCAGGGTGCGGTACAGTCTGAAGTTTGACGAAATCCTGTATCTGGAAAAGCGGGGGCGTCAGGCGATAATCCACACAAAGAAAATGAAATATCAGTCCAACATGAACCTGAATGAAATATGGGAGAAACTGGACGAGCGCATGTTTGCCGCCGTTCATGGCTCTTTTATCGTTAATTTGAAACATGTTCATTCTGTATCCAGCGGCATGGTCATGCTTATAGACGGCACAGAGCTGGGAGTGACAAGAGGGTACCGGAAGGAGCTGACGGAAAAGCACATCGCATTTGTGCAGGGAGGAATGTGACATGGCATTATATGGGGTGAGGCTTGTCATAAATCTTTTTGACCTCTGCATTTACCGCAGGTATTTAGAGGAGTTCATCGGAAACAGAAAAACTTCCATGGAGTTTTCTGTTCTTCTGCTGATAGTGTGCGAGCTGATTGGAAGTGCGGTGAACCAGATGGGGATAAGCTGGCTGAATTTTGTGACGATGGTTGCGATTCTCTGTGTATATGTCTGCCAGTACGAGGCAGGGATTGTAAGCAGGCTGATTGCAGTTCTGCTGTATATGGGGATTATGGGTATTAGTGAACCGGCAGGTTATCTGTTTAGCAAAGTATTTATGGAACAGATAGTAGAGGATGATGTTGTTATCTATTATTTTTCTGCATTCCTAGTGGTGATATTCCGGCTTGCGATTGTGGAAGTCTTTTGCAGGCTGAAAGCGGGAAAGAATGTAAAGGTGTCGAGTATGCCAAAGGAAACCAGTTATGCGCTGGCACTTATTCCATTATGCAGCCTGATCAGTTGTTTTTTACTGATAGAAGTTGCAAAAGAATTAATCTCGGCACAGATGGTGGTGCTGTGTATGTGTATCATCTTTGTCATTATCATCACAAACTATATCATCTTTCTGATGATTGAAAAGTACACAACAGTGGAGGAAAAACAGTACGAAGAGGAAATGATCCAGAGGGAAATCTTATACCGGAACGAATACTATCAGGACATGGAACGTTATCAGGAACAGATACAGGACATCCGGCATGATATGAAGAACCGGCTGACGGGACTGCTCGCAGCGGCAGAACAGGGAAGTGCGGAACTGATCAAGGACAGACTGCAGGAAGTATTGGGAGATATCCGGCTGGCAGAAGAGATCATTTATTCCGCAAATCCTGTGGTGAATGCCATATTAAAAGTAAAAAGCGTAAAGGCAAAAGAGAAAGAGATACCGATGCAGGTTACAACGCTGCTCCCCCAGAGAGTATCCGTGGATATCGGGGACATGGGTGTTCTGTATGGGAATCTTCTGGATAATGCGATAGAGGCGGCGATGGCAGTGGAACAGGAAAAACGGTATGTTCATGTGGAATCAAAGTTTCAGGAGGGCAGATTGCTTTTATCCATTAAGAACAGCAAGCCATCCGGGACAAGTTCCTATCAACAGACAAGCAAAAAAGATAAAATAAAACACGGCAGGGGAATCCGTTCGGTGCGGAAAGTGGCAGAAAAATATGGCGGGGAGTTTCTGTTAAAAGATCAGGGGGAACATTTTGAGGCAGTCCTTCTGCTCAACGGAGTTGCAAAACTGGAGTGAGACTGCAACTTATTACAGCAAACCTGCAACTTGTTACAGATAGATTGATTTCTGTACAGAAACTGTTAGAGTGAAAACATCAAAAAAAGGAGGGTTTTACTAAAAATGAAGAAAAGAAACTGGATGTACCGACTGAGCAGCAAATCCATGAGTGTGATGGCAGCACTGGCACTCATGGTGACAACCATGGCAACCAACCGTTCCTGCATGTGGTATTTCGGACAGGACAAGATGCCAGAAGATTCCAAAAAACTCAGAAGGTTTTAAATCATGACGAAATGGCTCAGCCACCGTATGGTTGAGCGGGGAATCATAAAAGAGGAGGAGCAGGAATTATACCAGTTTGGAATACGCAATGGTATGATCCTGCTTCTAAACGTTGTGACGGCACTGGTCATCGGCCTGCTCACAGAGCAACTGGCGGTTGTGGCAGTGTTTACCCTGTCTTTTATGGTTCTCCGCAGCTATACTGGTGGATATCACTCAGACAGCAGGATTTTCTGTTATCTTGGTTCCAATCTGGTGCTGCTGGTTCCGGTTTATACACAGGCTGTGTTTTACAAGACATCGCTGGCATGGCTGCTGGCAGTATTGCTGGTGTCCGCAGGGATCATTTTTTTACTCAGTCCCATGCACAGCAAGAACCGGAAACTGGATAAAGAGGAACAAAAGCATTTTGGCAGAAAAGCAAGGCTGATCGCAGTCTTGGAACTGGCTGTGCTTGGCATTTTGTGGTATGCAGGCCAGATACCGTATGCTTACGCTGTTTATACGGGCATCTGCATCACGGCACTGTTCATGATCGTAGGAAAAGCACAGCTATGGATACAGTCGCATACCGAAAATGGATAGTCCTTTCCGAACAAACGGAAGGGACTTTTTTTCTGGAAAACAGGAGGGATGACAATCCAAGACGGTAACTTATTACAGGTACCGTAAGACTTATTACACTTATATTGAAGCGCACTTTCTTTCCAAGTATAGTACCGCAAAAAGGCTTAGGAGAAGAAAGGCGTGGCATGTTTTGGGGAATTCATGCCGCACCGGATTGCAGGGGGCGGCAGAAAGGGAAAAGTTCATAAGGATAACATCCGGGTGCAGTTTTGCATGCTTTATTTTGCATGGGAACAGCACCTTTTTTTATTGTCTTTTTCCAGTAAAGCAGAACCCAGAGGTCCGCCAGATGTCCTTCATTTCAAAAAAATTACGAAATGGAGGACATTTGAATGTCAGAATGGATCAGGATCAGAGTAAAGGATTTTTATAAAGATGCAGTTGGTGAGCTGGAATACACCTATGTGACCAGAGAAGTCTACGAGGCACTTGTCGATACGTTCCGCAAAGAAGCCCACGCACAGGAAATGCGGGATATCAGACATACGACCAAGGACGGATATACAGAGGGAGAAACGGAAGATCTGGTGGAGCTGACCGGGGAATCGGTAGAGGATACGGTCATCCGGCAGATGGAAATAGAAACCCTGCAGAAAGCAATGCAGTCACTCACCCCAGTGCAGAGAGAGCGGCTGCATTTTTATTTTTTTGAGGGCATGACATACCGGCAGATTGCAGCGAAAGAAGGGGTCGGAGAGAAGAACATCCGGGAGAGCATAAACGGTGCGGTAAAGAAAATAAAAAAATATTTTGATTAATACCCCCTCAAAACGTGTTTTTCTGTGAGTACCTTATGAGAGGAACTTTTTCTGGACAGATGGTCTCTTCCGGGAATCCTCTCATGTCTCGTGTGTGGATACGACACAGGCAGACAAAACGCACATTGAAAAATGCCGGAGAGGAATGCAGGGCTCCGAGCGCAGGATGGAATCACGCCATATCCTGCCAGCCATATCCAGCAGTTCAGATACGTTAGCCGTTTCATGAGCCGTAACCGGGGCGCAGTGACACTCCTGCAGCAATCGGGCAGATGTTCTTTCTGCCAGCCATGCTGTGAAAAAGATCGCATCTAAGGAGCCGAGCGGGAAAGCCGGGGTACAGCCTGTCTGTGGTGGACAGGCGCGAAGAGGGGAATGGCCTATAATGATACACCTTGAGATTAGCCAGCACGCAGTGGTGGAGGTGAGATACCTGTGATGTCTGCCTGTCCGAGTGGCAGGGACCAAAGACAGTCTGGACTGACTGCCCATGAAATGCCGGCTTTGGGATTTTTTCTTCTCTGTTTTGGCGGCGTTTTGGTTCCGGGGAGTAGTGACGAATAGGGACAGACACTTTTTATTTATGAAGTGAAGGATTATGGCAGTAAGACTTAATTACAGAAACCATGCGGCGGAGGGGAACTTCCGCCGTATTCTTGTGGAGTTAAGAAAAGCTGAAAAATGGGGAATGGAGGAAAACAGGAGATGAAGAAAGAAGATACCGAAATGATGTTAAGGATTTTTGAAACGGAGAGGGCAGGATATGCCTATCTTTATCCGAGTGATGGAGGGGAGCGGAAAGAGGACTATATCTCGACCACGGCAGAAAATATCGCAAATTATATCGGCAGCCACATGTTTGAAGCCGAAAAGATCGTCATCACAGATATGTGTGACAGGCTGATATTAGATACCTGCGGCTATTTTATCAATAGCTGTCCCAATCAGGAATTCTGTAAGGAAATCCATCCGTTCTTAATCCCGATCCAGATGGGAGAAAAGGACGCGGGAGAGGTGCTTTCAGTCAGCAGGGATGTATCGGAACAGTATTTCCGGGAAGAAGATGAGGCTGCAACCATGGCTGAAATCGGGATGATGTAAAGGTGTTTCTTCTGGGCAAAAGTGTTTGGCTTGGGAGAATGAATTTAACGATCTTAAATTGCGGGAGGAAAAAGGGAAAAGATGATGGAAGGCGGAGCGAATGAGGTGCGGTATAAGATTGCCGAATTTCTCTTAAAAAGGATGCATGAAGATAAGCTGTTAACCGAGGAAGAATGGGAAAAAATCCGGGTTTTGAATGTCAAGACTTTCTCCCCGGAATTAGCAAAAGTATATCTGTAATAACACTGGATATATAAGGGACTATGTGGTAGTGTATGTTGCTGACAGGGAGTGCAACCCCTTGAAAATACTGGGAAAGGAGAAAAAAGCATGGCAAAAAAAGTAACTGTCATAAAGGCAGCAAAAGAGCAGAAACATACACAGGAAGAACGCAGACTGAAAGTGTGCGGGTATGCCAGAGTCAGTACCGGCAGTCAGGCACAGGCAACTTCCTATACTGCACAGGTCGAGTACTATACGGAAAAGATCGAGAGCAACCCCCTGTGGGAGTTTGCCGGGGTGTATGCGGATGAAGGAATCAGCGGAACAAACGTAAAGCACAGGGATGAGTTCCAGATGATGATTTCAGACTGTGAGGATGGGAACATCGACCTGATCCTTACGAAATCCATCACAAGATTTGCAAGAAATACGGTGGAATGCATCCAGACCATCCGAAAGCTGAAAGAGATTGGCGTTGGAATCTACTTCGAGAAGGAGAACATCAACACGCTGTCAGAAAAAAGCGAGCTGTTCATTACCATCCTGGCATCGGTGGCGCAGGGGGAATCAGAAAACATCTCAAGCAACAACCGATGGGCGATACAGAAACGCTTTCAGGATGGAACCTATATCATATCCACACCAGCGTATGGCTATGGAAAAGATGAGGATGGAAATTTAGTCATCATAGAATCCGAGGCAGAAACTGTAAGGTGGATTTATGAATCCTACCTAAACGGCATGGGAGTGTATGCGATAGCAAAGGCACTGAACCAGAAAGGCATTCCGACAATCCGGGGTGCAGAAAAATGGCAGGACGGGGTGATACAGGACATTCTGAAAAATCCGATTTATGAGGGCGATATGCTGCAGCAGAGAACCTATACAGAAACAAGGTTCCCATTTGTCCGCAGGGTAAACAACGGACAGAGAAACCAGTATCTCATCAAAGACAGCCATCCGCCAATCGTCACACATGAGGAGGCAGAAGCGGTGCGAAACCTGATGGCATACCGGGTGGATGTACTGCACATGAACAAGAGTGACTACACCAAAAGATACCTGTTTTCCGGCAGAATCATCTGCGGGGAGTGCGGAAAAACCTTCCGGCGGCAGAAAATCTACATCGGGAAACCATATGAAAAAATCATCTGGACGTGCAGCGGACATGTGGAGGATAAAGAGAGCTGCTGCATGAAAGCCATCCGGGAGGATGTGCTGCACCGGGCTTTTACAGACATGTGGAACAAGCTGTACACCAATCAGGGAACGATATTAGAGCCGCTGTTAAAGGAGCTGACAGAACTTGTAGCAGCAAGGCAGGACAGTGAGGAAATCAGACAACTGGATAGGGAAATCAAAGATATAAGCGAGCAGAGCCAAATCCTAAACAAAGTCATGAGGAAAGGATATATGGACTCTGCTCTTTTTATGGAGAGCAGTAATAAACTTGGCTGGCAACTGACGGAATGCAGGAGAAAAATGACACTTTTGACCAGAAAGCTGCGGAGGACAAAGGAAATCGTGCGGACCGAACAGCTTATCCAACTGATCGCAGAACAGGACGGATTAAGGGAGGAGTTTGACGAGCAACTGTTTAAAATGACAGCGGAGAAGATTGTAGTCTCCAAGGAACACGACATCACCTTCTGCCTGCACAACGGACTGAAACTGACGGAGAGGGGAGGCGGACAGGATGCAGTGGCACATGCCAATTGGCTATAAGGTTGTGGATGGAAAAATCACCATCTGCGAAGAGCAGAGAAAGATTGTGGAACAGATATTTACAGACTATGACAGAGGGGTGGCGGCAGGCAGGATCGCCCAGAACCTGAAAGGGAGAAACATATGCAATGCAAAAGGGAAAGTGTCCTGGACTCATGCATCCATCGGCAGGATACTGGAAAACCCAAACTACCTTGGCACAGAATACTATCCGCAGCTCATAGGAGAAGAACTGTTTGAGAGAGTCCAGCGCAGACGGGAAAAGGTGAGGGCAGAGCTTGGAAGGGCAGACCACCGGCCCGGCAGGGATGAGAGAATCCTCTTCGGAGGTGTCATCTGGTGTGCAGAATGCGGGGCAGTATGCAGCCATATCCAGCCGAACCACAAAAAGGAGCGTGGCGGCACTGCCAAGTGGAAGTGCAGGAACTATGTGACTGGCAGAACAAAAAACTGCAGGAACAGTTTTATTACAGACGGGCAGGCAAAGCAGGTGTGTGTGGAAGCCATCAATGCAGTGATACGAAACAAAGGCCTGCTCCGGGTACAAAGGCAGGAGGAAAAGGTCAGTCCTCAGTACCGGGTTCTGGAGCGGAACCTGCAGCACATGAAAGAAAAGCAGGAAAGCACAGAAACAGACCTGATGAAACTGCTCTATGAAAGGGCAGAGGAACGCTACCGGACACTGGAGGTCAGGGACGGGGAGTTCCGGACAGAGGAGATCAAAAACATCCTTGCAGGAAAAAAGGAACTGGAAACATTTGATGAAAATTTATATAGAAAAATAATCGCACGCATCTGGGTGCATGGCGGAAACATGGCAGAAGTGGAGCTTATCAATGGGAGCCGTGTCACAGCCGGGTACAAGGATTAGGAGGGAGAGCAGATGGCAGAAACAGCAAAAAAGATCAGCATGATACCTGCCAAGGTGCAGTATGACCGGAATGTGAAACTGTCAGAGAAGAAAATGAAGGTCGCTGCCTACTGCCGTGTCAGTACGGAACTGGAAGAGCAGGACAGCAGCTATGAGGCACAGGTGGAGTATTATACCAGCAAGATATCGGAAAACGAAAACTGGAAAAATGCCGGCATCTATGCAGATGACGGAAAGAGTGGAACAAACACCAAAAAGAGGGCAGACTTTAATGCCATGATACAGGATGCCCTTGCCGGAAAAATCGACATGATCCTTACAAAGTCGGTCAGCAGGTTTGCGAGGAACACGGTAGACTCGCTGGTGACCATCCGAAAACTGAAGGAAAAGAATGTGGCGGTGGTGTTCGAGAAAGAGGGGATCAATACACTGGAGGGAACCGGCGAAATCCTTATCACCATCTTAAGCAGCCTGGCACAGGAGGAGAGCCGCAACATCAGTGAGAACATCCGCTGGGGAGTCGTGAGGAAATTTGAAAAGGGCAAGGTCATCGTAAACTGCACAAAGTTCATGGGATACACCAAAAACGAGGATGGTGACCTGGTCATCGTACCCGAAGAGGCAGAGATCGTAAAGATGATCTTCCGCCTTTATCTGGAAGGCTACAGTACCGGGAAGATCGCAAAGCATCTGGAAGAGCAGAGAATCAAGACCGCCACAGGGCAGGACAAATGGCATTCCACGGTAATAGACAAAATGCTCCGCAATGAAAAATACATGGGAGATGCATTACTGCAGAAAACCTATACGGTGGATTTCATGACAAAAAAGAAAGTCAAGAACACTGGAATCGTACCGCAGTATTATGTGGAAGATGACCATGAGGCGATTATCCCGAAGGAGCTGTTCTACAGGGTACAGGAAGAGATGATGCGGAGGGCATCCTTATGCAAGGCGGCTGTCACCCGGAAGAAGAACCAGAGGAGCAGGTATTCCTCCACCTATGCACTGACCGGCATGCTGATCTGCGGAAAATGCGGACAGGAGTACCGGAGGGTCACCTGGGCGAGAAACGGGAAAAAGAAAGTGGTCTGGAGATGCAGCAACCGGCTGACCAACGGAGTGAAGAAATGTGGGGAATCCGAGACACTCGAAGAGAACGCATTAAACAGGGCAGTGATGGAAGCCATCCACAGGATCACGAGTGATGATATGGAATTTATGGAAAACTTCCGGCAGAACATCATCCATGTCATCGGGAACTACAGCACCGCAAAAGAGTCTGAGGAATACGAAGAAAAGATAAAAGAAAAGCAGGAAGAGATGGTGGCACTGATCGCAGAGAATGCAAAGACCGGCTCCTACACACCGGAGTTTGATGAACGCTACCGCACCATAGCAGAGGAAATCAATGCCCTAAAAGAGGCACAGAAAACAGCCAGAAACGAGAAACGGATGGCTGACAGCTATGAACAGAGAATCCAAGATATCGACCATTACTTAAGCACAAGCACCTGCCAGATACCGGAGTTCGACAATGACCTTGTCAGACGGCTGATCTCGACCATCAAAGTGGAATCCAGCGAGAAGCTGCTGATACAGTTCCAGTCAGGCATTGTCATGGAAAAGGAGATTCGATATGAGTAAGGCTGCGGCAGGAATGGCAGCAAGTAAATAGGAAACGTTATTCCTGCCAGTTTATGGTAAGAATAAAATGCCCGATGATCCGGGCGTTTTATTGTTGGCACAAAAATAGGAAAGAACAGCAGGAGCGATATATAGCGGAAAATGAGTAAAGGGAAGTGGATATAGAAAAAGCACATGAAGTAAGTGTGCGACAGGAGGAGAAAAGCGTATGAATTATGAGCAACTGATAGAAGAACTGAGGGAGGAAATGTTACAACTTGTAAACACGAAATGTGATGCACTGCTCCAGATGTACCGGAGTGGGGAGATGCATACAGATAAGAGAGATACGATCCGGGAAAGCAGCCTTATCACAGTATCCCCGGCGGAACTGAAAGGGAAAAGACCACTGGCAGTCCAGTTCGCACCGGGAGAATGGATAGAGACACCTACATGGAGAAAGGTGGCACAAAAGATTTTGCAGACCTGTAATGAACAGCCGGATATTCATGAAAGATTTATGGAAATGTGTGGAAAAGTAGCCGGACGCTGGAGGACGATCCTTGGCAGTTCACTGGAAGAAATGGATGTACCGATAAAGGTGGATGAGGAACTTTATTTTGAGGGAAAATTTGACACAGAAGCGATGTTAAATATGTTAGAGAAAAAAGTGCTGGAACCGGCAGGGGTTGATTACAGCAGCATTAAAATCCGGTATATGGCAAAAGTGCAGGAAGCAGCAAAAAATATAGACCATGTACCGGAGCAGGATGCTTTGGAGCATGAGGAGCAGGAACAACATGCACCGGTGCAGACAATGTAAAAATTGATTGTATAAAAGAAATGGGTAAGTTATAATATAGGTGTGGTCAGATGCCTTTTTGGGGATGACTATATCTGTTACAAAAAGGAGGAAGACCAGTGAATACAGAATTAAAAAATGCAGTGAAAGCAACAGACAAGGATGCACAGTATGATACGAGTGCAAAGCGTCTGTTAGGGCAGAAGAGCATACTGGCACATATACTGGTAAAAACAGTTGATGAGTTTAAGGGCATGAATCCCAAGGATGTGGTCGACTGCATCGAGGGAACACCACATATCAGTACTGTACCTGTAGAGCCAGGACTTACAAATGCAGCCAGCGAAAAAAATGGTGAGAGGCTGGTCGGTTTCAACACAGAAAATGAAGAAATTAATGAAGGTCTGGTAAGATTTGATATCGTTTTCTATGTGCGCATGAAAGATGGATTGTCACAGATCATCATAAATGTGGAAGCACAGAAAGACGAGCCGAAGGGATACGAAATCTTAAACAGGGCAATCTTTTATGTAAGCAGACTGATCTCATCACAAAAAGAACGTGATTTTGAGAACTCCAGCTACAATGACATTAAGCGTGTATATTCGATCTGGGTATGTATGAACATGGAAGAGAGCAGCATGAGCCATGTGCATCTCACCAAGGAAGATTTGATCGGTTCCTATGAATGGAAGGGAAATCTTGACCTGCTGAATATCATCATGCTTGGACTGGCAAAGAATCTGCCGGAACATGATGAGACGTATGAACTGCACCGTCTGCTGGGAGCATTGTTATCCAAGGAACTTACAATAGATGAAAAACTAAACATAATTGGAAATGAATACGATATTCCTATTGAGGAGAACTTCAGGAAGGATGTGAGCGTTATGTGTAACTTGAGTCAGGGAATAAAAGAAGATGGTATTGCGATTGGAGAGGCAAGAAAAGAAGAAAAAATTATTCTTAATATGCATAACAATGGTTTTACTGTAGAGCAGATTGCTATGGCTACAGATAAAAACGTAGAAGAAGTGAAAGCGATTATTGCAGGGAAGGAACCTGCGCTTGCATAAAGTTATGTAAGAAAAAGAGAGCCTTTGAGTTTAAATAACTTGGAGGCTCCTGTTATATGAAGATTTGGGAAATAATAGATACAGTTAAATTATCTGATGAAAAAATGGGTATATGTGGAAATACGGATGGAGAGTGAATGTGTAAATGAATGAAAAACAATTCTTAAAGACAATGATAGAAACTATAAAATATGATGAAGATATTCAGAACAAAGATGATTTGTTGGGGATTTTAAGATATTCTATAGTTACATTTAGAAAAACCGGTGCATATACCCATGTATCGAATCAGAGGCAGGAATATATGGATTTAAGAGTGCCAATTCCAATGCTGAAAAAAGCAAAGGAATATAAAGATGTTTTTTTTGACTTAGCCAATGATATTTATATTCCAGATGATGACTATGATTTGTATGGAGTTGAGATTAAACCTAAATTGGTAGAGTTGGAAGATGATGGACAAAATGAACATGATGTAGCATTTGATGGAATCAAAGATGTAATTATTCAAGGCATTCGGAATGCAAAGTATACAATCTGGGTAGCGGTTGCGTGGTTTTCTGACCGAGATATCTTTCAGGAATTACTTGCAAAGAAAAAGCAGGGCATAAGTATTAGAATTATTACATCAAATGAAAAATCTAATATGACGTTGATGAGTGAATTGGAAAGTAATTTTGAGGTGGTAAAAGTGCCACTTAAAGGAGCATATTTGTCCAATCGGCTGCATGATAAATTTTGCATTATAGATTTTGAATTTGTAATGCATGGTTCATATAATTGGAGCAAAGCAGCACAGTATAATGATGAAACATTGGCAACTGCTTTGGATAGAGATTTTGTAAAGAAATTTGCGGATGAATTTATGAGACTGTACAATAATCATAATGAGTAGTTTGCTAAAAGCTTTAATTGTATAAATGGCTGGGATCAAGCCTCCAAGTTTGCAACAGATTTGGAGGTTTTCTTCTGTCCATTTGCGAGGAAGGGAAATTCCAAAACATAATCATCTGTGATACAATATATAAAAAATTGAAGTGAAAGTTAAACGATGTAGATGATATACTAGGGTGAGGAGGATTAAGCTATGGCAGAGAGAATTAGAAAACTTACTAATTCAGAAGTTGAGGTTTTGGCGCGTATAATTGCAGATACCATGACGGGAAGTCAGATGAATGAAATTTTTCAGGAATGTGGAGTTCAGGATGTCAGTAATGAAAGTACAAAATGGAAGAGAATTTATTATACATTTTTAGCAAGACAAGAACAGGATGGAGCATCGAATTCATTTCTTAATTTTATAAAAAAGAGTCTGAAACCGGTAAGGTTTATCAGTGGCCAGAATGGTAATTATGATGAGATTTTATTAGAAATTAACAAACCGTTAATGTTAATTGGACTTCAGATGACAAACGAAGGAAAATTGTTAAAGGTTCAGGCAGCAACTACAATTTCAGAAGTTGAAAGAAGAACCAGAAATCTGGTGAGTGAATTACAAAAAAGACATATTCATCAGGATGTAATAAAGTGTTGCAAAGAGGAATATTTACAAGAAAATTATTTTCATGCAGTTTTTGAGGCGGCTAAGAGTTTGTCTGAGAAGGTAAGAGAAAAAACAGGAATGCAGGAGGATGGTTCAAATTTATTTAATAATGCTTTTGCAGTTAATAATCCTCGATTAGCAATAAATTCATTACAGACACCTTCGGAAAAAAATGCTCAAAACGGTCTAAAAGAAATGTTAAATGGGGTTACGCATATGGTAAGGAATGTAACAGCACATGAGTTGAAAATAAAATGGATTGTAAATGAGCAGGATGCAATTGATATATTAACTACAATTTCTTTTTTACATAAACAGTTAGATGAGAGTTTTGTTGTTCCGCAACATATAGCATAGATTTCTTTGAAAAAGAGTAAATGGTCGGAATCAAGCCTCCAAGTCCACAACAGATTTGGAGGTTTTCTTCTGCCCATTTGAGGAAAGTGATTTCCAAAACAAAATGATCTGTGATACAATATATGAAAGAAATTTTGGAAGTATTGGATCATAGAGAAAGAGCAGAGTCAATCGTAAGCTGATCTGGCTTACATCTAAAATACAATGCAATCTTTTTCTATGCAGGGACATAAGAGAGTGCATCATGTCAATTTTTTGTAGTCTCATCAGAGAGTGCAACATTTTTCGCTCCCAGAGTACAGTGAAAACTCTGGAAAGTGCATCTCAATTACCCTATCGACACATGTGGAGACGGTAGTTCTTTTGTCCCACAAAAAAGCCGACAGTTATATCCACATTGATGTGGAGTTTGGAGAGGGCGAGGGCAAGATTCCGGTAGATAGTATTGCTAAAAGAGCCGAAGCGTACAAGCCCAAAGAAAAAGTGACCTACAAAATGATTAAGGAGTACATAGAAGCGAAATACGGCTTCAAGGTACATACCGCATATATCGCAGAGGTAAAGCGAAATTTGGGATTGCCGATGTATGATGCTCCTAATGCGGTAGAAGAATTGAAACAGCCGAGGAAACATCCGACACCAGAAAAGGTAGAAGCAATCAAAGATGCACTTCGTTATTTTGCAGTGATATAAAACTTTACTTACAATCGAATATTTCTTACATAGCCGTTTATTCATTTATTTGAGTAAGCGGCTTTTTTCATCCCTATTTTTCGGAATAGGGATATTTTTTGTAGAAGGAGGAGGTTTATTTGAACACGCAAATCATCGCCATCGCCAACCAGAAAGGCGGCGTTGGCAAAACAACAACCTGTGCGAACTTGGGAATAGGTCTGGCACAGGCCGGAAAGAAAGTGCTTCTGATCGACGGGGACCCGCAAGGAAGCCTGACAATCAGCTTGGGAAATCCGCAACCAGACAAGCTGCCATTTACACTGTCGGATGCAATGGGCAAAATTCTGATGGATCAGCCTATACGCCCCGGAGAAGGTATTCTGCATCATGCAGAAGGCGTTGACCTGATGCCTGCGGATATTCAGCTTTCCGGTATGGAGGTTTCTTTGGTAAACGCCATGAGCCGTGAAACGATTTTACGGCAATATCTGGACACACTGAAGGGACAATATTCCCATATCCTGATTGATTGTCAGCCCTCGTTGGGGATGCTTACGGTCAATGCGCTGGCGGCTGCGAACAGGATCATAATTCCCGTGCAGGCAGAGTATCTGCCCGCCAAAGGACTGGAACAGCTGCTCTCCACGGTAAACAAGGTAAAGAGGCAAATCAACCCCAAGCTCCAGATTGACGGTATCCTGCTGACGATGGTGGACAGCCGAACCAACTTTGCCAAAGAGATTTCTGCGCTCCTGCGGGAGACCTATGGCAGCAAGATCAAAGTATTCGGCACAGAGATCCCCCATTCTGTCCGTGCAAAGGAAATCAGCGCAGAGGGAAAAAGTATTTTCGCCCATGACCCTGGCGGCAAGGTGGCAGAGGGGTATCGAAATCTGACGAAGGAGGTGTTGAAACTTGAAAAGCAGCGCGAAAAAAATAGAGCTGGCCTCGGTAGATGATCTGTTCTCCACCGAAGAAGGCCGTCAGGATGCAAAGCTGGAAAAGATTCAGGAGATTCCGCTGTCTGAACTGCATCCCTTTAAGAACCACCCATTCAAAGTCAAGGATGACGAAGCAATGATGGAAACCGCAGACAGTATCAAGCAGTATGGTGTGCTGGTTCCTGCGATTGCCCGTCCTGACCCGGAGGGTGGTTATGAACTGGTGGCCGGACACAGGCGGCACAGAGCCAGTGAGCTGGCAGAAAAGGAGACCATGCCGGTCATTGTTCGGGATTTAGATGATGATGCCGCCACGATCATTATGGTTGACAGCAATCTGCAACGCGAAAGTCTCCTCCCCAGTGAAAGAGCCTTTGCTTACAAGATGAAACTGGATGCCATGAAAAGACAGGCTGGCAGACCGAGTAAAGAAAATGTGTCCCAAGTTGGGACACAAAAGCGATCAGACCAGTTGCTTGCTGAACAGGTGGGGCAAAGTCGAAATCAAATTCAGCGCTATATCCGTCTGACAGAGCTGATTTCTGAATTGATGGATATGGTGGATGAAAAGAAGATTGCCCTGAACCCTGCCTATGAGCTGTCCTTTCTCAAAAAGGAGGAACAGGTAGACCTGTTGGACGCGATGGACAGCGAACAGGCTACCCCTTCTCTTTCTCAAGCCCAGCGGCTCAAAAAATACAGTCAGGAGGGGCATCTGACCCTCGATATGATGCGTGTCATCATGGGTGAGGAAAAGAAAAGCGATCTGGATCGAGTGACATTTACCTCTGACACCTTGCGGAAGTATTTCCCTAAAAGCTATACGCCCCAGCGGATGCAGGAAACCATCATCAAGTTGCTGGAGGCATGGCAGAAAAAGCGTCAGAGAGACCAGGAACGATGAAAGGAGCCGCCTATGAGGGATATTTCAGCCCGTGAGCTGAAAGGACACAAGATTCTCGCCGTAGAGAGGTTTTGGGATAACACCCGCTGGATGATTGAGTTTTCCGTCCTGCGTCCCAGCACAGCTTACGGCAGCCCCGGAGAGGAAATGCGGCTGTTTTTGACCGAGGACGGGTATCAGGCTGCCCTGCAAAGCCAGCAGTGCCGGGAGATCAAGATCAAGCGTTACGCTCGTGTGATTGAGGGACATATCCTCGATTTCAAACCGGGAAAACGCCGCCGCTCATAAACTCATACAACGAAAGGAAAGGAATGACTATGTGTACGGTAAAGGAAATTCAAGAAGCAATCCGGGAAGATTGCAAATCTCAGCATGACATGGAATCAACGGATATTGACCGAGTGATGCAAACACTTCCTTTTGCCCAGGAGGAGCCATTTACAGAGGCGCGTCCTCGAAAGCCGCTGTTTTGGTTCTATGCAAGAAAATTTGAAAAGTGTTGAACACCGCAATTCTTTGGAATGAGGATTGCGGTTTTTTTGTACCCAAAATTCGGAAGGAGTGAGGTCGATGGCCGTTTTTCGCATTGAACGGACCCGTGATTATACCGTGATGAGCAATCATCATTTACGAAATGCAAACCTGTCGTTAAAAGCCAAGGGGCTGCTTTCCATGATGCTGTCTTTGCCAGAGGAGTGGAATTACACTACCAGAGGGCTGGCTGCCATCTGTAAGGAGGGTGTGGACGCCATTGGCTCTGCGCTCAAAGAGTTGGAAACAGCTGGCTATATTGTTCGCAGGCAGCTTCGCGGTGCGAATGGCCGTATTACTGATACCGAGTACATCATTTATGAGCAGCCACAGCCAAAGAAGCTGGATATGCTGCCGTCAGATGTGGTTTCACCAGATACGGAAAACCCGGATATGGTAAAACCGGATACGGAAAAGCCCGCAGAATTAAATATAGAGAAATCAAATACAGAAAAATCAATTACTTATGGATCAAGTACCGATTCCATTCCCTTCCGGGAAACAGCGGCGGCAAGACCGCCGGAACGGAAA